>Ga0206677_10000321_pt1 | contig 44907 bp, 44 predicted proteins | sample M130m12015metaG_FD_155475 | JGI IMG/M metagenome (GOLD analysis project Ga0206677, IMG submission 155475) | Ammonia-oxidizing marine archaeal communities from Monterey Bay, California, United States - M1 30m 12015 | ecosystem: Environmental > Aquatic > Marine > Intertidal zone | place: USA...
CCGAATCTTAGCAAACTCGACAACGAATAGTAAATCATTGGTTTATCGTAAAGCATAAGCAATTGCTTGCTTGCTACACTCGTTGTTGGATACAAACGAGTACCACTTCCTCCTGCTAATATTATTCCTTTCATCTCTTTTATAAATATAAAAACTATTTTATTTTATTGTCCAAGAAGTCAAAATCATCCTTTTGAATATCTTGAAATAACTTTGACATATCAACAGTAACTCCGTGCATATATCTTTTGGCACGGGTACCTGCACCGTGGTGGTAAATCAAGGAATCGTATATTGCAAAATAATAAGTATGTGGTGTTAATGAATGAGATAAATTTAGTTTATACCATTCAATATTGTTTTTCTGCAAAATATCATACATCCTACCTCCCGTATCGTGTGTTTCTTTTCCAAGTGGTGCGTGTGGAATTCCTTCCCATGATAAATTAAATTTTTTCCATAATTTCACTTTACAACCTGCAAACGAAGGATGCGGTATTACAGAATTATTCATTTCTTTTCTATTGATTGCAAAAAACTCAAATTCTTTTAATTTAGATTCAATAAAATCGTTTACATCTGCAACAGGAAACGCATCACAATCTAACCATATTAAAATATCATCATCGTTTGTATCGTCATCGTTTACAACCATGTTTGTTAAATTATTTAATTTTGTCCAATGATTCCAAGATCTCCGTGGTATTCCATCAAAATTTACTCCTTTGTTTCTGACCCTACCCCACTCGCAATAATTAAATTGATTTTCATGATTGGAAATATCCATTTTATTGTAAATTGTATAAATTTTAAAGTTTTCAAAATGTTTATTTATTTTTTTTAACTGCAAATCTAACCATTTAGAACTATTATAATGGATCGTGATTATATGTATTTTGCTATTCATTTATTTACCTTCAGTCTTTGAAATGCAGTATTTTCACGATTCCAGTGGCCACCTTTTTGAAACTGACTTTCTAATGCAAAGTCGTGAAGAACTTCAAGATTTTCATTGAACCATAAAGCAAACTCACCACCTGCAGCTGCACATTTGATAATTGAATTTGTTCTGCTTAAAAGCAATGTGTCAATTAGCACATCTTCTCCTTTTTTGTATGGACTTCCGTTTTCAAGTTCAAACGCAGCTACATCATTATCACTTCTTAAACTATCATAAGTAAGCACTCGTTCTTTTCCATATTTGTTTTTAAAAAGATCAACATACTGAGTTTGATCCGTTGCAAGAAAAATGTATGCGTCTTTTTGTGTATCAAGAATCTCAAAATATTTTTCAACTGATGTTGCGGTGGCATAAGCAAAATCAGTTCCGCGAACGTGACAACCTATAATATTTTTGTTGTTGAAATTTTCATTAACGAAGCTGTCCACGACTTTTTGAATGTGTGGTTTTACATGAACATACTTCTTCATCAGTTCACGTGCAGTCTTGCGTTTACTTTCTAACCATTTTTTAGGATCACCTTTATGTTCGTCACCTCCAATTCGTCTGTCACTTTTCCAAAACGTATCCACACGATCAGGATTCGGATGCGAGTTCTGATTACGGAATTGCCTATCCTTCAATGTACACTTAGATAGATCATTTCCAATCACATCTGCATATGAAATCTTCGCAACAGGTTCAAAATAATACTCCCACATATTTTCTCCGTAAGATTCTTCATAAAAAAAATTGCGGATAGAGTTATCAAAGTTGACAACAGGAATATAATCGTGTTGCTCTGCATATAAAATACCATTCAACGCAAACTTGATATATGCAGTGAATCCTGCGTTTTCATCACCTGATTTGATTATGAAGTGTTTTTTATTCATCAAAATATTCTCCTGTGATTCTTCCTGCTATATTTAAATGCGCCTGGCCAAGGTGTATTACAAACTCAGTGTTTGATAAAAATTTAAAAACGTCTTGGTTTTTTCTTAATCTAAGTCTTGGTCTTCCGAATCTTCTAAGATGTATCCAATCGTATACATTACCTTCACCGATTTCCACGACAGGCATTTTTGTTGGTTCATAGATAAATATTTGACAATATCCTGCAAACGGACAATAATACCTATCACCTAGAAGTGACATATCTTTTGTCTCTGTGTATTTTTTATATACATCATAAGTTTCACAATCATACCGGTGCAAAGTATATAAAACTCTTTTTTTAAATTCAAGATTTTTTACCATTTGTTTGAAATTATCTGGAAATAAAATATCTGCATCCGTAAAAACTAACCAATCACTGTAATTTATACTATCCAAGTATTCAAGTCCTTTGTTGTATAAAGCACCTTTATTAAAATTTTTTCCATTTGTTTTTAAAACCAAGTCATCGAATATCAAACAACGAACTTTATCATATTTTTCGCAAACTTTTTTGCAAGCAATGTCACTTTTCACAGTAAGCACTATTATTTCATCAAATTGGCATAAATTTAATGGAATTACGAAATCCAAAAAATCAGAATAGTTAACAGACACTAACATTGATATTACCATATTACGCTTTGTTTAGATATTTTTTATAAATATAATTTGCCTGTGAATGTGGTTCAAAGAACTTTTTCCAAATCTTCATACACATTTCTTTCATGTGATCATAATTTTTTGATTTCATCATTGATTGAATATTTTCGTGTGTAATTTCATTTTGATTCTCAAAAATTAAAGAAAACTCTGACCAATTGATTTCATCCTCGAAAGGATAAGATTTATGTCCGACTATTATTGGAATTACTCCGATTCTCATACACTCACCAAGACGATATGAATTTAATCCACCACCAGTCGGACAAAAACCAAATTTTACTTTACACAAATTATTGTAGTAACCAGTTTGGTGTCTTTGTATTTTCCATTTTTTAAATTTACCTATTTTAAATATGCTTTTATTATATCTTGTATTTATTATTAAAGAGTCTTCTCTTTTCTCAAAATTATACAAAAAATCACGTGGAATAAACGAGTCGGACCAAATACCTCCAATAAAACCGTATTCATATTTTTTTTCTGCATTCACTAAATTATCAATCGAACCTGAATACAATATTTCTTCGTCAATTAGTGGTGTCATTATGATATTATTTTTAATATTGTCAATCCATTGATCTCTCGGCATGGGAAATAATTTTGTACCACATTCTTCATTAACTGCACAAAATGGAGCATCGTCTAATGTGTAAAATATAAATTTTTTCTTATATTTAATATAATATTCTTGGTTTTTTAAAATGTTAAATTTTGTACAAAACTCACCAAACTTTGAAAGATTGGCATATATATAATCACTTTCATCAAGTGAATCGGTTACAATTATATAATTTTGCAGATATTTAAATGGGTAACTTTCTTTTACAACATCCGTAGATTTTGTTATATCATAAATAGTTTTATGATCGACCACACTTATTTTAATTTTATTATCCGTATTCATTTCAAATATACCAATGACCAAACTGCATCATTGCTTTTATTTTATTTTGATTTCCAATTATTCCATTATAATGAACAATTTTTGAAACTTTCTTTCGTTCCTTATTCATGTTCAACCAACGGGTTCCCCAAGGATACTCATCCATGTTTAAATCATTCCATGTAAATCCTATTGATTTTGTAAAGTCCCAACCATGATTATTATGAAAATATTCACACGTGTATGGATCGACATTTGGATAATGTCTTGGCTTTGAATTAGAAACTAAAAAATGTCTGTAACATTTCGCAAGAACTTTATTACGACAATTATTTGATGCAATATATAATCTAATGTTCAATAAATTTTGATCATTATTATAGTGACAAACATTTTTTGTATTTTCATTGTCAAGTAGATTTATAGTTCTTTTATTAGACTTTATGTAAAAAAATCCGGCACATACACAATCAGATTTTGCGTTTCGTTCCATTTGAAATGAACAATCGGCATTTTCCGTAGTTTTTTTGATAATTTCTAATAAATCATTTTTAAGAAAAACAACATCAGAGTCAGAAAATAAAACATCAAATCCCGTTTCAAGCACATACTTTATTACTTTTAGTTTTAAAAACATTATATCACACCATTTCTCTGTTTCAAACTCAATAAATTCTTCTGCTAAGTGATCCAAATTTTTAAATAAATCTTCACACCGTATTACATCAACATTGGTCTTTTTCATTTCATCGTAAGATAATTTTCCAAGTGTAAAAATTAATACGTCAGTTTGCAATCCAACATTCTCTACCGACTTTAACCAATTTTTACAAAAGTCAATGTATCCATCATTGCAAAATGTTACTATTTTCGTTTTATTGTTCATTGACTATACAAACGTTCCCATTGTTTTCTTTTTAATCTATATTTTCCATTTTTATATGTTCTAAAATAACGAATTACCTGTTTAGTTGCTTTCCGTGTGTATGATGAACTATCACCAAAAACTACACTTGCAGTTGAAGTTCCTAAATGATTTACTGTTTTTTTATCACTTACTCCAATTTTCCAATTTTTTTCTTCACACGCAAATGCACAAACATAGTGATGACCAAATCCTATATTTATTTTAGAAGAAAATTCTTTTATATGTTCTATAACATCACGATGAATTAACGGACATTGAAAGTCTATCCACTCCACAATCCTACATTCATGTTCAGTTTGCTTTGCCATTTGACTCCATATAGCATCTGCTTTGGCAAAATCTTCTTCGACAGAATATGATACCATTTTAAGTTTATTATCAAAAAGTTCGTTTCGTAATAAAGTTACAAAGTTCTCTCCTTGTATTTTTAAATCACTATTTAGAAACAATAAACTGTCATATTGTTTATTTTTTAGCATATATTTAAATGCCCAATCCAAACCTCCACCAAAATATAAATTTCTCCCTGTATTCAAACTTGGGTAACTTGATTCATTTTCTTTATCGGAACCGTTGTTTAGTATAAATAAATCGTAATCATTACTTTTATATTTAGACAAAGATTCATATAGTGAGTTAGTTAGTTCCAAAGTATTGTAATGCAAAATTAACACCAAAGTTTTCATTACTTTACCTCCACACGAATCCAATCTTCGCAAATTATATCTTTATCACTAAACTTTCTTTTTTTGTGCAACGGGTGCCATTCCGTTGGTGCAATAACAACCTTTTCTTCGTTGGAATTCAACCAAGCACCCCACCAACTGAATGTGGAGTTTGCAATTACATTGTGTTCGCACATACTCATCAAATGTATGTCCATGTAATCTTTTTCACCACGAACAAAAGTTACATTCGTATTAAACTCAGACAAATCAAGATTCTCTTCTACCCATTCAACTGCATCTGAGAATATTACAATGTTGTCAATCGTCTTACCGAGTTCCAAAATTTTGCGAATTGCGTTAGGATAATAAGAATTTAAATCTTCAAACAAACAATAATAAGCAGAACTATAAGTGTCAGCATTATCACGACCTTTGCGAATATGAAGTGATACACTATTTTTTAATATATCAGAATATTTGTTTTCAAGATATTTCTTTTCGTCAGGATGTGGTTCAAACATTTTTTGAATTTCTTTTTTGTATTCCGAAAAATACTTTTCACTTTGACGAAATCCACGCATTTGAACATTCTTGTTTGGATGAAATGGTATTTCCTGATAACGAAATCCCAATGACTTTGGTTCTTCCAAGAATTCTTCAATTTCAAAATCTACATCATCATTAAATGGAATATTCGGAAACACCTTCAACAAAGACTCTCTTCCTTTGTCGTGATTGCGTGATATCTGATTGCTTTTGACAATTGGTGTCAAATTATGTTTCCACGCATAAGCAAATAATGCAGAAACACAAAACATTTGATTTGCAAGAAGTCCTTTTAAATGTATGTTAATGTAGTTCATCATTTTCTTTTAAATATTGTTTCATTTGAGGTTCAACTCTTCTAGCATACATAGTATTTGCATAATTTCTTCGTTTTGTTTCTAATGCTCCGTCTTTCTGTACAACAAACATTGGATATGAATAAAATGAATAATAACCGATATTAAATTTTTTATTTCTACGATATATTTGGTCAATCATAACCCAGTTTGCGTTTTCAATTTTATTTTCAATTTCTTCAAAATATTTGCCATTCACCCCATATGCAACTGTTGTCGATACACAACTACGTACTAAATTTTCCGATTCTACACCCCACACCACATCCGGAGTTCCACCTAAATAAAATAACTTCCAATCTAAATTATTTAATGTTTTAATTGACTTTTTCATTAAATCAAAATTATAATTTACAAAGTGAAAATCACTTTCAAAAATAAACGCATTGTTTAAATTTTCACTTCTTGCGAGTTTTATCACGGAGTAATGAGAATGTGTACAACCACTCATTTTACACTTGTTAAGTTCTTCTTGTGACGCAAAATCAGAAAACCTTTCTACTCTATTCAGTATGCCAAGTTTTTCAAATTGCTCACAACAATGCTTCCACCTATCAGTTTCATGTTCACCACAAATACAGTAAATTTTATCAAAATAGTCAAATGGTGTTTTCATTTCGTTTTGTATATTCATGTCCACGACAATCCCCAGTGATGAACTGCATATGAATCTGGATATGCGAGTTTTAATTCTTCGTGGTTATTTGGTCGGTTGCCATCATACCACATAAAAGGATACACATATTTTGAATCTAGTCGTAAATCTTCGGAAATAAATTGTTCTAGATATTTTGGACCATACTTTAGATCAGCACGTTTCCATCCGTGTGTTTTTGCACGATTTGGAATTCCATCAACTAATTTTTTCATAATATCATTTGATTTAAAAGAAGCAAGAAATGCATTACATACTTTTGGACCGTGTCTCATTCTATGTTTTTGCTTACATACTATAATATCTTTATCATTAATAAATTCATCTAAGTTTTTTAGACACTCAAAATCAGTATCAACATATACTCCTCCATACTGATATAATATTTCGTATCTTATAATATCAGATTGTATTGGATAAGATTCATTTTGGAGATACGATCTGTTGGTTAACTCCAAAGAATCTATTTTCTCATCATCCCAAAAAATATATTCGTAATTTGGATTGTAGGTTTTCCAAGTTTTTTGCCATTCTATCTCTTTTTCAGATAATGGTTTTTTACCGAGATGTATTTGATGTATAATTTTTGGTATCATTTGCAGTGTTCCTCCCCTATTTTTTCATAGTGATCTAAAAGTTGTTGTTTATTCATTTGTTTGAATACTGATATTCTTTCTACCATTTCTTTCCATTGTTTTTTGTCGTTTAATCGTGCAAGTTTGCGATGTGCCTTGGTATCGTGATCTAGATGGTACATATCAAAAGGTGATCTTCCAATCTTTAAATCAAATGTATCTACTTTGCTTCGCATTAACTCGTCTTCAGGACACCAAGAACCAATTGACGGTTCCCACCCATATACTTCATAAAAACCTTTTCTAGACATTATACAGACTCCTCCAGCACCGTTGTCGGCAACTCTCGGACGATTTCTCCCCAACCACTCTTCATCAAGGTTGTCACCCGCAATTACTTTCTTTGTTCCGTCACGTGAAATATTGAGAAATTTTTGCGAAGGAACAAAGAAATCATATCCATTTACAAGTTTCTCAAAGTTCTTCAGCAAATCTTCATGCAACATAATATCGTTATCAGAGAATATGAGATAATCTCCATCAGTTACTTTTGCTCCTTCGTTGAACCCGTACCCACGACTATAATCAAATGGTTCAGGAGTTTTTCTTAATATATGATTAACATTCAATTCAGATAAATCGGATTCTGTATTTTGCTCAACAATTGTTATTTTTGCACTCGGAAGCAATTGTTTATATCGGTTTACAATGAATCTAACATTCTTATCACGTGAATTGTGGGTATTTGAATGTCCTATGATTACATCAATTTTCATTTACCATCTCCATATAATGTGTGCGTCTTTAAAAACAAATCATAATTGTAATCAACCCAATCTTGACGATATACATAATCGTCTCCCAATAAATAAAATTTATATCTTATATTTTCTAGTTTTTTATTATGACCACAATGTTCTTGTTTTTCTAAAATAGGAATTGATTTACTCATTATTGTCTCAAAAAATCTATCACTGTCAGGACAATCTCCGGCAGGACACAGTGTAAATTCACTTGAACACATTACTCCATAGTAATCTTTATCAAACGCACATCTTTTCATATTAAGACGCATATATTTATCAACAAATCGTTTTCCTTCATATGAAAATGTGTAATCAAAATCACCGAGTTTTTCGTGGACTTCCATGTCTTCATTACTATTTAAACGGAAATATGATTTGTCTGTAAAGTGCTTCTTTGCAAAATCAAGAATCCAAAGACGTTTTGTATGAACACCCTCTGCGTGTCGGATTATACCCACGAAATTAAAATCATGTTTTTTTTCAAAAGAAATATCTTTGAAGTTATCCATAAATGATTTTGGCCAGAGTGGAACATCCACAAAACCTATGGGTTGTTTGACACCTGCCTCTTGGTATGCTAGTTGAGTAAGTTTTCTAAATCGGTATCCCAACCTCCATCTTGTTTTCCACCAACCCATTATACCATCTCCTTGAATTTACATATGGTTTCGTTGCCACCTGGTCTTTGACTATCTATGTGATTCATTTCTGAATTCAATAACAAAGCAACATGAGCAAATCCACTTGCGTTGTGGAGCAAATAATCACACTTGCTCAACAAATACATTTCAGCAATTGCATCTTCTCCGTTTTGGGCTGCTTTTGCTCCGTCATTGCATAAATATGTAGGCATCATAGCATTACCCTTTGTATTATTCCCACTTTTACCGACATCCTCTTCTTCCTGACGAAATGTATCATACTCAACGATAGCATCATTAAATTCGTTTTTAACGATGTTAAATAGTTTTGCATCATCACTTGCAACAAACACTTTTCCTTCATCCCCATACTTGTCTATAAATATTCGTATGCAGTTAATATAATTCTGAATATCGAAACTCTTTCTCCATCTTTCCGCATTATTTACAAGTGCATCCGTTCCACGAATATGAACACCAAGAACCTTGTTTGCGTTTGCTAAATTTTCTGCGAAAAAGTCGTTGATTTTATTGTTAAGATACATTCTGAGTTTGAAGTATTTGTTAATAATTGCATTTGCTTTTTCACGGTGACCATCTTCGTAAGCTTCTGGAATCAAATGTGGAGGAACAATCATAGTATGCCCCATTTTTCGATCTCCGTAATGACAACACATTTTGTTTCCATCACTTAATTTAACGAAACGACTATTATTTAATTTCTTGGGTTCTGTGTTTTCGTATGCGTTTTCAATTTCTGATTTATTTTTATCAGAAATCATTAATGTATCCGCAGTTTCTACAACAGGACGAAAATAATATTCCCAAACATTGTCTTTGTTTTGGTGACCTTCAGGATTATAGTAAACGCATTGATTTTTAAAGTAAACAATTGGTGTTCCGAGTTCTTCTTTTTCACAACGATTTAGTGCGTTTATTACCTGAAAGAATAAACTCGCAAGACCAACATCACGTTCTGTTATTATGTATTGTTTCATCTGCAATATCTTCAAGTTCAGATAAAGATTTTAAATGCTCTTCATATGCACTATGCATTCTTCCGATCATTACATCCTCGATTGCAAATGGATGATGACCAAGAATATTTTTAACATCGTGTTGTTTTAACATTTCCGCACAAATATCTTGCTCGACCATAAACTTTGCAAAATCGTAATTTACACGATAACATTTTCCACAATAATACCAAATTCCATCAGTCAACCAAGTTGGTTCATCTAGTTTTGTTACAATTCCCTTTTGTTTTGACCATGCACGAAAATCTCTTAATAAAAATTCACGACCATTTGATCCTAAATAAGAAGCATACTTTTGTTTAAAAATTGCACGATTCACACGATCAAGTCCACATATTTTTTTTCGTGTTCGTTCTCCGACATGGCTATAAGACATAAAATTACAATCAAGTTTTACCAAACGATTAAAACTTAAATTACTTGTTGCCCATTTTATCATATCATAAGTTTTTACATGAAGTTTATCATATCGTTCTTCACCCGTTAAATGAAGTTTTTGATTTTCAAATTTGACTTTATCACTTCCACGATAATACTCAAAAATACCGATATCAGGATTTGCTTCAAGTTCTGCATAAAATTCTGATGATTTAAGTTTTTCTAAATGCTCACGATCTTTTTCGCAACTATTAATTGCAATTAAGATTTCACAATCTACATCTTTTTTATTTCTTTTATTTCTCATTGTACCAAAGTCCTCTCTTTTTTAATTGAACTTGTTTATTTGCTTGTTTTTTTATTAATGGATGACAAACATAAGATGCTTCGTTGTAATTTCCACGAAATACATCCGTTTCATTTAAAACACGCACTTTTACATTACCAACCTCCAAAATTCTCTCGTTTTCATTTTTATAATAAATATTGTTATCTTTCAAATTATCAACAATATATTCATTAAACTCTTCTTGATCGTCAAAGTCAGATTCTTTTTCAAGAATTTTTTCAAATATTAATCTAACATTATCATTATTTCTGAAGAATATCCACCCCATGCACATTGTGAAATTCAATTGTTCGTATGCTTTTGGTGGCCATCCACCGTCATCTTTTGATGCAATTATATCATGTTCACTATCAAGTAAATTACGAGCATCTTTTAACCAAATGGCATCCAAGTCACAATGAAGAATATTTCCATCTTTTAAAAGTTCGTACATTGTTTGAAAACGAAACTTCCATCCAGTTCCCGATCTTTTTAAAATTTTTCCACGAACCAACTTAGTGTTTATGTTTCTGTCATTCAAAAAGTCGTAGGTTTCATCGTCCATTGCGATTATGACATAATTTGTTATATTATGCATACTCAGATGACTTACCCAATTTTGTGCAACTTCCACATAATCAAAACTACAAAACGAAACTATTGTAAAATCAGTCATCCTCGATAAACCAACAGTTTGCTTGTTTAAATGATTTAATGATAGTGCGAGGATGTTTATCCAACAATTCGCCTGTTGTAAAGTTTACTATCTTTTCTTGACCGGTTGCATTGTATTCATCAATCATACAATATTTAGATGAATCTAAAATTTTTATTTTTATGTTTTTTGTATACTTAGGTTTGGAATTTAATTTATCATTAAACACAGAAATATCTTCCCGATCATCTTTTAATTTTTCATCAATATAACCACGTGGATGAAACAGACTAATTGTATAATCTGTTGGTTTAACTACACAAAAATTAGTATTTAATATTTCTTTTTGGAAATCATAATCAGGTAAATAACCTCCATCTGCCATTATTATTAAATCATATTCATTTAAATAAGAAAAAAGTTCATTTAAGCAATTTTTTAAAAACACAACTTTTGTATCTGAAAAAAGGCATATTTTATTTTGGATTAGTTGTTCTTTTATTGCACCCAATTTTCTTTTTGGATACCGAGGGGCTATATCAATAATTTGGGTATGTGCAGGAGTTGTATTTATTTTATTTCTTTTTAATGATTCTACAAAATTACTGCGAATCATTCTATGCAGTTTTCCTTTTCCTGTGTGACCACCAATCCATGATATATTTTTTTTATATAAATCAATTACATCTTTAACGATAGAATCGTATTTAAACTCAGAAATCAGTTTTCTATGAGGAAGTTCTGCTCTAGGAACATCTTCGTCTAGTTTTTGTACAAAAAAACATTTGCTTGAGAAATAAGACTTTTCTCCTATTTCATTTTTTTGATCTCTTTTATATACTTGGTCTATTGCAATCTTCTCTGATGATAATTTATTTAAAACGTCTTCAAAATATTTTCCATTGACGGCATATGAATGTGCCTGGCACATTGTTCCATTAAGTAAATGCTCGGAATGAACACTTAATACATTATGTGGAACACCTCCGAAAAAAAATAAAGACCAATCTACATTTTCTAACTGAGAAACAGAAAGTTCCATATCCACTAAATCTTCATTTATTTCAACATCACTTTCAAATATAAAGATGTTATTTAATTTTTCTTTTTGAGCATTTTCAATTATCTTATAATGACAATAATCAGTTTTACTAAACTCATCAGAGTTGAATTCTTTTTTTAATTTAGCAGAATCTATTATTTCATCATATCTCTCTACTCTATCTTCAATTTTTAATTTCCGAAAAATGCCAGAAACTTCTTTCCATCGTTTAGTTTCTTTTTTAGAGCAAATACAAACTATTTTATCAAAAAAATCAAATGGATTGCTCATTAATATTCTCCAATACAAAATCTACAATTTTATTTGATAGATGGTCGTTTCCACTATCATTAAAGTGACAATTATTTTCTCTACGTGGACGTCTGTACAATCTAGGATAATCTTCTGCATCTCTAACATGAGAATATAAATCATTGTATGGCACATTTTTATCATTCATTACTTTTAATGCGACCTCGTTTAAGATTTTTACATCTTCGTTGTTTCTCATTCCTGCGTTTTTTGGATTTGGTGTTGTGTTGGAAAACAGAATATTATTTATGCCCAATTCACGCAACCGATTTATCTGAGTGATAAGTTCGTTTTCATAGTTTTCAAACCATTCCGGCAATGCTCTTTTAAAATTTGGATCATGACCTTTATTTGGAAGTTTTATACTATGCAAACCAAAATTGAAATGCACAATGTCAATTTTTAATCTAGGACCATTATGTTTTCTATTTGTCAAATTCCGATTTATATACCTCATTTGCTTACCATGTTGTGATGTCCATTTATATGGAATGTGTGCATTTACTTGGTGTGTTTTCAATTTATTTTTTACACACTCAAAATAATGCCTTGTTATAGAATCACCTAAAAATAAAATTTCACATTTGCTACTCATGTTTAATCATCTGAATTTGAAAACTTCATGTTATCTAAAATAAATTTACCAATTTGATTTCCTAATACTTCTCTACCTATATCATTGAAATGACAATTATTTTCAGCACGTGGATGCATATACAGACGAGGATAATCTTCTTGTGCTTTTACAAACGAATAAACATCGTTATATGGTACTTCTTTATCTTCCATTACCTTTTTGGCAATTTCATTTAAACGAACAACATCAAGGTCATTTCTGACACTGTGATTTTTTGGACTTGGTGTTGTGTTTGAAAAAATAATATTTCTAACATTAAGTTTATTTAGATATTCTATTTCTTCTATTAATTCTCGTTCGTATGTTTCAAATTCTTTTTCTTCTGCACGTTGATGTTCTGGATCATGTCCTTTATTTGGCAACTTTATACTATGTAAACCAAAGTTAAAATGCACCGTTTCTGCTTTTACTTTACGTCCACCGTACTTCCGTTTACCTTGTAATAATGAACCGAGCATTCTCACCTGTTTCCATTGACATGATACCCATTTTTCTGGTAAATATCCACTTACATTTGACTCAGACAATGTCTTTCCGGCAAATGGATAATAATGTCGTGTAATTGAATCTCCTAAAAATAATACTATTTCCGTTTCCATGTTTTTCATCTCCAATTTTAAATTAAATAATTATTTTTTTAAAGTGTTCATCTAAAATACCTGCTTGTTTTAATTTTTGACATAACTTTGCGTGTCTCCAAGTAATATCATGTATTTTGACATCAATCATGTCACCTGCTTCAGGACATCCCTTATTTTTATTTTTAGGAAAGTTTTCACAAAACTCTTTCATGTGATTATAATATCGCTCATCTCTCCAACTCGTACACCAATGAAAATGCATTTCACCGGTAAAATTGTCGTAGTTTAAATCAGTCAAATCAAAATATCTTTCTTGATCCTCCACACTTGCAGCCCGTCTTGCCCATTCTGCTAAATGAGGTCTGTCATTTTTTCCGTATGCTGGATGCTCACGAATAAAAGTTTGTGCGCTGTAGGGTAATGTATGTGTTGCATTTAATAACACTCCGTACAATGCCGCCGCATAACCACCAAGTGACGATCCTGTCATAATAACATTTTTACATTTTGATTCATCTATTATTTCTTTAAACAATTCTGTATGTTGATCAACTCCTTTTGAAAATTTATCTTTGTCTGCATAATATAATTTACCCATATAATATGCTTTTGATAAGTCTCTTACATTTACTACCTTGATCGGTCGTTCCGCAAAAAAATTTACCCACTCAAAACCAACGACCTGTGCTGACCCTTGTCCTGCAAAGGAAAACACTATCGTATTTGCTGATTCATTATCGAATCCTGATGTTTGTATATTAGTTTCCATTTTATTTATTATTTTTTATGTCTAGTCTTAATGATTTATTTGTGCGTGTTCTTGATAAGTCACTCACTAAATTATATTGAGTTGTAAGTGTAGGAACACAAGCATATGTTTTTGGGACTAAAATGTCTTGATAATATCTGTCTAAATGACTATCATGACTTTCAACGAGAGTTTCCCAAATATTATTTTTATAGTCATTTACAATGCGTTCAAATATACTTGAATTTACTGCAAACGAATGAGCCCATCCGACTGATTTGCACTCCATTATATAATCATACTCAGAATTGAACTCACCTTCCCACTTTTTATTTAGATGATTGTATGTTGGTCTTGGTTTCATTCTTCGTTCCAATCCACCCAAGTAGAAAAATTCCCACGTCTGATTGTCAAGATATGAAATTGCATTTGCAAGTTTTCTATCATCGTATCTTTTTAAAAAAGCAACATCGTCTTCAAATATTAAAACGTTTTTGAGTTTTCTTTCATAAGCAAGATTAATTACTCCCATGTGACTTTCATAACAACCTTGCTTGGGATTCTTTTTGTTATCTACCGCATCAAATCTTTTTACTTTATCTAGAATTCCGATTTTTTCAAATTCTGACTGACATAAATCCCATCTATCTTTTCTTCTTTCAAGATTTATGCAATAAATTTCATCAAAATATTCAAAAGGCTTCATTCTACCCACTCCGACCAGATGTTAAAATAGTTTGCACAATGACGAACTACATCCCCACGATACCACTTGTGACCCTTCCAACTCGCAATAGCACGTGAACGTTTATTTTCTCTACCTTCAATTGGATTTACGTTGCCACAACCAGGCACTGCATAATTATTTGTTCCATAATAATAACGGGCAACCGCAGACATCAATATATCTTCTCCGTTCCAATATGGTTTTCCTTGTTTTAATATCTCACGCATAATTGGCATATACTTGAAAAAATGCCAACACAATTCTTTGTGAAACAGTGTGCATTTCGTAATCAAGACACACACCTCACCAAATCTCATATGATAATTATAGTTGCCCCATCTTAAATTTTGACCGAATGGACCATACATTCTGTTGGGATTTTTTTGGTACTCATCATACAATTTTTTTACAGCATCTTCGGTTGGATATTCATCGTCATCAATCATTAAAATAATATCATTTTTTGCCTCCGATGATGCAAGAAATCTACGACTTAATCCATAGTATTCGTTTATATCTCCCCAATCTTTTCGATTCACGATTTTAGGATCATCAAATTCAAAGTAGGTATCTTCACGACCATGTGAAATGATAATTTCATCAAGTAGTTCATATTTTACCATATTAGGAAGAATATCATTTTGCAAAACTTCAGGACGAAGCCAGTTCATAACAACCATAGATATTTTTACACTTCCCATTAGATATAAGTATAAAAATTCTTAAAACTTAAACCAAATCTATTCTTAGAAAATTTTGATTTATCCATGCTTTTTAAATAATTGTGGGTATCTAATAACCTATTCGTATCTGATAATATTTTATGAACTTCGTCCGTGTCTTGAAAATACAAAGGGTAATCTTTTCCAAGATACTCTACCACTCCATCTAATTTATTTACGAGCAAAGGTGTGTTCATCAAAATCGCATCAAGAACCGTATTATTGGCAGAAACTTCACACAACTCCATATACAATATATTCTTAGTCAACATATTCAGATAATCTTCGTAAGGAAGATGATTGACTTTATCCACGGAATTTCTTTCTTGTTTGTCCACCCAAACTCCATCAGTTTTTCCGAACAATTTCAAATACCACCTTTGTCTATCGTCATAAGGAACAATCGCTTTCTTGTATTCATGTGGAACATTTAATTTAAAAATCGAATAAGGAATTCGCAACCAATAACCAGTCTGAATTATGCGTTTGTTGTTGTTCTCAAGAAAAGCATCCCATGAGAATCTATGTTCGTGGTTTTGTATTGGGTGAAGTCCATAATCACATTTGATGTGATTGTATCCCAAATCATGTAACGCATTTTTCCATTTTTCACATTCGGTTTTGGTTAAAAAGAAAAGACCTTTACATCGTTGCAGAGACTTACGAAATCCTTTTCCTTTCAAATGATTTCTACATTTGCCGTGGTTTTTGTAATACTTGTGAGTGTCAAGTGGGTCATGTATGATTCCAATCCAATCTCCTTCAATTTCATGTGAACTTTTTGCAATGTTGAAATCGTACTCTGCTTCAACAAATGTGACGAGAGTTGAATCTCCATCATAGTTATCAAAGGTTTTTTCTATTTCTGACCAAGATGGACCACAACGACCTTGTTCGGAATATTTGACATTCGCATTCATTCTCCAAACTTATCAATAAATCATATCAAGAACATGGCCATAACCTTCTTCTTCTCTCCAACCTCTACGATAATGAACCATAAAGGTGTCTTTGGTTACTCTATCTGAACGTACGTTAAAATGTGCTTCTTCTTCCTCGTAAGTTTTAATGTTGTCGGGAAACTTTTCTCCATTCAATCCAGCAATGCTTCTAAGATTAGTTTGTTCCCACGCATCAAATACACTTTTTTGTCCTGCAAGTTTTCCAAAGTGTTCACCGAGTATCATTTCAACTCTACCATGTTTATTGTTTCCGTATTTCTTGAAGTTCCAAATCTCAGCAAGCAACCAAAATGACCACTCTGAATTCTTAAACATGAACATTCCTGCATTGATTCCCATATCGTCTTTGCAGAATACCACATCTTTATCGTTATCTATAAAGTCCTCAATTTTTACATCCGAGTTAATAACAAAACTATCCGCATCTGCCCAGAACACCCAATCATAATTTGGAAGGGTTTGTTGCATATAAGGAATCTTGTGCCAAGATGGATGTCTTGGGTGATCCAATTTTTGATCATATGAAATAAAATCATATCCATGTTTTTCGCAATATTTTTGCTTGTTTGGATTTCCAATTTTTCTCCAATTACCAGGATCACATTCAAATGTCAGCATTGCTATTTTCATATCAACCTATCCTCATTAGAAATATAATCAAAATTTCTATTTGAAAATATTTTATCGGCGTCATATTTGTTATTTGAAATTTCTGATATGCAATTTAGAAATTCTTTCAATAATTTTTGTTCATAATTTTCACCCTCAATGCTTTTAATTTGATTGGGTAAATTTTCGTATTTTCTGTAAGGTTTCTTTACATTTACATAATAGCAATCATCGGTCAGTATTGATTTTTTTGATTTTCTATTATTGTTATTACAAAATATCTTAAATTTAAGACTTGGGTACTTTCTTTTTAAAATATCAATTAATTCTGTGGGGTATGTATAATGTTGTAGAAAGAAAATAATATATTCATTTGCTTTATTTTTATTTTCTTTTATCTCTTGATTAAATTGTTTTATTCTAAGTTTCATTTGATTTTTAAATTCACCACAATCAGATGTTCTTTCGTGATTATACTGACAATTTTTAGTGAAAATATCACCGATGTCTGGATCATATCTCAGTTCTTCAAATACACTGTCAAAATCGTTTTTTATATATTCACACACAGACGCATAAGGTGTTACACATCCATCAAATGGCATTCTTACTTCCCTCTTATCTTTAAAATTGTATAAATTCATTCTATGCAAAAATGTTCTAGGTAAGCAATCCCAACCTAGTGAAATTATTCTTATATCACATCCGTAATCAAAATTAATCATTTTAAACCCCCAAACAATGGTAATAATTTACCTGCATTTTTTTCATAAAAATCATCATTTTTATGTATATTGATAATATCACCGTATTTGCTATGCTCGTTAAAAATTGGTTGATCCATCATCCAATGTATTTTTTCAGTTTCCATGTTTATCACATATTCAACACACTCATCAATAGAATCAAAATCCGATACATTCACAAACGAGTCTTTATTAAAAAATTCATTTACCTCGGATGTTCCCCAATAAATCGGTATAGCACCTCCCGAATAAGCATTCATTATCTTTTCCGTTATATATCCAGGAACATCCACGTTCTCCATCGCAATTACGAAATTATATTCAGAATATACTGAAAGTAAATCTGTTCCGTGTGCATCCCAACCCGCAAGCTTTCTATTTGTTCTCTTATATTTGCCATAACATTTTCCAAATGAATGGCAATTTTCTTCACCCACAAGTTCCACAAATCTATTAAATATTTTTTCTCTGTTCTCGGTTTTATGACTACTACAATATGCCAACATATGTTTTCTATTTTTATTGGTGTGTCGGATGCCCTCTGTACCATCTCTACTTTTAATAAAATAAGAACTACTTGCAAAATACGGCAAATAAATCGCATCTAAATTGTGATTAGAAGAATTAATGTGGACATAATTCGTATGATATTCCGACTCCTTCACTGACCAACTTTCACCACTCCAATAAACGTAAGGTTTTTGTTTTGTGTTCCATCTTTTCTCAAGTTTACCACCATAAAATGGTATATTCATCGGAGTCATACAATCAGGTGTCATAAAATGACTACGTACGATTAAATCACAATCTTCTGTATTTTTAAATGTAATTTTAGTATTTGGAAAAATTACTTTTAAAAAATTGCTTAAATGTGGTTCAATCCAAGTTCCCATCCCCTCCGAACCTATAACTACCTCTGTATCAAATTTACTCATTTATTTTTGCATCCCATACAAAGACAATATTTGTTTTAGATATTTTTTCGTTTCTTCATCTACATCCCATTTATCTTTATTGTCTCTTGAAAATATTCGTGTACGTTTTCCCATGAAATGTTTTTCGTCCCAAGTATTTAGTCCATGAATAAAATAAAGATATCTACTTGGGTGACTATCCATAATTCCAATCTTCAGTTTCAATTCTTCCTTCAATTTGTCAAAAATGTATTCATAATCTTCTGCTTTTTCATTATTTGAGTATTCCGCGTGAATTCCACGAAACATTGCCGAGCCAATTGTCTGGCCAATGTTTTTTGCTATCCTTGCGTGGTTAATATTCCAAAAATACCATGTAAACGCACCAAGGTAAGAAACATCATAGTCACCTTTGACCATAAAGTTATACAACTCTTCAAGTTGCTTTGGATGACGGTAGTCATCATCGTCCCACTGAGTCCATATATCGTCTTTTGACAAATAGTTAAATGCGTAATTACGCAATCCACCGAGACGAAGTTTTCTGTCTGAATTGTCTAATTTAATTTCTTCTACTTCATTGCAATTTAAATCTGATAAAGAGTATTCACCATCATTTATGATAAGAAGTTTCTTGTTAGAATAAGTTTGGTCAAGAAACGACTTCGCAGATAACCTTGCAAAATCTTCATGTTCTGCATCTTTACCTGTTACCATTACTGCCGTTATTTTTTCCACTTAAATTCTCCCGTATAACTCCTTTTTCCAAAAATCAAAACACTTACTTTCTTCGTTTCCTGCGTATTTGTGTTTTACATAGAACTTACAACTTGGATAAACATAATTAATGGTATTATTCAATTCAAGTGTGTCGTTTTCATTATCATCTACCATTTGTCTAATAAATATCACTGACGTTGTGTTTTGAATTGTTTTGGTAAAATCCATCGCAAACCGATTGTATTTGATTTTTGCTCCGTTATATACTGCACTTAGTTTTTTTCCAACGGGCAATACATCATAAAATAATGTTCCGTTTCTTTTATCTTTAATTATATAATACGGAACTTTATTAATAACATTTACAATTCCACCATAAATTTGAATTTGATTTTCAGGTGGAAAAAAATCTTTAAATTGGGTATTTAAGCACAATAATAATGTTTTAAATGATAAATCTCCGACATTATCAAAAATAGTTGAATTCGTATTTAAATTACAATCTTTTAATACTGACGATACAACTGGTTGTGATCCGAAAGATAAATACAGCATTAATTTTCTCCATACTTATATCCAAGAACATTTATATCATTTTTGTAAAACTTTCGCACGATTTCAATTGTTTCATCGTCATAAAATTCAGTATAATGAGGACGATTTTTTGCATTGTGTTTATGTGGTAACAGAATGTCTGTATCTACTCCCAATTTACCACATAACTTTTCAACATCCTCTCTTAGATTTTCATAACGACCAACAAAGTCTACTAAAATCTTATCTTGCTTTTCATCGTAAATTTCATTGAAAGCATGAGTAAGAACAACTGCTTTATCACGATGACCAAGTACAGGAACTCCACGTATAACTTTACGTGGATTTTCTAACCAATTTAACCACCCTTCCCATCTCCAAGTAACCCATTCTTTGAAATTACGTTTTGCAACATCACGTTCTCCTTTAGCAAGTCTCCATTGATACTGAGATACTAAACGATCCCAGGGATTTCTTACAAAAGCAAATGTGAGATATTCATTCCAAACATCCATTCCAAACTTTTTTTGTGCTTGTTCTACGGTAAAGTGAATTTTATCTTGTTTTTCTTTTGCACGATTTTCAAATCGTTCTCCCTCTTTTTTGCGTTGGGATAATGCAGTAGAAATACTTGACCCAGCGGTTCGTGGGATATGAATAAAAATGCATTTAATATCGTGATTGATCATGATTATACCTTTATTTTATCAAAGTTTTTTTCATAAAATTCAGACATTTTTTCGGTAATTTCTGAATGTGTTGTGTTTGGGTTATTGTAACGCATCATTTCACCTATTATATTTTCTGCAATATGTAAAGCAAGTCCCAATTTGTTTTCTGTTTTATCAAGTGAGATATATTTTGGATTTTCCGAATTAATATAAACGCAGAAATCTCCTTCAGTTTCTAAATCTGCCATTGTGTTTTTTAATCCATTACCAAATGGTTTAATTTCATATTTTATACTCGGTCTAATCAGTTTTGGTTTGTTTTCAGTTTTTGGTGCGTTATCGGTTTTTTTTGTTAAATTTTGCTTAACTTCATTAGCAGCTCTTTGTCGTTGTCTGCGTTTGTGTGGTTTGTTGATTATAGTATCTACTTCTTTTTTAATAACACTATCTATAATTTTAGTGGGAACATTTTTCTTTTGCATTTTTTCTTTTGCAGAAGGTTCTTGTTTTTTAGGTCCCAAATCAATCATCATATCTGAACTTGCCAAATTTAAATTGCCAACGATCATTTGAACTACATCTTCAAGTGTATTATTAATTGCAGTCGGTTTGATTTTCTTGGTTTTTACTTCGTGATATGCAGTCAACAAACCTTGAATTATCTTTGAAACTTTTGCATAAAATGGTTTTGTTAATGGATGATCTTCACGCAATGAATGATGACTTAAATCTTTTGCAGGCATTCCTACATGATCAAGAATTGTACTTAATTCTTCACATACAACAAATCCTCGTAACTTGCTGAATAAATTTGAAACTTTATTGCTCGTTGATCCAAATACATCATTTATTGAAAGTTTGTGAATTTTTGTTTCAGATACAACAAAAACTCCATCAAGTGTAGATTGATTAATTTCATTTTGATTTTGAAGTAATGCAAGATTAAATGAAACATTTGCTGATTTTTCTTGTTTATTTAAAATATAAGAAAAACGTTCAGTCATTTTTTCAAAAGCATATCCAATTAATGTATAATCAAATTTTATTGATTCACCATTTAAAATAATATCAATTTCTGTTTTTCCGTTTTTTATCAAGTGACCAAAAAAATCTTGAAGTTCTTTTTCTACACTTTCACGATTCAAACCATTTTCTGTAATTGGTTTATCAAGATTTTTAATTGTAATTATTGTTCCACTTTTAAGCAAACGAGAATTATTTAGTTTTTCTATTGTTGGTGAATAATCATCTAGAAACTCAGAGTTATTTGGTTTATATGTTACCAAATATGAATTTCCTTTTTTATTTTTTGTTTCAATTGTCCAATGAACATTCTCACTATCCGATAGTTTATCGTTTGCTATTTTTCCACCGATTCCCATGTGACCGAGACGAGGTCCAGCACCTCCACTAAAATCATATGAATTACCAAATACAAAATATTTATCAAATCCACTTAACCCGTTCGTATCAATTGAATCATCAAAACCAACTCCATCATCTTGAAAAACAATAGATTCTTTGTTTAGTTGAATGTTGATGTTTGTTGCACCATTTTGAATAGAGTTTTTTGCTAACTCTGTAAATGCTTGTGCATATGTAATTGTTGATTGCAATATATTACTTATATTCGCACCAGTTCTTATTTTAATTGTGTTCATTGTTTATTTTCTCCCAAAAAAATCTTATAATAAATATTAATATTATTTCTTTTTGTTGCGTTTTCTACGACCTTCACCTCTTGGTTTTCTGCGACCTCTTCTTGCTTTTTTTTCTGCACGATATGCTTCTGTTAAAGGTCCTGGTTTCATTTCTACAATTTCTTCAGGTACGATCATACCTTCTGGTACATCTCCTTTCCACATATCGTGACGAAGCATATTCCATACTTTGCGTTGATGATAATCAAAGTTGTGAAGTCCGTTTGCAGTCATTTCGTCAATGTTGCTCCATCCTACGGTGCAATTAAAGTGAACAATAAATGCGTCTTGTTCTGCTCGTTCACGACCACGATTCTTGATGTTGCGTTCCCAATGCACTCCTTGCGGATAACCATTCGCACTAAGTTGTACGTAATTTATATCATCAGGTTCAATCGCACGATGAAGACGAAGATTAAGAAGCATCATATCTTCTTTGAACTTGCGTTGTTTGATTTCTCCGTCTTCGTTTGTTTCAATGTATCCTTGTTTGAAATCTTCACGATCAATGTTAAACAAATGAATTGTTTTTTCATTGCTTTTAGCATAAAAGAAACCAGGACAAATACTTGCTCCACCTGCAACTTGAAATGCTACATCATGATTTCCGTCTTCGCAAATTTTTTCAAGGTCTGATAATGGATTCTTTAAAAAGTTAATGTCGGTATCAGCATAAAGAACATTGTATCCAGCAGACAACAACTGATGTGCCGCCTCCATTTTATTCCACATTAAAGCATCCCATCCTTTTTGATGAAACTCTGAAGTGGTTTCAATGTGGAAGTTCGGACTAATCCAACGTTTACATTCAATGTCTTTTTCTTCGGACATTCTTTCAAATGATTCATCATCTAAACAATACATTATCACCAAACTCTGCATATCCAATTCACGGATATATTTAATCCAGTTTAATGCGAAATCTAAATAACCACCATTAACATAACTCAATAACTTTGTTTCTGCCATTTACTTATCTTTTTTGATTAAGTTAAAATAACCGGAGCACTTATCGTTATCATGCAATGGAATCAAACTGAACAGCAAACTGTTAGCAATAGTTTTAACATTCTTAACTGCTATAACATTGTATTCTTTTTCTATAAAATCAAATAAAATTTCAATTAAATGTTCACGATATTCATTTGATACAGATTTGTCTTGCATCACTTCATCGTAACCAAGCAACGACTGATATACTTTCGCATAATCATAAAAAATATCACCGTAAATTGTAGTTTTCTCACCCACAACACCACGTGGATCAATTAATTTTATTTTACCGAACTTATCTATTAAAATATTTGAAAACACAGGATCACCATGAACTACTCCAGATTTACCTTGTTTTTTATTTTCATATTCTGTTAGTTTTTTATGTAATTGGTTGTATATTTCTGTGGACTTTTCAAATTTTGAATAATCATATGATTTGAATCTATCTTGTAATTTTATTGCGTAATTTTTATACAAATCAATTTTTTCATTAGAAGAATGTGAATGAATGATTTTCAATGAAGAAAGCAATTTTTGAAATCCATCGTCTGTTAAACCTTCAGATAAAAATAGTTCCTGAAACGTAATACCTTGAATTCTTTCCAATTTATACATTCCGTATGTTTTTTCATCGTAGGAAATTAAACTCGGTGTGAACTTGCACAACTTCCTTGGCAAATTCAAATACCACATTATTTCACCTTTTAATTTTACTGCATTCGAAGAACGTTTTGTAACAATAGGAACTACATCTTCTTCAAGTGAATTGAAGTCACGTTCATCGATTGAAAAATTAGATACACCCAAATCTTGTTGATAATCATCAAATGCGTTTATCACCAAATCATCAATATAAGCATGAGCATACGGTTTACCAAAATACAATTCATCGTATGGAATTTCGAATTTATTTAAAGTATCAATTGTAATTTTGCCGACATCAGAAATAATTTTACCAACATTTCCACTATGAGTTTTCATTCTTCGTGCGGTATAAATTATGATCGTACAACCAAGACGTTTTAAAAATCTTGCAAACTCAATGTTTTCTGTGATAGGTTCTACAGTTTCATAATTACCAGTTTCCACCGGATATGTTACCAAGGTATTATCAAAATCAAAACATATTCTGTATTTCTTAAAATACTCCATGTCTTTCATTTGCATAAATTTGTTTTGAAATAATTTATACTGAAACGGAGTTCCTACTACATCAAAATCACTTTCATTTATTATTTGTGCTTGAAATTGTTTTTTATCTGCGATCATTTCAGAAATAACTCTGCTCATATAAAATTCACCACCAAATTTTAAATCACTTTCAATTATTTTTTTGCAATAATTTTTAAGCATATTTAAATTGTTAAACGCATAAGCACCTGTGTTTGCAAATTCTGTAATTCTGTTTTTTTCTGCAATTTTGTTTACGACTTTATTTTCATTAAAACCAACATAAGAATAAATCGGACGATCATCATTTTGCTTGAAACAAACGATCATATTTTTATTTTTACTCATACGATAAATTGACAACAAATCAATTCTGTAAAATGTATCTCCGTCTAACAATATTGTTGGAAGATTATTATTAATATTCTTTGTTCCAAGATAAATAGTTTCCGCCGCACCACGTGTATCTGCATCTAAATATACAATATGATAATTAGGATATTTCTTTTTTATTTCAGATTCAAAACGATACTTTTTAAGCATTTTGTTGCATATAATATACACATTATCATTATTGGTTACTTTTAAATTATCAAGCAACCAAAAAATAATTGGCTTAAAAAACAGTTTAATTAAAGGTTTTGGTAATTTATATCCAAAATCAGAAAATCGTTTTCCTAATCCACCTAAAGGTATAATTATGTTCATTCATCATCTCCATCTTTCTATTTTATGCACCTGCTTCTTCAGAATAATTCAAACTTACGTCTGTTCTTCCTTGTTTTATTTCGTTGTATATCCAAGCATATGTTTTTTCCAAACCTTCTTGCAATCCGACACTAGGCTCCCAACCTGTGACTTCTTTGATTAAAGTGTTGTCGGAATTTCTTCCACGTACACCTTGGGGTTTTGTTAAATCATATTTTCTTTCAACTTTGATGTCTGCGAGTTTTTCAATCATGTCAATGAGTTGATTGATGCTGACCATTTCACTGCTTCCAAGATTCAATGGTTTTGTAAAGTCACTTTCCCACATTTTATCCATTCCTGTAATGCAGTCATCAATGTACATAAACGAACGAGTTTGTTCTCCGTCACCCCACACTTCAATTTCGTGATTTCCACTTAATTTTGCTTCGATGATTTTACGACAAAGAGCAGCCGGTGCTTTTTCACGACCACCTTGCCAAGTGCCATACGGACCATAAACATTGTGATAACGAGGAATGCGAACATTCATATCATAATCCGATTCGTAGAAGTTGGTAAGAATCTCGTTGAAAAGTTTTTCCCATCCGTATCCACTTTCGGGATCAGCAGGATAAGCATCAGGTTCTGCTAATGCTTGATCGTCAGCACTCAAAATCTTCGTTTGTTTGAATGTTGGATACGCACACGCAGAAGAACTATAAAGAAAGTCTTTGATGCCATGCTCTTTGGCTGCTACAAGCATATGAACATTAATAAGAACACTGAGCATACACAATGCGTGGTTGTTTTCAATGAAACCCATTCCACCCATGTTGCAAGCAAGATTATATACCATGTCCATTCCTTCGGCTGCTTTCATGCAGTTTTCACGCAATTCAAGGTCAAGAACAAGTTGTTCTGTTCCTTCAACTGGTTGATACCATTGATTAAGTGGTTTTTTGTCAACCACCCTTACATTATGACCTTGTTCTTTAAGGTCTTTTGCTAAATGTCCGGCGATAAATCCACCACCACCACATACAAGTATATTTCGTTTTTCTGCCATGTATATAATTAGTTGTTATAATTAGTTTTTGTTCATTGTTTATTACCACCACTTATAAATATTTCCATAATCTTCCCCAAGCAAATTCTCCAAAGATTTAGTATAGTTTAAATAAAAATTTTCAAGTTTTTCGTGCGTTGAATTTTCTATGTCTATAGTTTCACTATAATTATGTTCCTTCTCAATACAAACTTCTTGATGCTCTGCTTCCAAAAAATCAAAAATTTTATTCATAACTTTATTTGTATTTTTTACTAAATTTTCCAAAGATACAACAAGTAATGTATCATTTGTAAGTTCCAACTTTTGTATTAGTTTTTTTAACACAGGTTCGTATATTCCGTTGATGATTAATCTACCTTTCATTTTATCGTTCCAAATAAAATTATCATCACTTTTAATTAAATCCAATTCTGCGTTGATATTTTCTTCAAACGACTTTCCCGGTTTCTCCCAGTCCCACGTATAAGATGCAGGAAATTCTGAAATACCATGTTTATATTCTGCATATGCACGATCAATTGGATTTCTTATCATTACTATAAATTTTACATCTTTTGCGTATTTAAATTTTTTGCGTATGCAAGTGGTACGCAATCTATCAATTGAAATTTTGCTTCCTCTGTTTAATAAGTCGTGTGAATGATCGCACCAAACTGTACCATCTCGTTGAAAATGTTTTAAATACCACATATGCGTATTGTGCCAATTGGATAAATGATATTTTTCATTTACGCAATAATTTAGTTCAGTCGTAAATGAATGAGGAAACATAATATTATTATGATTACTTAAAGTTTGTTTTAAAGAATAACTTCCACATTTTTTAAATCCCGGTACAATCAAATTTGGAAACTGATACTTTCTTGATGAATTTTCAATAGTGTCAGATACAATTCTTTTTCGTATCGTTTCCTTGATTTGCTCGTTGCTTTTATTTTTGACATTTACATCATAATCTTTTGCACTTTTAACAAAATCATCATGTATTGTGTCATCTATAAACGAGTCACGTTTTTTTCCTTCCCAATTTACTCCAGGTAATCCAAGATGTTTTACTTCCACTTTTAAAATTTCTGTATCATCAAAGTTTTCCAAAAATTCATAATCCACAAAACTACAATCATATGATCTTTTATATAATTTAGATTTATCTGCTTTATATAATTGAAAGTAACCAGCAAGATTTGTTGCATGGTATTTTTTATAGTTTTTATTTTTTAATAAATCACTTGAAAAAAGAAAATCGTTACGTTTAGCACCATAACAAACATTTTCTTTTAAAGAATCATACTTAATGTTTCTTTTTAGATTGTTGGGTAGTATAATATCCGAATCTAATATTAAAATACAAGTATTCTGAATATCATCCTTTATTAAATATTTTTGTACATATCGTATAGCACCACCTTTATCAAATTTAATTTCCGACTTGATTGGTGTATCGGATTTAGAATTTACTTGTTGTACGGCAAATTCATTATCTTCGTCCATTAAAGGATTTGTTGTATCATCTAAACCCGGTACAAGTGGATAATATATTATTTTTATATTTTCTTTTTTCTTTGATTCTATCAACTTAATAGTTTCTGTGTCATCTTTCTGTGTGACAATGAACCATTTTGTAAAATGCTTACAATTTTTATCTATACAAAATGACAATTCCTTTGCATAATTTTTTGATACAGATATTCCTATTATTTCCACACGACAACTTAACCATGTTAACTTCTTGGTTTGTTTTGAAATTTATTTTGGTTTTCCCTAAGTTCGTTGCTTTTGTAATTTTCAGTTCTCGATGCATCATCATGTGGATTGTGATAAATGAACAAAGTGTTTGTTATATCATACAATTTTACACGTTTAAGATTATTATTTTGTAGACAATTGTACAAATCATCATCGTCCCATCCATAATTATCCCACCCCGAATACTCACATTTTAAGAAATTTTCTCTGTGTAAATAAATGAACCCATTCAAATAAACCATGAATCCCATTTTATTATCTTTTACTTGATCTTCCCAATTTCCGGTGATAAAAGTATTTTTTGTAAGTTTTACATCTGACTTAAATAAGTTAAAGTATGGATTTAAAATATAATCAACATCCATTTTCAATATTTTATCGGCAGTTGCGTTTTTAAATCCAATGTTAAATGCTTCTCCTATATTAAAATACTCTTTTTCTTCAACACGAATTACTTTTATTCTTTCATCAATCGTTTCCAACTTTTTTAAACTATTTTTTGATGACCAATCAACAATTATTATTTCACTAATTTCTTCAAAGTTCAACCATGACTGTAGAGATACATTAAGCATATTTTCACGATTCATACACGCAGTTACTATCCCAATTTTTTCTTTGCTCATATTATATCTCCTTTTAGTTATTCTCCATATTTGTATCCAAAAAACTCGATGTCCTTTGCGTATTTTTCCGCAACGATTTGCTTTGTTTCGTCATCGTAATATTCTGTGTAGTGTTTGTGTTTTGACTTGTTTTTATGTGGAATTTTTATTTTAGGTGCAACGATTTTTTCACAAACATAATCAAAATCGTTTTGTAAACTTTCTATTTTTCCGATAAAGTCAACATTTCCAATAAAATCTACATGATTATCAAATGCACCATACCACCAAGTTGAATTTCCGTGTATCAAAAAATCTTTAAATGTTCTATTTTTTACTACTAAAGATTGATTTGGTCGATTAGAAAAATATTTATACAAAGAAACCATTCTTGCCCAAGGATTTCTCGTAAAAGAAAATTTAAAATAAGAATTATATTTTTCTTTACTAATTAATTTTTTAATATCAGCACAGGTAATGTGGTACGGATCATTATTATGATTTAAGATATTTTCAATTTGGGGTTGATCTTCTTTTTTGTATTGAAAAGTATCTTTGTCTAATTTAGAAATTGCCGATTCTAATGATGTTCCTCCGATCTTTTGTGGACGAACAAATATAAATTTATATTTGTCTGATAATATCATGTTTATTCTCCAAATTTGTAACTGAATCTGTCGATGTCTTCACCGTAGAATTCATTAGCAATTTTTTTGGTTTCTTCATCATAGTAATCAGAATAATTTTTTTTTGTTGATGTATTATAGTGCGGGATAATATAATCTGCCATCTTTGATTTGTTGGCATTATTTTTGTTTATAGTTTCAACTACTTTATCAAAATCTGCTTGCATATTTTCAGTTTTACCAACGAAATCAAATTCATCTAAACAGAACCAAGAATATGGTACATCAAAGTGATTCTGATTATTTTGCACAAAATGCTTGAAAGATTTTTTGTTGATTTTTTTACATACATTATAGTAATCTGTGGGATATGTAAAATCATCTCCGTTTGAATCTATTACTTCCTGTGGATTAGATCCTATTTTGCAAAAATAATTATACTGAGAAACTAATCTAGCATATGGATTTCTTACAAATGTAAATTTAAAATATTCATTCCAATTCCATGAATGTTCAGTATTGTTCAAATACTTTTGCTCTTCAAAATATAATTTTAAGCGACACGCACTTGTATGATTGTAAATTAAAGAACTATTATCAGGTGATGCTGAGACACAATTGTATTTTTTATCAAGAACTGCCCGAATAGAAGTGGATCCAGTTTTTTGTATTGGAATGAATATAAATTTTTGATAGTGTGCGATAATCATTGTGTTTATTCCGTATCATTACATTCAACATCAAAATCAGTTGCAAGCATTTGATCTCTTGGTAACACATTTAATTTTTTTAATCGTTTTATTGAATACTCATCTTCCTTAATGTCAGTTGGTATCAATTCAGTATGAACATAATCCGATGATGTTAATGTTCTTTCAAACTTTGCATTGTTGCAATACAAATACAACAAACCAATTTCTGTTTGAGGATATGCAGTTTGAAGTTTTGTAATAAATTCATTTAAATGTTCATCCTGATTGGTTGAATGAACTCGTTTGAGTTGTCTTTTTTCATCTGCTCTGAAAAATAGTATTTTGTTTTTGCTTTTTAATTGTGACACAAGACGTTGCTGACGATTACCGAATACTCTTTTTAAATCTTCCCAAATCGGTTCAATAGTAAGATTGTTCGCAACTTTCCAATCGTGCAGTTCCTCTTTACTCATGTTTTCTTTAAACCACACATCGGCAAAGTGAGGATAATAAACATTTGGTGTATTCTTATGCCAAACAATTTTATTACGAATTTCTGTGCTTCTTGGTGCAATTTCATTTTTGATTTCCCACTCATTTATGTCATCAAAATAATTTTCAAAACCACCTGATAATAGGTCTGCGGTTTCTGTAAGTCCTTCAACGGTATCCATGTTGTCAAAAGGACTTGAATAATAACGAACTTCTGCGGAACGTGATATTCCCAAAGTATTGCATTTAATTCCCAAATTCACGACAATATTCCAGTCTGTTTCAAATATTTTTGATGATTCTCCCATGTAATATAAATATAAGATAAAGAGTTTTTATAATAATCAAATATACTTTACAATGGGTTCTCTGTAAAGTTTTGCATCATCTTGTATACACGCAGATAACAATGTTGAAAACTTTGACATTCCAGGTACAAAATGCTTTGCTTGCATTATATAGCAAATATCTTGATCAATATTTTCATTTGAAATTATTTTTATTTTACATCCAAATTTATTCAATCTCTGTGAAAAGTAATTTAAAAAACTTATACTTTCATCCACACAATCTTGCGAAAAATAATAATTTCCGGTGAATTCGTCAGGACCAAAATGCATTGCAGTCACTACAGTAACTTCATCAAGTTTTTCAAGCATTTCTCTGTTTCTTCTAAAAAACACTTTATACTGCAATCGTGACCAATTTACTCTATTGTTAATTCTATCTTTTCCATTTTTATCAAACGCATCACCAAGTCTTAAATGAAAAACGAGTTCATCGTGTTTAGGTTTTGTTTCGTATTTATTTGCATGACTTAATGCTATTTTTTTGAATAAATTAAAATCAGATTCTGTTGTTTTTTGAGTAAGATAATCGTATAATATTGTGTTTTTGTAAAGTGGGTTTTTAAGAATTTCTTTTCTGTCGTGTTCCCATCTATTTCCATCTCTGTAAAATAAATCTGCAATTCTATAAAATTTATTTTCTTTTAAAATTTTAATAGCACTGATTTGCTCTGCGTTCATATCAATCCTCGTTTAAAATTCGGTCAACATTTTCATTCAATTTTACAATTCTGTTTGATATTTCTTCTTTTACATTTAATTCATATTCACTTAAATAATGATTCTCAAGTATTTCCAAGTTTTCTTTTAAAATAGGTTCTACATCAAATTCTTTTACCTGTTTTACGAGTTCGTTAAACAATGTTTCATAATCATCGGAAAGTGAATCGTATAAGTTTATTCCTTTGAATTTTATATCCTCAGATGATGGTAAACAATAAATCGGAATACTTAAACTTGCAACGGCATCAAATATTTTTTCAGTTACATATGATTTTGTCATGGTGTTTTCAAGGGCAAATAAAAACTTTGTATTTAAGAAACTCCATTCTAATTTAGCCGCATGAAAGTCAAGTGAATCGTAAATCGTAATATCAGTTAAACCTTTGCAAGTTGAATTGTTATCACCAAAGAAATCACAATTTAAATCATTATTCTTTTTTAAAGAGTCAGCAAGATCGTTCTTGAAAAAATGTAAACACTTGTTATTTACATCATCACCTACATAAAATTCGTTATCGGTGGGATCATCTCTTCTTGAGTAAATTCCACTGACATCGTATTTTTTTGCCATACATATTTTTGTAATGTCGGTATTTTTTATTTTATCAATGTATGTCAAATAATTTTTAAAATATACATCAGATGTAGTAAGAAAATGAGGTATTTTATCATATTCAAAAATTTCAGTATCTAAATATCCTAAATGATGTATTTGAACTTTTGTTCTTCTTTTGTGCTGGGTTGCATATGTCTTTCCGTCTATTTCACGAATATTCCCACTCCAACTCAAATCCCACATTGGTTCTTCGCACAATAAAATTATTTTTGCATTTAATTTTTTTTGAAATTTATTAAACGCTGGAAATTTTTCCCATGCAATATCCTGAGAGTAAGAAATAAATACCACATCAGCATTATTCGGATCATCTACTTTTTCGTAAAACTCATTTAGTTGCTCTAAATATAAAGGATACGAAAACATTAGTATGTGCTGATTGTCTCCGTATAAATAATACTTGATTTTACTCATTACAATTTATACCGACTTAAATATTTGTTGTGTAACTCAGAATGTTCTGTTGAAAACCAATTTTCCAATTTAAGTTTTGTATCATCATCTAACTCTGATTGATGAAATTTAAAATCTGCTTTACCTTTGGTCAACGATGGTGCTCCACGTGTTTTAGAACCTACTTTATCACTTCCACCAGTTTCATATAATTTTACTGAAATATCACGATGCTCTTTAACATCAATATTATCCCATTCATTGCGTACTTCAAGGAAGTCCAAGAACTGCTTCATATATGTCGCAGGATCACTTACAAAGTCTTCGTAGTACATAATCATCTTATCACCTTCAAACGCATCATAAACATACAAATTGTCGGTGAAATCACTCATTCTGCTTACCTTCTTGTCAAATGTTCGTCCACGACAATGACGAACAAAGCATTCACGATAATCACGCAACACACAAACCAACTTCTGAATATCTCTTTGTTCTATATCTTCGTGTGTTAATTTATGTCGTTTATATAAAGTTGCGTTGGTTTTCTCGGTGCGTTGTTCACCCCAATGATTAGTTTCAACAAGAATATTTCGTTCACTTGTATTTTCGTTTGAAAAATACTCAAACCAATAACGAACCCAATTTGATCCTGTTCTTGGCAACGACAATAAACTATTTTTAAACTTTTTCATTTATATCCTCCCCCAAATCTCTAATAATAAATTTTTTGCCTCCGTACCATGCACCGAAACGACCAAAACTACTTCCGTGGCAGCCGTAGACTTTTATACAATTTCCTAACAACAACATATCAATTAAACCTTCTTCTGTCGGAGAGTGTCTTTTTCTATCTCCTCCTGGATAAATCTCACTTTCAAACGCATCACTAAATGTTCTTTTTGTTTTTACCATATATTCTGAATATTTCATCATAAATTTTTCTTCAGTCCACTTATTGTCGGTGGCAAGAAAAAATTTAATATTAGGATTATTATTAATTTCTTTTTGTATTTCACGATCAAACCACCAATCAGGTGTTTTATCTTGTTCTTTTAAATCGGTGCGTCTGATATGCAATCCTATACAACTTTCCACATTCAGTTGTTTTGAATATTCATCTATCTGTTTTTGAATAGATGGTAAAGGTTTAATGTGTCTTTTTTGTTTATTAACGATTTCTTGAAATTCTTTTTTTGATAAGTCATAATTTCCTTCAATGAATCTTCCGTGGAAATTATTATTAGGATAATTTTTCTTGATCCACAATGCATTTGCATTTGGTTGATATCTACGACCTATTTCATATTGCATATTATCCGGAATTTCAAATAAATTCTCAAACATTATTTTTCCACACGCATCATCTGGTCTCCATTTCATTATATAAGGAACATTCAAATACTCAGCAAAAGCAGAAGTAGTAATCCATGCTCTCATTCTATTTGCAAGACCACTCATAAAAGAGTGATAATACACGGCGTTTACATTTTTAGGTAATATATTTTCTTGTGGTTCACTATCATCCATAATTAAAAATTCTCCAAATATAAGTATAAGGAAAACTTGTTTTTATAAAAATTATAGATACTCTACACCAGTATAAACTTCTGAAATTTTTTGCTCGGAAAATCCAAGTCCAATATCTTCGTAGTCACCTGGATTATATCCGTCATCGTCAGCAGGAAGAAAACACGCACGTGGAACTCCTGTCAACCGATTTTCGTTAAATACATCCATGTCCGTGGGTTTTCCTTGACGAATCCATTCGTTGTATATTGCTAAATCTTTTCCAGTAATCAACTCACAATTTTTGTTTATATCTCCGTCAACTTGTGTAATTGTGTCTTCTGTTGATAATGAAGGTAATTTGTCTATAGGTGTTAATAGTTGTGGTACTATTCCACTTTCAACTAATGTATCATAATAAGATGAAAATTCTTCAACGGAACTTGGTTGCGATCCTCCGTTTGAAGCAGAATATAATTGGTGAGCATAATAAATATGAGCATCTTCCGGTGATATATTACCACTTCCTGTGTAATCTCCACAAAACTTTTGTTCGGTTGGTGTAGTTGGCATATATACTATTTCGTTTTCAAGTGGTTCTGCAATTCCTTGAGCTACAAGTGAGTCATAATAATTTCTGAATTCTACATAGTCGGATTCTGATATACCAATTGAATCCATATAAGTTTGAAATGCATCATAAATATAAACATCTTCCATAGTAAAATCTTCAGACTCAGTAAAGTCATCATGACAACAATTTTCCTGACACGCATATGTAGCAGTTACTACGTTCGGTAGCACCGATGTCATTGGGTAATCACCACGATTTATATTGTATTCTTCAACCGTTTTCGGTGATGTTAATAAAAACCTTTCAAGGATTTTTAACTCGTCACTACCAACTACCCCATCATTATTCCAATCAAATGTATCAGTTTCGGGTGTCACTTCTGTGTACTCGTTTAAATCATACTCTTTCTTTAAATAACTACGTGAATAATGATAAGCAATTTCTTCTTTGCTATACAAAGTTTGTTTAGTTGAACGACTAAATTGATCTAAATTATCAAAGTCAATATCATATGATTCAGTTTGATCACCCAACACAGTGTTATTATCATTGTTGTTGTGTGTATCATCAATTATTGTATCACCTATTTGAACTGTTTTCCGATTCAGTTGAATACTTGATATAATCTTTGAATTTATATTACGAGCAAGTTTACCTGCATTAGTTGGTGTATAAATCTTATACGAGTTGATATCAATACCGTCAAGATTGAGTCTTTCTGGATTTGTATTCAATGAATAATTTAAAGTTTTATATGTAGATTCTCGCTCAGTAAAAATACGATTTGCATGAGCATCAACTTTTATAAAAGAATTTACATTTCTAGGTACAGTTCCTTCTACAATCAAGTATTTTCCTATGTAATCTTGTTTGATGTTGATTATACGATAAGGTACACTATTTGTTGCTTCTTCAAAGAATATAAATTCCCCACGCAGAAACTCAGTTACATCTGTATATATTTTTGTAATATTTAGTGATTTAAATTCTGCATATGTTCCGTTTATATCACTAGGTGTTACATCGTCTGGTAAGTCGTAATCTAATATCAATTTTGTTTCACCCGTCAATCCTACTACCTCGTGCGATCCGTTTATATGTGAATTCTTGGATGAATTTTCTATAATAATAGAATCACCTTTATTAAAACCATGCCCTATTTCAGTTTCTATAATAAGAACATCATTTTCATATACAGTATCTATAATTTTTAGTTTTTCAAAATCATATCTTATGTGATTTGGTGTATGAATTCTGTTACTTTTATCAAAGCATAAAGTAATACCATTTGAGTCTGATAACAGTTTTGAGTAATTGTTTGGAACGCAAATAAACGCAGGAGTAGTTAATTGTCCCGGACTATTTAAAAACTCATCTATATAATAAACATCATTATTATCTCTTCTAAGAAATGGAAAATTTTTATTTGTGATGCTAACTGAGTCTGTATGATTTTTGTCAATATCAAATAATATAAAACTAAAAAGTTCTGCGGTTGTTTCGGTTATTTCTAGTTTTTTATTTTTTTCCTGTTCTGTTGATTTTATAGCAGTCTGCAAATCACAACAATCAGAGAACTCGGTAAATCCTTGTATAACGGTTGAATGTGCAGTTGCTTCTAATTTGTTTTGCTTACCAATTGTATACAAGTCATAATCAAAATCTATGTAGTCAACTATCGTATAACAATAATAATCATAAGCAGATTCCTTGTCGTATTTTATATAAATTGTTTTGTTTATTAAATTTCGTGTTACTTCCGGCTCCACAGGAAGAATTTGATTAAAAACGTTATAAAGAAAGTCTGATGTAATTTGAACTTTTGCATATCTTCCAAACGGAGCAACCGAACATCCGGGTGATGATGTAAGTGATACATAAAGCAATTGATCAGGTACTTGTATTGATTCAGGAATCAAATCGAGATCATCAGATAAAAATTGTTCAGATGATACCAGTTTTGGAATATACACAGAAGTTCTAAACTTGTATATCAAGTTGTAAATTTCTTCCAACACACACGTTTTTTTAGTAAAATCATCTGTAATTTTTAGTATTCTTTCTGATACAACTAAATATAAATTCTTGAATGTTTGATATAACTTTACGTGTTCATTGTTTTCTGAATCGTAGTGAATTACATCAGATAAAGTATCATAATCAAATTTTTTGGTTTCGTCTAAAATTTCGTCTGCGATTTTTGTATAAACATAATTTATATTATCACCACCTGATTCTTTATTTATAAAAAAGTGTAACTCAACACACAATGTAAATAATATGTATTTCTTAAAATCTACAAGTGGTATTTTATTTGTGATGTATGCATACACAGGATCATCCGTGATTGGATCAAACTTTTTTGAAAACCCAAAGTAAGATTTCATATTATGTTCTTGTTCACGATAATTTACTTTTATTAATCTACTTGATATGAAATAAAATACAGATGATAATGTACTAATATTTAAACATCCAGTTTTTGCATAAAAATAAAAATTCAATAAATCTGAATACGACTCCGAATTGGGGTTCAGTACGGCCGAATCATATCCTCCATTTGCAAACAAATCAAAATTTACAAAATATGTATCAGATGCTGAACGTATAAGATTATTTAAATCAAGTTCAAATACTCCCACATGATCTGTTGCGTGATCCTGATACTTATCATCATATACATAACAATCACGTGAATATCCATACGAAATTACTTTTCCCGTTACTCTTTCAAGGTCCCTAACAAGTATTTTTCCGAATGAATTGATTGAATTTGAATTTTTAACACGATAATATACCTGACTTGGAAAGTTGTTTCCTAATTTAAAAATGACAGGTTTGAAAAAGTTTTCTGTATTTCCTTGGAATAAGATTCTGCCAATATCATCGTATATTTCAATTACAGAATCCTCACTCAATGATAAAATTCTGTAATCTTTTCCACGAATAAATACAAGGTTCGGAAAAATGTTGCCATTTGATCCAGGACCATACACTTCGAGTCCAGATTCTGTATTTCTGAAACTATATGTTGGTATTCTCATTATACAAGAACTTTCAGTGTGTTATTCGTAGCAAATACTTTAGTTGTATCACTACCAGAGATTGCCAATGTTCCTTCTAAAATTTGATTTGATACATCATAGAAAAAGTCTGTTCCTAAAATGAATTCATTTGAAGATCTTGAATAAAAACTTACAAATGTTCCTTGAGTTGGTATATTATGTAATATAAATATTTTAGTTGCAGTTGAGTTGCTTATTATAGATGTACCGAAATTCCAAGTTCCTGATGTAATAGAAGAAGTATCGAATCTAGCATCTGGATAATCTAGTGTAGCATATTTTTCGTAATTGCTGGTTGATGTGGTTGAATTCATTTGTTCTGACAATAATGATGTCATATTACTAGATGCATATCTATAAACATGAATTGATCCTTCTCGTCTGTCAGCACTTGAATTGAAACTCCGTGGAGATGATATAAACAAATTATTGTTTTTGTAGTCTATTGAATATCCAAACTGAATATCCAACTGAGACGCAAGTGACCTACTTTCATAATCACTTAAATCAGGATATATAGTTTCAGAAAAACTCCAAGTGTTTGATGTTTTTGTAAAAACAAAAACTGCACCAGCAAATATATCAGTTTCTTCAATTTTATATTGATCTATTTGCCAACTTAGTTTACGTTCTTGCGTTGGATGTCCTACGAACATTTTAGTTTGCTCTTCATTTACAATTACACAAGACCCGAATCCTAATTTGCTACTTTGAATACCAGGAGTTACTAATTGTGTAGTTGATGTAATGGTGTAATTAGAGATATTATGAAAATTATAAATCAAAATCATACTCTCAGCAGATTGTCCAACTTGTGGATTAGTAACAAACAACTCCGTTCCTTTGAGTTCGATGGTGGGTAATCCCGTTGAGTAATTTCCATAGTTAGTTATAATTTCATGTATATTTGCATAGTTTCCCAACCCATCATCTTTGTAAATATAAACTACACCCGATGAAGAGTAATGCCAACTAACCGCAACATATTCTCCATCAATTGCAATTGTTTTTCCATTAAAGATGTTAGGAGTACCCATAGGTATTAAATCAGAAGCAGGAAGTGTTTTATTTTTTATGACATCAACGGGTGGATGTATTACTCCGTATTCATCTGATAACTCATCATTTGAACGTTTGAATACTTTGCATAGTCCAATTGTTTTCCAACTTCGTGGTGATGAATCTCCATCCCAATCGTAATATACTTGCACGGTTGGATCACTTACCAAAAATTTTTCACCGGAACTATCAATGGATGATCCTTTGGTGGAATTTGATTCATCGTATCCGATGTCACCAGGTGCAACTTTTGGAATCCACGTTTCATTTGAAAAATAAATTTTATCTTGATTTGAATTTGTTGGTAACATGAAAGTTGGATTTGCTCCAACTTCACAATTTAAAATTCCTTGCGTTTTTAAACTTCGTAAAAACAAAATGAAGTTATTTGCATCATTTACATTTAAATCTGTTTTGTTTTCTGATGTTAAATAAGCATTAAAAGCATCTAAAATTTCAGTATCACATTCTTCTTCACTTCCTGAAATGTTAAAATCAAAGCATTCGGGTATTCTATTGAAAATATCGGTATTTAGTGAAGATATATCGATTAATGGAACTATACCATTATTAACTAAATCTGTGTAATAATTAGAAAATGTTTTTTGTGTACCACTTTCAGTAAACAGTAAAAGTGCTTTGAACAAAATAGCATCAGCGGATGTAATCTGATTGTCATTATTTAAATCCGATGTACATTCCCACAAAATTCTATCGTCAATTGCCATAATCTTTATTCTGCAAATAAATCACAAGTAGAATTTGAAGGAGTTGCATCACTAAATTTTATTTTTGCAGTTTCATCAGTTTGTTTGATGAAATACATATACTCAATATCTATGGAGTTTTTACCAGAATCGTCACGTACAATTGAACTGAATGTAGTTGTGCGATAAACCATATTTGCTCCTTCCCACGGTTTTCCACTTGCTAAGTATCCATGAGTAGAACCTTCAGAACCATATTTTTTTACAGATGGTGTATCCTGATTGTTGTATGCTTTAACTCTTAAATTTACTTGATTGGTATTTACTCCGTGGTCTGCATTGTATGTTCCGTCACAATTAAATTTAAGCAAATTTGAATTGAATGTTTTTGTCTGTTGATTATCTGTCAATGTAGACGCACTTGGTCTTGTAGGAGACGCAGTCATCAAAATACCTTGAAGATTTGTAGTTTTGTCTGATGCCCATGTTTGGAGTTCTGTTCCTACATCTGGATGAGCAGTTGCGGATATTTTAAATTTTGTAAAACCTTCAAGTTCGTCCGTTTCCATTTCATACCACTCGGTGTAGTGATCGTTTCCTGTGAATGATACCCAAAGTTTGTCTTCTGGTGTTAAATTACACAAGAACTCTACTGGATCAGTCATTAATTTTGCAATTTGCAAAATTTTATTAGCAACATTCGCATCTACTCTAACTGGTTGATCAGGAGGACAAGTTTCTGCGACTGCATTTATTATATGCTTTCCGTTTTCTATACCTGGATCCCAAGTATCCCAATCTACTTCAAGTTTTGCTATTCTTAAAACCATGTTGGCATCACTTGCATCAGGATATCCAGACTGATTAAAATCTCCATAATATTGTGTCATTGTTGCAGTTCCTTTCAAATCTTATAGTTAATTTATTAATACACTTCCGTCTATATTGATTGTGTACTTTCTAATTCCACTTCCAGCAGGTGCTTGGGCAAAGTGATCGTATGAATCATTAAATGTGATCGTTGATTTGCTAGTATAATTCAATCTGAATTTTGCTTTTGTATTTGTCATCCATGATTGTATTTCAAATGCATCCTCTTTTTCTACAGGAGGATTTAGTTGCACTGCATCATCTCCTACATTTGCCCACGCAACAACAATACTATTTGACACATTAAAGTTAAACAACGAACTTCCACCCAACCAATTACCATACGCAAGTTCAGGATCCTGCATCAATATCGCACCACCTTTAACTCCAGTTGCACTAATTCCGTCAAAACGTGCTTGAATTGAACCAACGACTCCATCATGTTCTAATTTATCTATCACAGAAAAATCAAACACTAAATCGATTGTTGAACCTGTGTCATTTTCAAAACTAAAGAAATCCGCAGCCGGTTCAGGTGCAGTTATTACAGCACTACAACTAAGTGTACGAGTTGTGTTTCCTCCACCGAGTGTATGTGATCCAACTACGGATACAGAACCATTTGATACACCCGCAGTTGCTGTACTTTTTAATTTAACATAAAACGATGATCCATACTGACCCATTGATAAAGTTGTTCCGTATGATCCATCTTCTGTTGCAGAAATTTGATATTCACCAGAAGCATTTAATTGTATGCTATTTATATTGCTTTTTGTAATATCAATTTTGGTTGCGGTAATTTCTGCACCTTGATCGTATTCTTCCGATAAAGATGTAGGATCTAAAGTTAAAGATGCTTCAAATGCAGTTACCGTTGCAGTACAAACCACACTTTTACTTGCTGGATTACTTGCACCAAGTGCAGTTTTTACTCCAGATACAGTGAATGTAGTTTTAATTTGAGGTTGAGTTGCAGTTGACATCAATTTTACCCAAAATTCTACGGCACTAGATTCTAATGTTACTGAGTTTGTATAAGCACCACCTTGAGTTGCAGAAACTTGATATTTTGAAGCATTTCCACCAGTAACTACTATACTTTGCAAATTATCTTTTTCTGTGATTGTAATTTTGTGTGCCGAAGGTGTTGCTTCGTATTGATTCACTGCATCTGTAATTGTTGTTGGATTTGCGTTCAATGTTGTTGGTAAACCATTTACTTGTGCTGATACCGAAATATTTTTTACATTTGAGCCATTAAATTCTGAATTTGCAGTTGGAGTACCAGTTAATTTAATTGTTCCACTTCTTGCACCTAATGTATTTACATCAGAAATCGTTATATTGAGTGTTGCAGTTGTACCAATTGTATCGTTGGTACTTAATAGTGTCGTTCCATTTTTTACTATAAATCCACTTGGTATTTGTGTGATTTTTATATCACTTAGATTATCACTTGTAATTTCCGTGGACTTTGAATTTGATGATTCACCTGTTGTAATAGCATCAAGTGAAACTGATCCAGGATTTGCGTATATCTTTGAAATCTTAGGAGCAACAACTAAACGTAAATCTACTTCATATTCAGTTGTACTTAAAACTGATCCTGTGATTGCTTCCGCAGAAATTTTGAATGTACCTGATTTCGTTCCACTTGTAACTTCATCACCTGTGTAAGCAACCGTCACCACACCATTTAATGCAGGTGATGTAGGAGTAACACTCCAACCAGTACTTACTTCTGATATTGTGATATTTTGAATACGTGTACCTGTTACGGTAAATGTTTTTGATTCAGATGATTCACCACTTGTTATTGAATTTAAAGTTTGTGTTCCTGGATTATTAAGATTTGCCACTAACGGAATTATTTTACCATTTAATGTAAGTGTTACTGCACTTGGATCATCAGATACATCGTGATCTGAATCTTTTGCAGTTGGTGTTATTACAAGTGAATCATTATATGCATCACCGACTGATGTTTTGGATTGTCTCAATTTAAATGTACTTTCTCCTTCTCCACTAAATGAAGGATTCTTTGTCCATGTTTCCGAATCATCAATTTCAACTTCCCAATGATTTAATGTAGTTGCTGATAATGTAACTGCGTCACCATTGATGGTATAAGGACCAAATTCCACCACAGATGATCCGTAATTTCTATTGTCTGTGATTGTGTTGCTTTGGCCAGAAGGTGGAGTGATTGTAAATTCAGCATCATCTACTATTTTAGCATCAAGTGTGACAGATGCAGTTTTTTGGGCATCTCCTGATGTATCACGATCACCTACATCTCCTGTTACGGTGATAGTTTCGTGTGCAAGTGTTTTAGGTCCACTTGATAAATCAAGTAATTTAACTGCATTCTTTAATTTAATTACAAACGAATTTGCACTACTTGATGTTACTTCCCAATTTGTAAATCCATCAGGTGATAACGTAATGTTTGTTAAATTGTTACTTGTTATAGTTACAGTGTGACTTATGATATTGTCATCTTTATCCAATACATCATTTATTGCGTATTTATTTAAACTTAATGTTGCATTGTTTGCAGCGATTATAAATTCAACTTGTTTATCATTTGATCCTGGGATTTTGTTGTGAGAATCATTTGCAATAAATGCTTTTAAAATATAAGCACCCGCATCTTCAAATTCGCTTTGATTCATAATCACCTCTGAATTAAATTGAGGTCGTTGATTAGATATAATAGATGAATTATCTGATTTTTTTATTACTTCATAATGCCAATGAGTTCCACCGTAATTATTTCTGTTTGTGAAAGTTGCGGTTACTTTTAATGTAGTTGGATTCACCGATAAAGTTGCAATTTGTGGTCTTGGTGCAACCGTTGCGTCAGCAGTTACGGCATTTGTTAAAACTATATCTCCTTCTGAAGTTCTTCGTTTACCAGTTACTGATAATACATTTGATACTGATGACTCAGGCATCGCAGAAGTTAATTTTACATAAATCTTAATTGGTGATGAAGTAAGTGTGGTATTTTCTAAAGTCAATGAATTTTCAAATCCACTTCCGGATGTGGTTGATACTTGGTATCCAGATGAACTTCCTCCTGCAATTGCAATTGATTTTAAATTCTCATAGGAAACATCAAACGAATATTCAGCACCTGTTGATCCTGCTTCAATTACTTCGTCAATATCTTTACTTGCAGATAATGCTACATTGTTGATAGTTGATGTGTAATTAATTGTTTTAGTAATGTTTTGGAAAGCATTATTTGAAGGTGTTGCTTCTAATGTAATTGTTCTTGATATAGTTCTATTTGATAATCCAAGGTTGGTTCTAATTTGCAAGTTTGTAAAGTTTGCATTTATTGTTTGTGCATTTGTTGTAATGTTTGTCCAATCTGATCCGTTTAACGAAAATTGTAAATTATTTCCACTTGCTTTTATTGTTACATTATCAGTATCAGTAATTGATGTAATGATTCCTGTGTGTGATCCTGAATCGAATTCAGAAGAACCTTCAAATTGATATCCCTCATCTAAAGTTTCTGTTATAGGTTCTGATTTCACTTCAAATGTAAACGATGCACCACCTGTATCACAACTATTTGTTATTCTACCTTGTAATGCAGTGTCCGAGTAACTGGCAACAAAATTAGGAATATCAATATTACCTGTTCCTTTTTGAAGATAAATAAGATATGCAGCTCCACATTTTAATGATGTAAAGTCTTGAAGACCTGCATCTGCACCAGCATTGAATGTCTCAATTGTATTGTCAGACTTTATCCAATAAACCGAACGTATTTGTGCAGTTGCTGAATTTAAATCATACTCAGGACAACTTTCTAACTCAACTAATTCACCGGAACTGTCGTGGCACTTGCCATACCATCCGTTTATTACTTTATACTCGTCACTTAACTGTTCTAAAATTGCCATTTTTTTGCCTCATTAATTTATCTTTTCAAATTGATTCGTTTCCTCATACTCGGAGTGAACAAGTTGTGCTTCATAGCAGTCACCGTTATCCATTATTAGTCTAAAGTTATTATTTGTTATATTTGATGATATAACTATTTTGAAATTTGTTGAATTTACAGAGCAACTATATGTAGTGGGTTGTTTTACACCAGTCAACTCCGGCCAACATAAAGTTCCGTTTACATCACCCTTAAAAGTTAAATTGTTCTCTGATGGTTGATTTGGTCTTATTGATTTGTGTGTTGGATCACAACACTCTAAAACAGGTGTGGGTGTAGGAGTTTGCTCGGGTGTTGGTGTAGGAGTTTGCTCGGGTGTTGGTGTAGGAGTTTGCTCGGGTGTTGGTGTAGGAGTTTGCTCGGGTGTTGGT
>Ga0206677_10000323_pt1 | contig 44810 bp, 39 predicted proteins | sample M130m12015metaG_FD_155475 | JGI IMG/M metagenome (GOLD analysis project Ga0206677, IMG submission 155475) | Ammonia-oxidizing marine archaeal communities from Monterey Bay, California, United States - M1 30m 12015 | ecosystem: Environmental > Aquatic > Marine > Intertidal zone | place: USA...
CGAATGAGCACATTGAGAGGAACATCATCACGTATTGCCCCAATCTGCACTCCATGTTCGAGAATGGACATAAGGTCACCATACTCACTCAAGCCTTCACATAAGGAGTTCAACTTACGGAAGATGGGGTGATCGGTCCCTAGTGAAACCAATTGACGCATCAGGGACATTAACAGCGGATGCTGAAGAACATCATTCCATTGCTTTGATGAAATCATCTTAATAGAATCCCAATACGCTTCCTCGTCATCCTCAAAGGAGAATGAAGCGTAACCAAAACTTCCCGTTGCATGTGCAAACGCATCCAGAAAACACGTGATGAACAGGTCTTCTTTGTTTTCGAAGTAATAGTACATCGAACCTTTCGAGATGCCGATTTTTTGAATGATTTTGTTGTATGAAGCCCCTTCATAGCCATGCGTGGCAAACTCTTGCTTGGAGACATCAAGAATCCTCGTTTTCAGGGATTCATCAATGGATTCATAGCGAGAAAGAGGCATTCGACCAGTTGGTCGGACCGGGCGGTCTAATATAAATTCGACCCGAAGAAACAGGCCATAGAAGACTGAATAGCACATCGAAAACGCTCCAATGGAAGGGCAAGCCCATATACCATGCGTTCTATGGATGGGCGTATGAGGGAAATCCATCTGCGATGGACGGCTGAGACCGTTGCTGGTTCAGAGTATGCCCCCATAGCAAAAATAGCGCATTCATTGGAAGTTGTTGGCCACTTGGACATTGGAGAGGACGGTATACGTCAATTGATTCGCGCCTCTTTTTGCGAAGGTTGCGGCCCGGACGATCTCAACTCAGTCCCGTTTCTCAAGGTTGAAAGCGTACTTGGTGTGGGCGACGGCGGGCACATCGTGGTGTGGAACTCACATCCACTTTCCATCGCCGCTATCAAATTCGAAAACATCCACATCCTTCCACCTTACACCTATGGAGGCGAAGGGATTTCGATCAAAGTTCGCGGCGTCCCAAGCGGAATCTCGAGTTTCTTAAAAATCGCAAGAAAACTCCTCCCACCAGATGTTGTGAAAGTTGTTGAGATGGAAAGCAACAAGAGCATTGTTGAGACATTGTTGACAGAGCGTCAAATCGAGTGTATGAAACTCGCCGTTTCGTCAGGGTATTACGAGCATCCAAAAAAGATCAACCTACGCGAATTGGCAGAGTTGATGGACACGCCGAGGTCAACCCTCCAAGAACACCTCAGCAGGGCCGAAATCGCCCTCATGCATTGGGGTTCTGAGCAAACCAGCTGAGCGCCTCTGGGTGCGAAACCTTGAGAATAGGGACCGTTTGGAGAAAGCATGGACAAAGCAGAACGGCTCGAACGACTGTTGCCCAACGGGCGCGGCGTGTGGATTCCTATTGACCACGGAGCCTCTGACTTTCCAATTCCTGGTCTGACCGACACAGAGGGCGTCATCAAATCGCTTGTTGCTGCAGGCGTAGATGGAATTGTGGCTCAAAAGGGGGTCGTGAACCACTACAGCCACCTTTGTGAGGGGACATCCACCTCAATGGTCATTCATTTTTCAGTCTCCACTCGACATGCAGGACCTGATGTTGCAAACAAGGTCATCGTCGGTCATGCAGATGAAGTCATTCCAAGAGGCGGTATGGGTGTGTCGTGCCAAGTCAACATGGGAAGTCCAAATGAGGCCTCTATGATCGAGCGCATGGGTCAATTGAGCAGAGAGGCGCTGCATCACAACCTGCCAATGTTCGGCATGGTGTACGCTCGTGGTGAACACTTGAATCCAATTCAAGGCGACCTCACAAACTGCAACGCACACGCTGTTCGACTCGCTTTCGAATTGGGCTGTGATGCTGCGAAGACCGTGTGGACGGGTGATGCTGAGTCGTTCAGTCAAATTGCCAATGCTGCACCAATTCCAGTCCTCGTCGCAGGTGGACCTTCAACAGGCGACAGCGAGGGCATCCTAACGATGGTTCGCTCAGCGCTTGATGCCGGAGCATCTGGCATCTGCATGGGAAGGCAGGTCTTTGCTCACGAAAACGTGGAAGGAATCGCAAAAGCACTTGTGATGCTGGTTCATCACGATGCATCGGTCGCCGATGCGATGAAGGCGTGCAACCTATGAGGCATAACCATGGAGATTTGGCTCGATGTCCGAACCCACAGCCGTGGGAATGCACCCACTCCAGAGGGCGTCAATCGCCTCATCGATGGAACAGAATCCTATATTGAAGGCAGCAAGCTCTATCTTGACAAGAACATGGTGGGCGCTGCCATTCACATCACGGACAATCACGATCAGGAAAAGGCAAAATCATTGATCGGCAGCGTAGGATGGCTCTTGTTATCGTTTGAATCATGGTCGATGATTCCTCTTGAAAACCTCATCGCAGCCAACGAAGGCACGCCAACAAGGATTGCTGCTGTAATAACGACCCCAGCGCAGATTCAAGGAGCGGCTTTTGCACTTCAACAAGGTGTTGACGCAATCGTCATTCCTGATGAGCAGTCCATGCTCGAAGCAGCATCAATTGCAAAGGCTCAGCGCCTCGAAGTGCACGGCGAAGCCGATGCTGCTCCGGAAAAGAATGCCCCTGCACTATCGCTTTCGAAGTTAAAGATCAAATCAATTGAAGAAGGTGGCATCGGAGAACGGTATTGCATTGATTTCACCTCCATGTTGGAACTTGGAGAAGGAATGCTTCTCGGCTCAAATGCTTCCAGTTTCATGCTTGTTCACGGGGAAACTGTCCCTTCTGAGTTTGTTCCATCAAGACCGTTCAGAGTGAATGCCGGCTCGCCCCAGTCGTATGCATTGATGGCAGATGGATCAACAAAATACTTGGCAGAATTGAACTCCGGAGATTGTGTTACCATCGCGAGTAAACAAGGCATAACTCGCCAATTGGTCATCGGTCGACTCAAGATTGAACAGCGCCCACTTTTATTATTCAGGTGGGTGAATGAAAACGATAAAGAGGGGCATATGTTCTTACAGCAAGCAGAGACAGTCCGGGCAGTCGATACAAGCGGGAATCCAGTGTCAGTAACATCGTTACGAACAGATGACCTAATTCTTGGTTGGGACGACAACGGTGCCCGCCATATCGGCGTCACCATCTCGAGCGTGGTCTCTGAGAGGTGATGATTTGGCAGTACTCGGAAACGGCAAGGCGCATGGCGCTTGCAGTCTTCTTCATGCAGCTGGACTAGGCTATGGCGCGAGTATGGCGTTAGACCTTCCAGTGGCAGTTCGCCTTCTTGATTCTCCCAGCAAACGAACTCTTGACGATCCCGATGGTCTTCTTGATGGCGTACTCAAAGCATGGACCGATGCTGGCCATTCACTTCCCAAAGGGAAAACAGCAGAAGACCTCCACTGGGCTGTCGCTTCAAAGATACCACCTCGTCAAGGCCTCAAATCCAGTGCTGCAACCTCGATTGCTGCGCTCCGTGCACTCGCAGGAGCAACCTCAACCGAACTTTCAGATGCTGACGTCGTCGGACTTTCCGTCCAAGCACAAATCATCGCAGGTGTGACCCTCACGGGCTCGGTCGATGATGCGTGGGCGTGTGCGACACCTGGGTGGAAACTCATCGACCCCCAGGCGGAAAGCATCGAAGATGGCGTCCTCATGGAGAGCAGCGGCCCTAATGCCGACGATTGGTACCTGTTGATCGTATGCAGGGGCGATCGTGGACACAAACCCGCTTTGGAGGATTTCGTACCGCACCAAGATGCCTTTCAACAAGCCTTGAGCGCCCTTCAGGAAGGAAGAGAATTGGTGGCATTGACTTGGAACGGTCGGGCGATGCTTGGCGTCCTTGGCGATGTCACAGGCAGAAAAATCACAAATGACTCGTTGCTTAATGGGGCGCGTGCTGCCGGAATTTCCGGCTCAGGAACTGCGCTTGTTGTCGTTACACCGAAGGTTAGCAAACCAACATGTGAACGCCTGAAAAATTTCTTTGAAACGAGGGTGAAGGGCGTCACGGTCATTGAAGCTTCATTTCTTAATGGCGAGCCTGTCGAATAAAACAGCATGGTTAAGCACGCACCTTCTTGAAGGAAGCACCGTTGGAACAATTGAGTCACATGCAAATGCAGCTGGGTGAACACCTTCGCTTGACCCTGTTTGGGACAAGCCACGGACCTCGTGTGGGTGCTGTGATTGAAGGGGTCCCAAAGGGGCTCTGTGTTGATGAAGCAGCAATTGCACAAGCCATGGCCACCCGAAGGCCGGGGGGGCGTTATGCAAGCAAACGTAAGGAACAAGATTGTGTCGAGTTTCTAACGGGAGTCGCTGAAGGGAAAACCACTGGTGCATCCATTGAACTCTCAATCCAGAACCAAGACGCAAAGTCGAAGGATTACAACTTCCTTCCTCATCACCCACGCCCAGGGCACCAAGACATGGTGATGCACAAACGAACAAACGGGGAAGCCGACCTTAGAGGCGGAGGCATGTCCTCTGCAAGGCTGACAGCCCCCCTGGTAGCAGCTGCAGCATTTGTTGCCCCATTGCTAACCCCACTCGGAATAAAAGCAGAGGCACAGGTTGGCGCCATTGGAAGCATTGAAGCCGGCGAAATGGAGCGCCAACCAGCACGTTGGTCCACAGATGCCTGCAAAGAAATGCGTTGTAGAGACCCTGATGCTGCTGAAGAAATGGTCAAATTAGTGGAAGCTCAACGCATGAACCTCAATTCGATTGGATCGAGGGTCGACCTCGTTGTCACTGGGGCTCCGCTTGGCCTTGGTGAGCCATGGTTCGATGGCATCGAACCCGCTATGGCTCGAGCCATGATGTCGATTCCAGCCGCCCGTGGGGTCACGTTTGGTCGTGGATTCGACGTTGTGAACATGACGGGTTTGGAACATAACGATGCATGGGGTGGTTCACCCGAATCACCAACTCCGATAGGCGATCGGCCTGATGGCGTGTTGGCTGGGCTTGCAACAAGCGCCCCCATTCGCTGTTCTGTAGCGTTCAAACCACCCTCAAGCATCGCATCTGAGCAAAAGACACTCCATCTCGAAAGCGGGGAGATTGAGCCATTGGTTGTCAAGGGACGTCACGACCCTGTCTTGGGCCCTAGAGCCGTTGCTGTCGTCGAAGCAATGGCCATCCTTGTCCTGACCGATCTAGCACTGCGGGGAGGGTTCATCGATGGCTGAAACCATTACCGTTCACAAGTTCGGAGGCTCGTGCCTTCGTGACTCCTCAGACCTTGATCGAATTGCTGAGGTCGTTGGAGATTGGAATGGTCGTGCCGTGGTGGTGGTCTCTGCTCTCTGGGGCACGACTGACCGCCTAATGCGAGCAAGTAAAGAACCGAGGTATGCAAGCCGATTGGTCAACGATTTATCCAGTCAGCACCTTCGATTTGCCCCCGGGTTGCTCACCAGTGAACTTGGACCATTGTTCACCAAAGTTCTCAGCGGCATTGAACAATCCCTTGTCGAACTTGCAAGCCAACCAACCGACAGGATCGCAATCAACCGATTGCTTGCCGCAGGAGAACGACTCTCTGCCTTGGTCGTGGCTCACCGACTCAAACAATATGGAATCGAAGCCCATCCAGTTGGCGCCGAGGATATTGGCCTTAGGCTGAATGGAGTCAACCGGGCCCCAACCGTTGACCTCGAGGCATCAATGAAGCTCCTCGATCGCACCTCATTACAGGGAACGCCTGTCATTACTGGCTGGTTCGGTGAAGGAAAGGACGGCGAGCTGGCGTTGCTCAGTCGAGGCGGCTCAGATCACACTGCCACTTCGATTGCGCGAATTGTTGATGCTCACAGAGTCATTCTGTGGAAGGATGTTGCGGGAATTATGCCCCTGAACCCAAGATGGGGCATCAAAACAGAACCACTCGCCTACCTCGGGTACGGAGAAGCACTGGAACTTTCTCGACTCGACACCCCTATTCTCCATCCAGCCACGGTCGAACCGTTGACGGATACGGGAATTCCACTCGAAGTACGCCATCTGCACGGGGCTTTCGAGACGAGCGCATCAACCGTTGTTGGCCCCGATTTGTACGAAGAAAACGCCATCAAGGCCATCGGGTGCATGCCAAGTGTTGTCTCCATCCGCTGTCAGAGCAAATCCTTGGAACAACAAAGCCGACGCCTCGGTGAGGTGTTGCTCCAGTTTGATGAGGAAGCAATCGCTTGTTGGCACCTCGACAGCCAGCCTGGAGACATTCGTTGGATTGTTTCCCAACATGACTCCTTGATTGCAACGAGGCTAATCGAAGCGCAATTTGGTCCTGCTGACCTCGAAACTCACACAGCGATCCTTTCGCTTGTTGGCAACCGTGAAGAGCCCCAAGAGGCATTAAACGAAGAACGAGCGAGTGCCATGGGCATCGAGATCCTCTCCGATACTGGTCATGCTGTACGCATGCTCACACAAACAACCGACATGGTCATGCTGCTCAAAGAATTAAGCCAATTGTGCAATTTGAAGCACACGGTGCAGACACGAAAGTGAACTTCAATCTGCTCGCTTTTCACGGAAGTTCTGCAAGTGAGTTGGAAGGTTCAGAGCGAACAGTCCACCAACCACACAGAATACGAAGAAGGTCCCAAGCGCCACACCGTACACGGAAATGAGTTCTACAGACTCTTCCATTCGAAGGGCGGTATCCTTTGAGAAGATGCCAACAAAGAACGGAAGGATGGTGTTTGCGGAGAGCACAACTGTCGCAAGGACAACGGCAATGATTGGGTTGATGATGAGGGAGCGGTGGTACTTACCCACGATTTTCTGAGGGTTCATCACGTACACTTCGTTGGTTCGAATGCTCGTATCCAGCATTGAGTAGCGGAGAACACCGTTGCTGAGTTCGAAGTACATGATCAAAAGAACGGCGTACACGACCACAAGACCAGAAAGGAGGAATGGTTTGTCTTGCAGGCCAAACATGTCACTCGAAAGGGTCACCTTCGAGGATGCAAACCTGAGGATTGCGAGGATGAACATGAGATTGCTCACAAGGGTAAATCTTCCATCGCGTTGGAAAGTACCCCAGAAGCCAGTGCCTGTTGCGGCCACAATAAGAACCAATTGAAGAACAGTCGCAATACCAAGGCTTCCAGTAATCATGTACCAGATTGTGCCTTCAGGTGGCGAAATCATGTAGGTCAACATGGCAAGAGCAACGAGCACTCCATAAACGACCAATTGCAAGGTTTGCACCCACTTTGCGGGTGGAAGGAACTTCGCCTTTGGAACAAGAGGTCCGCCGAGCAGGCTTTCAATGAAGGTTGGGATTTCGACGGTTGGAATGGCATCCTTAGGGATGTCACTCCCTGCACCAATTTGACCTGCTGCCTTCTTTCGGGAAGGAGCGGAAGATCGAACGGTTTTTCCATCGTAAAGGTGGGCGGTATCGCTGGATGGCTTACTTACAGTCATCGTATCACCTCAGAATCCTCGTGCTCCAGCAAGAGCGGTTGAAAGGAGCATATCTGGCTCCCAGTCCATGATGTTGACACCGAGCCCACGCAACTCACTGATGAGAACGTCTCGCTCGGTCTTCATGACCTCATACCCAGTTCGGTCGATACGGCGTGCATCGAACTCGAACTCAAGCGATGATGGTGTCAGGACGGTCACATCGAAGTCACGTGCTCGGAAATCCCGGAGCGCACTGACGATGGTTGGATCGTCCTCAAGATTGGAAAGGAAGATGATTGGGCTTCCTTTGTTGATGTGCGGTAGAATACGGTTCACGACCACTTGCAGTGGGATGTTACCACGGGCAACTGCACCAGCAAGTTTGGTTAGAATGACGTAGAGTTGTTTCTTACCAGTATCACGGTCCACGCTGACCACTTCATCACCGTAAACGATGACACCGACGCTGTCACGGCGGCCAAGGAAGTACTTCGCGAGTGAAGCTGCTGCTCGAGTGGAGTACACGAGTGCATTTCGAGATACAGGACCGGTTTCCGCCACTGAGCGAGAATCAACAATGATGATGATGTCCGAGACAGCGTCACGCTCACGTTCGTTGACCATGAGTTTACCAGATCGTGCGTATGCAGACCAGTTGATTGCTCGGAAGGAATCACCTTCAAAGTACTCACGAAGGGAGTAAAACTCCGAACCGGGACCAGGTTGACGGATGTTGACCGCACCAGTGAAAATCTTCGGAACACGGGATTTGACAAACGTCTCTTTGAGATCTTCCATCTTCGGGAACACAAGGAAATCATTGTAGACATGCAATTCCTTTTCCTTGTGGAACAGACCAAACGGGTCTTGAATCCTGACAGCCACAGGACCCACGCTGTAGAAGCCTCGTAGAGGGCATTCAACGGTGTATTCGATGAGGGTTTCACGGCGAGGTCCGAGTTCCATCAAGATATAATTCGCACCATCTTTGATGCGCATGACTTCAGGAACACGGTCGCGGACTTCCAAAATCTTGGCGAGTGATGAATGATTTTGCATCCTCAGTATGATGTTTAACTCACCATCTTCGAAGATTCGGGCGCTTGAGAGTTTTCGCATGGCAGTCACGCTGCCAAGGGCCACACCTTCTTCACCCGTCCATTCGTCTGCGCGTCGGCCGCTCGAAGCGACATCTGCGTGACCGCCAAACAAGGCAGCCCAAGTGAGGAACACGAAGATGACAACCGCGATCGTAACGAGTTGAGAATTTCGCAAGGTTAAACCAAGCAAATACATGGCTACAGCCAAACTTCCCAGCATAGCAGATTTACGGCTCCACATCCATCATCACCTCAATTCAAGTAACGTTGGCCAACTCAAACGGTTGGCACAGGAACTTCTCGTAGGATTGCTTGAATCACTTCACCAGCTTCAAGTCCCTTGATTTGATGTTCAGGCTTGAGGATGATTCTGTGCGCAATAGCAAGTTCAGAGACAGCCTTGATGTCGTCAGGCGTGACGAAGTCACGACCACGAAGGGCAGCTGCTGCACGAGAGGTCTTGAGCAAAGCTTGGGAACCACGAGGCGAAGCACCGACAAGAACACGAGGATCTTCACGGGTTCGGGACACGATTTCAACCATGTACATGCGGAGCGCTGGGTCGACGTACACGTCTTCACAGGCTTGCTGCATAGCGATCACACGTTGTGGGTCAGTGATGACATCGACGTCGACTGCGTCCTTACCACGTGAGATACGTCGGCGCAGAATTTCGTCTTCGTCAGCACGGTCTGGGTAACCCACGGACATCTTGAACATGAAACGGTCAAGTTGTGCTTCAGGAAGCGGGTAGGTACCTTCTTGCTCGACCGGGTTTTGTGTGGCCATAACAATGAATGGAGCTGGGAGTTTGTGGGTAACCGTACCAATGGTCACCTGCTTCTCTTGCATAGCCTCAAGCAAAGCAGCTTGGGTCTTTGGAGGAGCACGGTTAATCTCGTCAGCAAGGAGAAGGTTACAGAACAAAGGTCCTGGCTTGAAGGTGAATTCTCCCTTCTTTGCGTCGTAGATGTTGGTACCTGTGATGTCAGCAGGGAGCAAGTCAGGCGTGAATTGAACACGCTTGAAGTCACAACCAAGCGCATCAGCGAAGGTGTTGGTCATCAGTGTCTTTGCCAAACCAGGGTAATCTTCGAAGAGAAGGTTACCGTTCGACAAGATGTTGATCAACACATTGTCGATGACGTGGGGCTTACCGATAATCACTTTCTGCACTTCAGCAGCAATCGCTTGAGAGATTGCGCCGACGTGGGTCAAGCGGGCTTTGACCTCGGGGCTGGCTTGGTGCTTCGGCTGGGCCGGAGCGGCCGGTGCTGCTGGTGCAGGGGCTGGAGCCGCTGGTGCTGCTGGTGCAGGAGCAGCCGGCATTGGTGGTGCTGGCGCTGCTGGTGCGGCGGGGGCGGCTGGAGCCACAGGCATAGGCGGCGCTGGCGCGGGCGGGGCTGCGGGTGGGGTAGGGGGTTGCATGTCTATTATCCTCCAAATTTCAATTTCCCCAACGTCTAATGTGCGGGATTAACTCTCGCAATTCGTCGTTGGAGTAGATACGGGTCGAACTAATGAGTTCCACCAGTCGCGGATCACGCACCATTTGCATGATTTCCGCTGGGCTTTTGCGCATGAATTCATCACGCGTCAAATCGTTGAACTGGCGCACCTTCGAGAGCAAAGCTTCCCGTGTGCGCATTTGGTACTGAGCAGCATCGACCTTCGTCGGGCGCTCTCTGAATCGTGTCAAATCGAAGACATGGCGCCAGTTTTCTTTTTCTGGAACCACCATGATGGCGATGGCGAGCAAGGCAAACAGGTTGAGAATGATCAACCACTTGAGGACGACGTCGCTGGTGAGGAGGACGATGGCACCCATTGCCTCTGTGAAAGGAGAGGAAAGTGCGCTGACCACGTGACGGCTTTCATCGAACACGATGACGAAGTTGTCATTGAATCGTGTGACCTTGGTGGAAATGTCTTCGTTGTCTTTTTCCATCATGTCCATCATGAGGGCTTGGAAGTACTGTGAGTTGCCGTTCCAAGTGGTATCGCCTTGTGCATCGGAGAGGCCGTTGGAATCGGAGTTCCAGCAGTTGTGCCCTTGTTCGACGTAGTAAGGAGAACTGCATTGTTGGTAGCCGACTTCTTCTGCAATGTCTTTGTCCCAAAGGTGGTTGGCAAGAACGGAATGATCGGCGACGAAGACAATCGATCCTGTGACGGATACTTCGCCTTGTCCATCGGAGGTCTGATCAAGCACTGTGATGCCAGGATAGTCTATACGAACGATGAGTCCGGTCTTTCCTTCACCCAGCGTTGGGTTCTTGTCGCTGTTTATGTCGAGGTTGCTCGAATCGGCCACTATCACTGCTGAGGTGGATGCTGCAGCGAGCACATTGACATCTCGGTTTGTGTCGGTTTGGTCGTCAAGAACTTGGATGGCGGTTGGGCGGTGGAACAGAACTGGCAATCGGCAGTTATCATACTCTCCAATATCGAGGTTTCCTTGAGCGCAAGGAATCAATCGCTCATCGCCCATCTCTGTCACATTCGCCCGGAGGCTTGCAGCAGCCCACAAACGGCGGTAGTCGCCAGGTTGGACTTCATCAAGTTCGTTGGTCATCTCGTAATACCGTTGGTCGTCGAGAACCATATCGCCGAAGTACTTGACACCAAATTGGTCAGCAACAAGTTGAGCATTGACTGAATTTGCTGCAAGGATGACTTTTCCGCCTTTCTTTGTGACGAAGTCGTACATGGCAGAAGCTTCTGCAGCATCGAATGGCTTCTCAGGGCCAGCGATCACAAGCATGGTCCGGTGAGGATCTTGCCAATCGTTGACAAGCATAGGGGTGGACATTGTATTGGCGATAGCGAAATCATTGCTAGCAAAGTCATCCCGCATGGAAGTCAACTGTTGATTGGAGTAGGCGTCATCTGAAGTGGAGTAGGGAGAAAGGACGGTCTGCTTGTTTAGGCTGACCAATCCGATCAAAGCGACTGAGACAACCAGGGATGCCATGAGCCCAACTTTGAGCCAGGATTCAACGGAGAGTTTCTTTGATTCTGTTTCTGCCAATTTTATCCCTCCTTTTGCTCATCTCGCGTTGCATCTGCTCGTAAAGACATTCGTCGGAACTTCGCTCCACTCATAATGGTTCTCCATTGGTGCTCCAATAAAAATCGAGAGATGAAGAGGTTGATATACCTCCTGTGCACAAAATATTGAGGTAATTCGGTGGAAGAATGTAAGAAAACTACATTTCATTCAGTTGAATGTCTTTTTTCGGCGAAGTAGACTCACCATGGTCATGACCATTATTGCTTCAATCGCACCGAAGCCGGGGACGGTGTTTGATTCCATGCTCAAACCATCTTCTGAGGCGCTCGAGTCATCGTCGGCGTCCCCGTCGTTGGTGGGCGTTGTGTCTTCCTCATAGGCGAGGACATCGACGTCAAAGGTCGTGCTACGGGCGGTGTCATCGCCTTCAGAAACCAGCGAAATGGTCACTTCACATGTTCGACGTGGCTGGCTTTCAGAGGCCACCAATGTTAGAATTGAAGAAGCATCCTTGCCGTTTTGTGCACCGGTGGGGTCAACAACAGTGTTCACAAGGGCATCCAAGCCATCCACAGTAAGGTGAGGGCAACTTCTGACTTCAGCTGAAGCCTCTTTTACAGCATCTTTGGCATTTCCTAGGTTCATTAACTGAATCGATAAATCGACCGTTGAACCAGCATAGAGATCATCTTCTGAGAGCGTCACTTCGGGCTTGAGATTGAACACTTTAGGCACTCGGACGGTGCCGTCAATCTCTTGGTCCCCGGTCGTCACAGAGGTGTCACCGAATTGTTCGTCCGCTGTCACCGTCAACGTCGAGGTGTTGTCAGGATTGTACTCTCGAGCATCAATGTCGTTATCATTTGAGAGCGTGATGGTGAAGGTCTTGTTTTCACCTGCCCCCACAGTAATGCTTTCTGGCCCGTCATAGGTGTAGGGCGTCCAAGTATTGACATCATAGGTCAATTCCACCTCAATTTGGCTCATTCTTGCGTTTTCAATGTAAGCCACAATTTCCCCTTCAATGTCCCAATCATCATCCATTTCGATGGTGAAGCCATTATCCATATCTGTCGACCAACCCAAGGTCCAGCTTGGGGCTTCCAATTGGTCTTGTGCCGCCACTGGGGAAGGGAACGTCATTCCGGCAAGAAGAACAACGAGGCAAAGCAAAACGGATTGGTTTCGATTCATATGATCACTCCAATAAACCCTCAACAGCACGCTTTGTGAGCACACGAACCATCGAACGGCGGTACCGCGGAGGAAGAGCCGTGTTGTTCACAGGTTTGACGCTCTTTTGCACCGCTGTCGAGAGGGCTTTTACCGATGCATTTCCATCCCAGCCAGCCTCTAAAACAGAAGCGACTTCTTCGGGATGGGTTCGAGGGATTGATTCCAGTGCAGTGGTTGCCACGACAAGCGAGGTCGGATCGCCTTCAATCCACGAAGCTGCGACACCGGCTTCAGGGAAATCCCAAGAGTCTCGCACCCTGAGTTTCTGATACGATCCTGTTCGCTTGTTTGCATCCTCGGGCAAAGTAACCTTAAGCAGGAATTCGCCTTCTTCGAGTACGTTCTTCTTCATGCCGTCAAGTTGGTAAAAGGAATCAATCGGGAGGGTTCTTGCTCCATTTGGACCAATCAAATGGACGCTTGCCCCAAGCACCATGAGCGTTGGAGCAATGTCACCCTGGTATGTTGCAACACAAAGGGTGTTTTGATTTGGAATCACACGGCAATCGGCACCTGTTCCGCAATCGGCTTTGTGGCACCAATCGATGGAACGGCGCCAATCTTCGCCTTGATTGTACCAGAAGCACCGGGTGTCAAGGCATAGGTTTCCGCCCAAGGTAGCGTTTGTTCGAACCAATGAGGAAGCAACCTTTGACGCAGCTTGGACAACGACTGAGTGTACGCCATTTTCTTCTGTGAGGTCGGCAAGCCGCACCATGCATCCAAGTTCGTTGGAAGAAATGGTATCGGTACCCTGGATCTTGGCAAGTGAAATCACATGGGGTTTCGTATTGATGTGCCACTTGTAATTGGGAACCAAATCGGTCCCACCAGCGACCCAATCAAAGCCTTCTCCAGCAGCCATCAACTTTGCAGCGAGTTCACATGCTTCGTCAACAGTGGTGGGGTGGTGGAGGGTAAATGGGGGCATCAGCATTATTCGTCACCGCCCATGTGTCGTTGTTCTTTCTTAAGCCAAGCCTTCCCAGCAAGCCCAAGTTCTGCGAGTTGCTCCGGATCCGGCTCAGTTGCGGTTCGCCATCCTTCGACTTGATCTTCGAGTGGAAGGTTTGGATCGAATCCAAACAGCACGCCGTTAACGTATGGATTGGTATCTTCCGACCGTTGGCGAGCTCGGTCTCGAACCTTATGTTCGGCTGCTCTTTTCACGAGAAGCGGTTGCAGAGCGCCGTGTTCAACGCGAGGCGGGGTCAAATCCAATGGATCGTCAACACCAGCAGCCTTCATGCCCTTTTCGATACCTTTGAACACCACATCAGGAGTGAGTGGTAGGTCCCTTAAACGGATACCAATCGCATCGTAGACTGCGTTGACAACCGCAGGAAGAATTGGAAGGAGTGGCCCTTCGCCGGCTTCCTTTGCACCAAATGGACCTTCGGGGTCGCATGACTCAATGATAATCGGCTCAACGTGTGGCATTTCGTGCACAGATGGAATCTTGTACTCAAGGAGGTTTGGATTTTGCAGGTGGCCTGTTCGGCCATAGACCATCTTTTCAGACAACACTTGGCCCAGGCCCATGTGGCATGAACCAATGATTTGACCCTTAACTGCCATCGGGTTGAGCGCTTTTCCACAATCGTGAGCAGCCCACACATTCGTGCACTTGATCATTCCAGTTTCTACATCGACATCGACTTCAGCCACGTAGGCGGAGAACGAATACGCCGGGGCAAGACCTGCTGCTGCACCCTTGTGAACACCACCCATTGGAGGTGAACGGTAGGCGCCGCTTGCAATTAACGCACCCTTGTCCTCTTGCGCCTTGTGCAAGGCTTTGAGGTAAGAGACACCGATTGCAGGATCGTGCTTGTAGTAGATTCGCCGATCGTTGAGCACCAAATTATTTGGATGGTAGCCCAAGATTTCCCAAGCTGCGTTGAGGAGTTGTTCCCGAATTTCGAGAGCGGCTCGAATGGCGGCATTGGCGTTCATGAATGTGACCCTGCTCGAATATGAACCAAGATCAACTGGTGAAGTATCGCTTTCATGGCTCCTCACGTGAATCATTTCAAGCGGGAGTGCGAGCACTTCAGAAACCACTTGGGCGACTGCAGTTGTGGAACCCTGCCCAATATCGGCAGCGCCAGTGTGAACCGTGACGCCTCCATCCATGTCAACTTGCATGTGAACAGTTGCGTGAGGGAAACGGTTCGGATCCCAATGGATTGGTAATCCAGAACCTGAGATGAAGAAACCACATCCGATGCCGATGCCCTTGCCAAGCGGCATTTGTCGGAACTTTGAGTCCCACTCGGAGCCTTCTCGGACCTTTTCGAGGGCTTCACGCATGCCGTTCGATGTAATTCTGAACCCACTAATGGTACGGCTGTGTGGCGGCAATAGATTGGCAAGTCGGAGATCGATTGGATCAACCTTCATTTGCTCCGACATTTCGTCAAGACCCACTTCAACAGCACACCGGGTGTTGACAGCACCGTGGCCGCGCATTGCACCAGATGCTGGTTTATTGGTCCAAACACGGGCACCAGTGTAGTGGAAAGAACCGAGTTCATACGGTGCAGTGGCTAGGACGCCGTTGTAATACGATGTCACGTGACCGAAGGAAGCGAAACCGCCACCATCGATGAGCGCATCGATATCGAACCCAGAAATACGTGCCTCTTCGTCCGCAGTCATCTTGACTTCGATATGACTTGGGTGACGGCCTCGGTTGATCCAATACACTTCTTCGCGATCGAAGGTAATTCGAACAGGGCGACCTGATTTGCGAGCAAGGATGGCTGCACACATTTCATGAGGGAAGGGGTCGGATTTTCCTCCAAAACCACCGCCAACAAAGGTGCGAATGACATTGATTTGATGCATTGGGACATCCAAAACGGTGGCAAGAGCACGGTGTGTATAATGCGGCACTTGCTGAGGCGTATACAATTGAAGTCGGCCGTTCGGGTCCCAATGGGCGACAACAGCGTGTGGTTCAGTGAACCCGTGGTGAACACCAGCCATGTTCCACTTCCCGTGAGAGGAAGCCAACGGAGTTTCGACGAGCGAGCGGTCGCCGAACTCTTGGAAGACACGCTTTTGCACGTTCGTTCGAGCCAAGTGATACTTGCCTCGCCAGTGAATCGGTTCGTCCGCATCTTCGAGGCCTTTCTTTGGGTCGAAAACCGGCTCAAGCACTTCGTATTCAACCTCGAAGAGGTTGAGTGCTTCCATGGCAGTTGCTTCATCGACTGCAGCGACACACGCAACAAGATCACCCACGTGACGAACCTTCTCTACAGCCATTGCGTGCTCGTCTTTGGTAACAGGAAGCACACCGAATTGGTGGGGTGAATCTGCGCCAGTTGCCACGGCAAGAACGCCAGGCAAGGCTTCGACCTTTGAGGTATCAATTGACTTAATTTTAGCATAATGGTGCGGCGAGCGAAGGATCTTTCCGATCACTTCGTTGGCGAGCCTGACGTCGTCGCCATACCATGCTTGCCCGGTCACTTTTGCATTCGAATCGACCAAAGCAGTTGGTTTACCGACTGAAGTGCCGGTTCGTGCGCGATCATGAATGTGAGCGCCAGCAGGCTGGGCTTCTTTGCCTCCGACCATTTCAGGGATGAAATCAAGATCACGAGGCGCCATGGTCGGGTTTGAGCCACCAGAGCCGGGTGGCGGAAACGCTTGCTTCCCAGCAACTCGCTTGCCGTCCTTTCGGGTGATTTTTCCCGCACCTCCGGGTTGTTGACGGTAGCCTCCTGACATCTTCATCACCTTGCATGGCCCGGAGGCATCTGTGGTTCTTCTGGCCCGCTTGGATGTGGGTCTGGATGTGGGTTGCTCGCTGGTGCGGCTGGTTCTGCTTCGCCACGGTGTATGGCTGCTGCGGCTTGAATCGAATCTACGATTTGTTGGTAGCCAGTGCATCGGCAGAGGTTACCTTCAATGGCGCATGCTACTTCTTGATCGGTTGGTGAGTTGTTTTCATTGAGCAAAGCTTGTGCCGTCACGAGGAAACCAGGGGTACAGAAACCACACTGAGAGCCACCATGCTCAGCAAAGCAGGATTGGATTGGAGCGAGGTGTGCGCCATCAGCCAACCCTTCAACGGTGAGAATGGTGGAACCTTCAACTTGCCCTGCAAGACAGAGGCAGGAGAGGCGAGGTGTGCCGTCAATCATAACGGTGCAACATCCACAGGTACCCAAATCGCAGCCGCGCTTCACGCCAAGAGTACCGACTTTGTCCCGCAACACATCAAGCAACACAGCGTTGGATGGGGCGAGGACCTCAACAGCCCTTCCATTGACCTCTGCAGACCAAATTTCCTTCTTCGCGACGGGAATCATATCAACGTGTTCGGTGCCTACCATGTCTGTCGCCTACGGCGACGTGGGGAACACTGCATATCAACCTAAGGTAGGATATTTTTCGCTCATGTCGCCGTTGTGGCCCTAAGGCGAACTGACACAACATCGTCTTGGCCAGCCGGAGGGTCAACCCAATCGGGATCGCCGGGCAAAACCAAGCCTTCTCCGACACCAACAAGACGGCCTGCTAAACGGCGTTGACGGGCAACCAATTGCTCCCAATCCACTTCGTCACTGCGCCATGATTGCCAGCGTTTGAGGGCTCGCCAACTGACGACGACTTTCGCAAAGAGTTTGAGATGGGCCTTTGCAGAAGTAGGCCACCAGATGAAAAAGACACAGAAAACGAGGTAGTATGGCAAGTCGGCCAAGGGTTCGAGCAACCAATGCAGTTGCAACAATTCATTGACTGGACTTGCATTGTTGAGAAGCAGCCATGTAGCACTTAGGGACGCTATTATCCACCAAATAGGGAAGAAAACAATGGCTGAAAGAATCTTGATCGTTGCGATGATTGACTTGTCGGCGCCTTTGCCTTTCATTCTTCTAACGAGGAGCGCATTTGCTTTGTAAGGGACCATGTTGCCAAGCATCGCACCCCAGGAAATGAGACCGAACATCCATGCACCAGCCCAAGCCCATGAAAGGAAGGCTTTGACAAAACCTCCAGTTGAAAGGCGTTCAGGACGCGCATCGACATCAAACGGCGTGATGTCTCTGTGATCGAGCGCCTCAAAATGGGCTTCTGCCTCTTCGACGATGGCAGCTGCAGTTTCTGGCCGGTGTTGAGCCATGAAGTCCCAACCTGCTCGGACCCGCCGGGCGCCAAGCACTGCTTCAGCATAGGTTGGTTTCTGCATTTTCCCTTCACTCATTCGTGAACGCTCAGCATAAGCGAGGCTTCGACCTTTCCAAATCAAGGTCCGCTCTCGCCAACTTGTTTTCGATAGGCTTGCTCGCTGAAGTTCTGTTCCAATTGCTTCAGTCACATGGCCAACCCATGCTCGATCGTTTTGATCTTGAACCGCTTCGTCATCGACGAGATCGGGAATTGGATCGAACATCATCGAACGCTCGATGACAACCGCTGCACGTTCTCGGAACCGTTGGGAATTTGAGTAGTGCAAACCAATCGGAACCAATTGAGGTTCGGGTAAGCCCTTTGACACCGCTTCCCTCCGCGCTGCAAGGAGAATCCGCCCTGCTCCTGAGCGTACCTTCTTCACGCCTGCGTCCGCATGAGTCGTTCCCTCGGGGAAAATCATCAAACGGCCTCCATTTGCGACAACTGATGAAACTTCACCGAGCATTTCCGCATTTCGAGCGCTTGCGCCGGCCTTATCATTGCTGTCTTGTGCCCGTTCGATTGGAACGCCACCCGCTGAGCGAAGAATGCGGCCAATGAGCGGGAGCTTGAACAGTGTATGTTTGGCAATGATGGAAATTTTACCAGGCAACGAGGCGTTTAGGAGCATCGGGTCAATGAGACCACTGGGGTGCCATGCAATGAAAATGACACCACCTTCAGGAGGTATGTTTTCATCGTCAACGATGTTGATTTCACGGAACCAAACGGCCACCAATGAACGGAACAATCGGCGCGCAAGACGGTATCCTCGATTCACCTTTGCCTTACCAGGACCTGAGGGGTCTTTTGGCCAGCGCATGAACCGAAGAGAACACGCTTGCTTTTATCATCATCTCCGGCAAACCAGCCAAGAGCAAACAGTTTGTGACCTTTAAACGAGTTTTCTGACCTTGCGACTTAGTCCCACACGCTCGAGCCATCCTCGGGTGTTGTCGTGGACGCATCATCGGCGAGGGCTTTGAAGTCAACACCAGCCAGGGTGCCTTCCTCTTTGTTGCTGATTGCACCAACAAGCATGAGGACGACAAAGAAGAGCGCCACAAGACCAACAGCTGCAAAGGCCAATGTAGAAGCCGAGAGACCTTCAGAAGATTCTGCCTGATCGATAAATGCATTTTGGGTGTCCATAAGCATGATGTCAATGGTCATGAGTGGTGTCGACGCATGACCACCAGAGTCGTTTGCCCTTATGCCTCGCAAGGAGATGGTGTGGTTTCCTTCAAGCGTGGTTCCTGGGAGGTGTTCAAGTTGGTGAATGATGTCAATTGCGGTGAGTGAACCCGATGTTCCATGATCAAATGTGTGGATGTTCGACCAATCATCACGAAGGTGGTTGCTGCGCCATTGCATGGTCTCAATGCCTTCTGTGGCGAGGAATTCAACCTCATCAAAAGGATACATGTGGATTCGGTTGTCTGTACCAATCTCAGTTTCGATTGTGATTTGAATCGTTGAGTCGAATTCATAATCCTGTTGAGCCGCTTCCATTACTGCGTCAAGGGCACGGACTTCACCATGGCCATAGACGTTGTTTTGTCGGTTCTTTGGAATCAAATCTTCGGCACATGGTTCGTTGGCAAACATGTAATTACACATCCGATAGGTTGAGGTTTCTTGCATGATGTTTCGAACATCAAATGGACTCAAATCGGGGTTGGCTTGCAGCATTAAGGCAGCCACACCAGCAGCGCCGGGCGTTGCCATCGAGGTTCCTGACATGTCGGTGTATTGATCGCCAGTGTTGAAGGCAACAGACATCACATTCGAGCCAACATACGCAACATTTGGCTTGACACGACCTTCTTCGGTTGGCCCTTGACTGGAGTAGACTGCAATTGCAGAGTTCTTGTCGAGTGCACCCACCGTGATGACATCTTCAGCAGAACCAGGGGTTCCGATTTGTCCGGAAACGCCGTTGTTTCCTGCAGCGATGAACAAGGCAATACCTGCTCGTACCATTTCGTTTCCATAGCGATTGACGCTGTCTTCTTCAGAAGAAGTCCATTCAATTGCACCAGGTCCTCCGAGGCTCATTGAGGCCGCTCGGATGTTGAATTCATATCGGTTGTCGACGGTCCATTGCATACCAGCCATGACCGTAGCGAAGGAGCCTGAGCCGCCAGCATCGAGCACCTTGACACCCACAAGATTCGCTTGTGGCGCCATACCGATGTGTTCGTAAGTTGGAGCGCCGGTACCAGCAGTGGTTCCTGCACAGTGCGAGCCGTGGCCTTGGTCATCGTACGGGAACACCTCGGTTCCATTGGTGAGTCCAGGGTTGTTCACTGGGTCATAGAAACCAATGACCTTTGGGTCATATGTGGTATCGTCATCGTCCAGATCGTCAAGACTTGCGTGTGCACCATCAATGCCGGTATCGATAATCGCGACCGTTGCTCCAGCACCGTCATAGCCGGTATCAGCCCACACAGTATCGACGCCATGAAGGACCGCAGCGTCGCCATTTTGTATCGAGAGGATTCCATCGAGTTCGAGCATCACAACGCCAGGAAGCGTCGTAGTGTCGAGAACTTTGTCGACATGGATGCGCCCAGCGAGCGCATCGATGTGCTTGAGGGTCCACTGGTGCTCATAACCAACCTCACGCTCCAACAGAGCGATGTCATCAGCTGTGGGTGTGTGATCGAAATCAACAATCAGAGGCAAGGTTCCTGCCTCATCCAAGAAGAGAGGGTTGTCCTTGTGGAGTTCAACCATATCGCCGATTCCATTTGCGTCTCGGTCGACGGTGGTTTCGACCCACCATCCCTCGGCTTCATCGGTTGCTGCCTCGACTGAAACTGGCATTGCCATGGCCATTGCTGGGAGCAACAACAAACTCAAGCAGAGCAGCGAAAGGGTGGATTGGACTTTGGACATTTCAACGCCTCGTAACCATACGAGGCAGGTGCAGTTTTTGAAACCATTGAACGAATGTCTAAATCGACTCCTACGGCGTCAACCAGACTGTATAGAATCCATCGTCTAAAGTTATCATACGGGTGAATGCTTTTATGGACAAACATAGAATTTATTTTCATGGCAGCACCACGAAGAAAAGCACCTGCAGTTCAGACGAGCGTCATGCCGAACACCGTGAACTCGGGCACATCACTGCTCGCAAATGGTCAAGCAACCGTTCGGCCAATGACCGTGGCAGCACCCGGAGTTCGCATTGATGAAAGCGAGCGTTCGCTTGTTCGCTTCTCACAATTGATCATGCTGGGCATTGCCATCGGCGCAATATGGATCAGCATCATTGGCATTGCCTTTGACGATTCGGCAACAAACGCAGATTTCGCTGTTCTTGCCTTCGGCGGTTTACTTTCGGCCGGTCTGGCCGTTGGTTGGATTGAAGTTCAAAGCCGTGGCAATGACCACCAATTGAGGGACGTGCAAGATTACATGCTTGGTGTTGGTTTCTTTTTCGCAACTGTCGGGGTTGTATGGGGTGCCCGCTTTGTCATCGGATTATTCGAAGGTGGGGATCTCTTTGGCAACAGTGCAGGTCCCGGTGAATGGGCGCCGAACGAGAACGGAATCTATGTCCAAACGATGGCCATGCTTGGTATGATGGCGGCTCAATACGCCCTTCTTCACCGTTTCAAAGGGGAAACAAAATTCGGCTGGGCTGTTGCGTCATACGCCCCAATGATTGTATTGATTGCCGCAGGAATGAACATCTGGCTAAACTGGTCGGGTGGCGTCGTCAGTTATGGCATTGGAATCTCCACAATTGTTCTCAGCATCGCTGCAATGCAGATGGCCCTAAAGTCAAACAATTCAATCAATATGATCGTTGTTGTCATCGCATCCGGTATTGCGCCATTCTTGTTTGAGGCCGCCCACGACGTCAGTCCTGAGCAGTCCGGTGGAGCCCTTTCTCTGCTTGTGTTCATCATCGCAATTCAAGGCTACTATGCATCGAAAGAGGAACTGCGATCCGATATTATGCAACGAGCCTCCCTCGTCCTTATCTCAGAAATCATCCTTGCCATGTTGTATGCAAGAAGCAGTGAACTCAATCTTGTGCTTGGTCCCCTTACGACAGAAACATTGGGTGGACTTGGCGATTACTTCTCCCTCACAGTCATGCTTTGGGTCGCTGTTTTGGTGTTTTACTTCCCTGCAATGCTGCAGCAACGCCTTCCGTGGATCCCTATTGGCCTTGCGTTTGCCTTGATGGTGATTCCGACGGATGAATCTACACTTCCTTGGTTGATTACTGTGGCCATCCTTCCTTACTTGCTATTGATTTCGAAGGTTACACGACGATGGGTTGCCAATTCAACACTTGCAATGACGGCTTCTTCATTCATTTTGGTTGATTTCATTGCCCAAGTGAATGATGTGAGCCAAGTTGACACCTACGGCATTATTGGCCTTCATCTCATCATACCAATTGCTCTTGTTACCGTTTCAGAATTTGCCCTCCGTGCGTCAAAAATAGACATTCAAGTTCACATGCTTGTTATCGGCTGTGTGGCCTTATCTCGAGCCGTTTTATTCGCAGAAGAATGGTACATGCCTTGGGTGTTCGTAACCTACCTCTTGTACCTCGCTCGACGGGGTTTTGACGAAATTGGAGAAGATGCTGAACTCGCTGAAAGGTGGAAAGCAACCCTTGCTGCATTGCTCGCAAACGTTGTGATGATGGCCCTTGTGATCACTGGCAGGTTGGATGTACCCGACTTCATTGAATTCGGCGGATACAGATTGCAAGTCTTTGCCATTGGCCTTCTCTCATATGTCATTCTTCGCTCTGGCCAAAAAAAGGAATTCGATGTAGGCATGATTCTTGGTTGGGCTGGAAGCGCAGTAAGTGGCGCGCCTCGGTATGACCCAGCAACAAACACCTGGCAAAAGAGCACACCGAGCTCATTAGAAACCGATGAATGGACTGCAAAACATTCCTGGAGCCCACTCGGTCGAAGTTCGTTGATCATTCCCTTCATCATGATGACAGCGGGGATCTTTATCGCAAATGGTATCAACTCTGAAGAACAGATTGAGAATTTTGTTACAATGCCAATCGGCATTGTCTTGCTTTCCGTACCAATTGGCCTCTTAGTATGGGAAATCCTTGGCCTTGAAACAATCACTTCGAGATCACGTTCAACAGCGGTGTGGGTCTTGTTTGGAATGGGCCTTGGCCCTGCGATGTTCATCAATGCACTTCGCTCAGAATTGGGCGAAATGGCCGGTTATGAGGACAAATTCTTGTTGCCGGCTGCTCTTCTTCTCGACGCACTGCTCGTAGCAGCGCCACTTGTGGTTGCATGGGCGATTGGCAAGCGAGGCATCGACAAGGCTGGTATTTCCCCGAATGCTGATGCCGCCGCCATGATGGGACTTGTTGCCCTTGCATGCCTCGATTCATCGGGTGGATTGTTGCTCCTCCCAATCCTAGGTCTGGCTACTTTCCAATCGGTGCGTTATCGACACAGTCTTGCGTTAATGGTCGCACCGTTTGCCTTCATTTTCACTCAAAACATCTGGCTTGAATTCCAAGGTCTCGGGTGGAAAGCAGTCCAAATCTTTGGCATTGAGAGCTTAGCCGAGCGGACTTGGGCGTTCGGTTTGTCACGCATTAGCGGTGGCCTGATCATTGCTCAAATGGGGTACATACTTGCAGCCCAACTACGAAAAGACCATCCATTGGGAACCAAACCCCTCCCGTGGATTGGTGCGTGGGTATGGTTGGCTGTTGGATTAATTGCCATGTTCCCAGATCTTGACTGGTTCCAATGGATGCCGCTTGTGTTCACGATTGGCTTGATGTTTAATTCCTGGGCGAATGGTCAGGTCCAGTATTTACCCCTGCTTGGCTTGGCGCAGTTCATCTCGCTCATTGTTGCATTAAGTGCACTCCCTAACAGCATGGATCCGCTTGATATTTTCTCATACAGCGCTCTCATTAGTGGTGTAACAGCAATGGGATGGTCTGCGTTGCATGAAAATGGCTTCTTGTATTCCAATTACGATGAAAAGACCTCAGTGGGGAGCTCAATGATGCTCAACACACCGTCGACAGAAGAAGAACGAGGAGGACTCAACGACCAATTTGAGTTGGTTGGCTACCTCGGTTTGGCAGGGGCGTTTACTGTTCTATGGGGAATCGGCACCATGATTGGTGCGGTAATGCTCACTCGTAAAATTCTGGTTGGTGGGCTTTACAAGATGATCTATTTGGCCCCTCTGGCACACAGTATTGCGCTGTTCAATATGATGGTGCAAGCAGAAATCCCAGATGATCTTCATTTCACCGTAGTTGGTTTGTTGCTTTTGGTTGAAGGAATTGGTTTGACCATTGCATCAATCAAGACCGATGCCGTCTATGATTACCCTGGTTTCGATTGGGAGAGCGATGAATCGTTCTTCGAATTCGTCGACCAAATTGGCCTCATGGGTGTGGCAACAACCATTATTGGAATTTTCATGGCCTTCAACAACACAGGGTTGGACACATTAGCCTTCGCCCTCACGACGCTTGTCTTGATCGGTGTTGGCATTCAGGGCTACAGCCCGGATTTCGAAGCACGCTGGCGACGCGTGGTGGGTGGTTACGGTTCCATTCTGTGTACGTTCATCACCGCACTTACGCTTGACCCTGAGGGGATCATGCAAAACATTGGATTCATGCTCGGAGCAATCGTTACCATCGGTTGGATTTTCATGAGTGGAAATTTGTTGGGCGATTCAAATCAACTCTATGAACAAGAACAAGGGGGGGTAGCAGTCGAAGTTCAAGCGCAACCTGTGGCAGATGACACATCAGGAGAGCAAGAAGTTATTGAAATGGATGAACTGCCTGTTGTCGAGCAAAAGGCCACACCAAAGGCCACACCAAAGGCCACACCAAAGGCAACTCCAGCCGCTACGCCTCCGCTTGCAATTCCAGCACCTGTGTTGGCTAAACCAATTTCACGGGTGCAAACTCGGCATGGATTTGAGATTGAACTGCCTCCAAATATGTTTGAAAACATCATGACATCAATTGATTTGACACCACATGACGGTTTCAAACCAGTGGTTTCGTTTGGACCACGGGGCGAGATTATGCTCAACTTTGAAGCAAATTGATCAGTCACGGCTTCGAACACCTTCATCACCAGCAACCGTGATTGGTGTTGGCGAGGAAGGGTATGCACCCCAGTAGGCTTCTCTTGCTGCTTGATTCAAATCCATGCAAGCAACGACATCACCAGGTCGTTCACCAAGTGATTCTGTACCGTTTAGATGCTTGATGATTGGTTCGATGTTTGATAGATTAACGAGCCCCCAACCCGTTTGCGTACAAGGTGCAACCGGAGAAATGGGCATGGTCCCAGAGGTTGGATCCCAACCAAGGTCAGGATACCACGCCGATAGGTTGAGGGCTTCACGAAGTTGTGCATTATCGACTGAGAAGGAACTGCCATCAGCTTGGGTGCCATTGACAAGTTGCTTTGAGCGGGACGTGGGGGAGGCCCCCGAAGATGGATCCTCGAATTCATTCCGCAACGATTCAAGAACAAAGGAGAGGATGCCTGCAGTGCGAGGTGTTGCGAACGAAGTCCCTGAAGTTTCATGGTAGCCATCGATGTCATCGTGGTTTGGTAACACTTGAGTCCAATCTGCAGATATATCTGGATATGAACCCGACATGATTTCTTTCTGATCATCACCTTCTTCTGCATAACCTGCGATGCCAATCGACCAAGGGGGCCCCGCTGTAGCATCTTGAACTGCAGGTGATGGGCTGTTATCAGCGGCACCCGTGTGGATTTTTCCGAATTCGATGACCGCCGACTCTGTAGCACGCTCAATACCAGGCAATGGAACTGAACCTATTGCGCCGAATGAGGTTGTAATGACGTCGACAAGAGGTTGGTCGGCTGCGGATTGCACTGCCTCGCTGGAGAAGCCTTCAACGAAGTAAATCACTGCGTTTGGGTTCGCGTCCAAAACAGCCCCCGTGACTGCAGAACCGTGACCATCAGATGGGTCATCAAGAATCAGGATATCACTATCACCGTCAGGTGAACTGCCAATGATTTTCGTCCCCGGGAAATAGACAATATCACTTGCTGTAAGGGTGTCCCAACATGCCTCCTTGTCTGAGTCATAGCGTTCCTGCCAACTGCCTTCGAAGGTTAAATCGCAGACTTTGTTGACGCCCAAACCATCCAATAACCACTGAGGATAGGTCTCATTGGTTCGAAAATGATCGTGATAGACATTGATTCCAGTGTCGATTGGAGCGACGACGGAATGGGCCCGCCAACCATCTTCGCCGCTAAAGGCGGCACTGCTCTTTGTTTCCGATGAATCGGTGCTAAAGTAGGTCAAACCTGCCACAATTGACACGATAAGAAGCGCAACGAGTGAGACCGCAATCAGTTGTTTTCGTGTCATACGACCCGCCACTTCCTCGAGAAAGAAGTCGAATATCGCATCTGCCATGCTGGGGCGTCCCAGCCGGTTGCAAATGAACCCTACGCCGGTTTGAAGAACCGGCTCTCTGTGCAAGAAGCATGACCGGAGCTGATGACCGATTGGTATGGATTGACCTTGAGATGACGGGACTTGATATCACGAAGGAATCCATTATCGAGATTGCAACAGTGGTCACTGATGGGGAGTTGAACATCCTCGCACAGGGACCAAACCTTGCTGTTCATGTAGCTGATGAGTTGTTAGAGAACATGGATGAATGGAACACAAGCCACCATACAGCCAGTGGTCTCGTTGACCGAGTGAAACACGAAAGCGTCTCTGTTCAAGAAGCGGAAGCCCAAACTTTGGAATTTCTGAAGAAATGGGTTCCTGAGGGTAAGGCGCCGTTGTGTGGAAACAGTGTTTGGAACGATAAAAAATTCATGGAAAAGGAAATGCCGGACCTTGTTGACTACCTTCATTATCGCATGATCGATGTATCCACAGTCAAGGAACTCGCTCGGCGATGGTACCCTCATGTCGAGAGGTACGAGAAGAAAGGAGCGCACTTGGCCCTTGACGATATCTTGGAATCCATCGAAGAACTCAAGCACTTCAGAACCCGTGTGTTCCAAAAATGATGACGCACCTTACCGCCAAGACGGTTCAGTTGGGTTCACGCCCTTGTGGGCTGCCATAATTTGAGCAACGACCGCCACGGCGATTTCTTCCGGTGATTCCGCACCGATTGGAATGCCAATCGGGCATATGACTTGGTCGAGCATGCCTTGAGAAATACCATCTTGGAGCGCTGCCTTCTCGAATGCTTGCCATTTCGAGCGACTGCCAATAACGCCGATCCGTGGGCCGTTCTGACCGTCGAGTCGAACCGCTTCGGATTGAAGCGTTGAAAGCATTCCAAGCAAACGAAGTTGGTCTTCTGACCAATCATGTCCAAGCAAAAGCACATCAGAATATTTGGTCAATTTCTCGCCGTCATGTGTGTTTACAAATGTTTCCGCGTCCATGTGGAGATGGTGCCTGGCATTCGGGAATGTCGCCGCATCGCAGAAGTCTGCCCTCGTGTCATGGACGGAATGGTCCCATCCCAATGCATCGAGGGCGGGTGCGATGGCCTGCGCACAATGGCCACCTCCAATCAGCAATACATGTGGCATCGGAATCAGAACCTCCAAACTGAGGGTTACGCGACCCCCACACAATGAATCCAACGCTGTCACTTCATAGCCCTTCGCCCCTTTGTTCAGACCATAGGTAAGCACCTTTCCAGCAGGTCTGGCATGGTGTTCAAGCATCGATTTGCATTCTTTGAGAATCATCATTTCAAGGCCAGCGCCGCCAACTGTACCAACCCAGTGTTCATCGCCTGAGCGCATGGCAAGCCTCGCTCCACTCTTCCCCGGCACGCTTCCTGAGGAAGTGACCACGCTAGCGAGCACGATGCGCGCACCGTGTTCGAGTTGGGTCAATGCCCAAGCAAGCACAGCGGCTGTCATGGTGTTGCCTCTCGATGCTTACACATACCATTTGCGCCCCGCCGGTATCATTCATCGAGAAGGGCGGGTTGAGCCTCAGCCAACGCATCCAAATCATTTGGAGTATCGATATTGAGCGAGAGGTAAGGAGCATCGACTGCACACGGCTGAGGACGAATAAGATCCCTCAACGGTGCATTCGCATCGGCTGCAAGAATCCGTTCAATATCAGGGTCATGAAGGAGCAGAGGATGACCTTTTTTGTTGCTACAGGAGAGGTTCGCAGTCACATCATGCTCCATCAATTGAACCGCGTGCTGTGTCGACCAACCCGGGCGGTCCACGGGTGCGATGATGACTTTTCGCGGCGTGCGCCCTTTGTCACCCATCAGTGCGAGCAAACCACGTTGAACTGAACCTGTTCGCCCCGCTTCGGGGTCAACATTGACAACCACCGTTGCATTCAGGGCCTGAGTCATGACATCAAATTGAAGTGATTGGCGGGTGACGACGATAACTGGTTCACATCCTGCGGCAAGAAGACGCCTCACTGCAAGACCGACCAATGTTGTCGTCCCGATTTCCACCAAAGCCTTTGGTTGACCAAGACGTTTGCTCGCGCCAGCTGCCAAAACAAGCGCGGGGCAACCTTTGGCCATGAGGTTCGTTTTGGCCGCTAGTCATTCTAGTTTGCTTATTTCTTCAAATACACTGAATGGTTTCCGAGACATGACTGGAAAAGGAGTGGAATGGACGGAGCCAGAACGTCGCTCGCTCGAGTTGGTGCGAAGCATTGTTGAGGCGAACCCGTGGGCCGAATTTGTCCTTGAGAGCAAATCCCATATTCGCATCCGAGTCAAAGGGCAGTCTCTCCGCTGGTATTTGGTTGAAGCACGCTTGAGGGGGCCTACACCCCAAGAAGCCTTCTTTCAACTCCAGCGATGGCAGTACGTGGTCACTGGAGGTGCAAGACGACGGGATGTCGTCCATACGAATCGTTACACGGCTCAACTTTGCTTGAACACACGACAATCATCAACCATGCCTTTTGGGGACAAGGTTGCCGCTTTGTGCCTTTCATTGCACAACGATCTCATCACAGCAATGACCATCCCTCTCCTGGCTCAATTCATTGTATGTCCCCGAGAAGAATTATCGAAAATAATGGTGTTTCAAGATGAGATGGTGGTGTATTACTCCATGTTTGATGATGAAATCGATCACAACCCTCCTTTCATGGATTTCGAACAGGGCGCTGAACCGATGTTTGGAGGTTCCGACTTCGGTCACACCCCAGAAGAATCCCCCACTGGACAGCAACCAGAAGAGGAACCTCTGCAGCCGGACCCGCCTTCATTGACAGAAGAAGAACTTGAAGAAATGCGGCTGTGGGAGGCTTATGAACGGCACATGGAAGATTTAGCCAGACGAGATGAATGGAACAACAGGCACGATGAAGACAGGCGTTGAATCACAGATCTTTTGTGATCTCACGGCCAATGATCATTCGCTGGACTTGGGAAGAACCCTCATAGATTTGCATCACTTTTGCTGCCCTCATCAACTGAGCAACAGGATATTCTTCTGAGTAACCATAGCCACCAAACACCTGTACGGCATCGGTCGAAACTTCCATTGCGGTGTCAGCAGCAAATCGCTTCGCGTGAGCAGCCGATTCTGTGTTGCGAAGACCCGCATCCGATTCAGCAGCGGATTTCCAAGTGAGCATTCTTGAGGCTTCGATTTTCGTTTTCATGTCTGCGAGCATGAATTGGATGGCTTGGTGCTTGTGGAGAGGTTTACCGAAACTCATCCGCTCTCCGGAATAACGCAAGGCATGTTCGTAAGCTGCTCTCGCCAACCCGGTTGCATGCGCTGCTATGTTCGGCCTTGACATGTCGAAGGCTTTCATGGCGTTCATCCAGCCACCAGATTCTGACCCCCCAATGAGGTTTTCAGCAGGGACTCGAACATCATCGAAGGTCATTGAGCGTGTGTCGGAGCATCGTTGCCCCATGTTGCTTTCTTTCTTTCCAAGGCTAAAGCCATCAGCATCGCTTTCAACAATAAAGCCCGACATACCACGGTAACCAGCATTTATGTCTGTTTTAGCAAGCACGAAGAAGAAATCCGCATGACCTGCGCCAGTGATCCACATTTTTGCACCGTTAATGACATATTCATCACCATCACGTACGGCATGAGTCTTGCATGCTGCAAGGTCGGAGCCTGCCCCGGGTTCTGTGACTGCGTATGAGGCGAGGGCGCCTTCTTCGGCCACCTTTCGGAGCCAAATATCCTTTTGCTCATCCGTTGCCCCCGTGATGATCGGAGCACAGGCCAACGCCGTCGCATAGGCTGCTGTAGCAAAACCTGGGTCGCCCCATGCGAGTTCTTCATTCACGATCACATCTTCCATGGAACCAAGGCCCGGCCCACCGTATTTTTCTGGTATGTGAAGGTTCAGCAAACCCATTTCATGGGCTGCCTGGATGGTTTCCTTTGGGTAGGTGGAGGTTGCGTCCCAATGTTCTGCATGAGGGCGGATTTCATCCACTGCAAATTCGTGAGCAAGTTCCTTGAGCATTTCCTGCATTTCATCAAGTTGGAAGTTGACCATGCTTATGGGAGGAGGCCTCCCTTTATGTCTCCATTGTTTCAAGAAAATGTAATGATACCACGTCGATAGGCTTCAAGGGTCAAAAGGAAGGCAGCATAAATGCCGATCATGATCCATCCTTCCCATTTCCTAAACTCGTACGCAGTTCTCATCATGAGCAACGCAGACAAGCAACCGATGATGGTGAATGGCATGATGATGTAGATGATGAGATCATACCCTCCCGAGGTGATCGTGAGAGGGTGGACAAGACCTGCAATACCGATGGAAAGCAATGGGTCTGTGATGTTTGAACCAATGAGGGTGCCGATGGCAACACCTTGACTTCGCTTTGCAGCCATTATGGCAATTGTCAATTCTGGTAAGGAAGTACCTATTCCGGACACTGTCGTCCCAACCACTGCTTCAGGAACGCCCAATTCAGACGCGAGCGCTTGAGCGTAATGAACAAGTTGCTCTGCGGCAAACACTGCGAAGGCAAGTCCCAAAACAACCATCACAATATAGGCCGCTGTGCTCCAATTTGACCCGTGAGTTTCAGTTGGAACAGCATCTTCCATTTCCTCTGCTTGAATCTCTTTCCTATTCGTCAACAACCAGGTGATGTACACCACATACAGCGTCACCAAAATACCCGCTTCCCACTGTTCAAGCGTTCCTTCTGTAATCAAAAAGAAACTAAGGATGAGAACAGATAAAAGCATGATTTGACCGTCTCGTTTCAACCATGATTCTCGAATCTTCAAACCTCGATTGACAACGACGATACCCATAATCAATGTGATCTGGACGAAAACGGAACCAAGAATACCGCCAATGGCGAAATCCGCCAAAGCTGGGTCATCCCCGATTGCGCTTGCTGCTGAACTTGTCACCAAAATTTCTGGCAAAGAAGTCCCAATGGAAACGATGGTCAACCCGATGACCACTTCTGGAAGACCGCCTCTTCGAGCGAGCCCTTTTGCCCCTTCGATGAAGAAATCTGCTGAAAAAATGAGTAAAAAAAGCGCAAGCACTGCGATGCTTACCGTCATGGCAATGTTGTTCGCACTGACTTCTGTTGAAACTAATTTCAAACTTATGAGACCTAAAAAGAGGGCCCCGGTGGTGATGAGGGTCTGAAAATGGACCAACTGAGGGATGCCCATCACCTTCTGTTCGGACCCCATACCTACCGCTGAGCGCTCTCCTTCTTCACCCTTCTCTTAGGAAACAAACACACGCTGACCCTTCAAAAGGCACATAATGCGGGCACTCCGCCGTTAAAGCATGCTGCGGCGTATTCTCTCGGAATTTGCGGGCACGTGGTTCATGGTCGCTGTGGGCTGCGGTAGCATTGCTCTCGGCGCTCCCGGATGGTTGGTGTCCCTTGCTTTTGGCGCTGCCGTCACCGTAGCGATTCTTGTCTTGCAGCCGGTCAGTGGCGCTCACATCAATCCAGCAGTCAGTATTGCCTTCACCCGTTCCGGACATCTTGAGAAAGAGGCACTTGGACCCTACATTGCTGCACAACTTGCCGGTGCCTTGACCGCTGCTTGGATGCTGGGGGGTATCGGGCCGACACAGCTTGCTGATGATGTCAATACACTCCAAGGAACTGCCATTGAGGTGTTCATCACCTTCGCATTGATGGGTTCAATATACTGGATCGTCGTCAAATCAGAAACACATGTTTCGATTGCTTTTTTTGTTGGAGGCACCGTTGCCCTGCTCGCCTATTTCTTTGGCCCACTTACAGGCGCGTCCATGAACCCAGCTCGAACATTCGGACCGAACCTCATCAGCGGAATGGCTTCGAGCCTTCTATTCTATAGTTTAACTACAATTGCTGGGGCCTTGCTTGCAGCAGAAGTCTATGTTCGCGGTTATGCATCAAAAAACGGTCAGGATTGAGCGCTAAACCTTACGACTTCAATCACGTGATCCAATGATGGGACCGTGAAATCTTCAAGTGGCGGTGAGAAAGGAACTGGCGTATCGATGGCACCAATGACCACCGGTGCTGCTTCAAGTGAATAGAAACTTGATTCAAGAATTCGACTTTGCAAAGTGTGACCGAGTCCTCCATTCCATTGGCCCTCTTGCAAAATCACGAGTCGTCCGGTCCTTGAAACAGATTCGATACAGGTTTGAGCATCAAACGGTAGCAAGGTACGCAAATCGATTATTTCAACTTCGATGTCTTCAGATGAAAGCACATCAGCGGCTTGCTTTGCAATGTGAATCATTGACCCCCATGTCACCAATGTGATGTCTCGACCGCCCCGAATGACCGCAGCCTTGCCGATTTTGTGCCTCTTTCCTTCATCGATGGCTGTTTGCACTGGAGAGGTGTCCACCTTCTGGTTGATGTTTTGTCCCCAACCAGTCAATCCGCCACCAAGTCCGTACAAACCAATGTGTTCGAGCATGATGACTGGGTCATTCAGTTCTGCAGCTTCCATCAGAAGGTCATAGGCGTCTTGAGGGCAGCCGGGGGCGATAACGACCATGCCCGGGTCATTCGCAAACCACGATTCAATCATGTTGGCATGGAACGGTCCAGAGCGCGTTTTGGCTCCGAGCGGTATGCGAATGGTCATTGGGCAATCTGCACCCCAACGCCATCGTAGCATTGCAGCGTTGTTGATCAGCGCATTGTACCCGAGCGCGGCAAAGCCACCGAACTGAATTTCAACCATCGGCCGCATACCCGAGAGAGCTGCCCCTGTACCGGTATGGACAATCACAGCCTCACACAATGGCATATCGACAAGTTTGTCTGCATGGCCGGCATTCTTGAGCGCCATGTTCATTCCAAACGCACCGGCGACTTCCATATCTTCACCGATGAAAACACATTGATCACCGTGTCGGGTTGCAATATCTGCCATGGCTTGTTGAATGGCTCGTGCGTACGTCCAACCGCCTGATTCGACGTAATCGAGCGTGGTTTCGCCCACGGCGAGTGGCGCTGGAGCTTCTGAGCCTTCATACGGTGTCTTAAGACGGTCAAACCGTTGTTTATGTGTTTCAGCATCGTTGAGAGTAGTTACCCCTTTCGTGACCGTTTCAGGATCAGGCCAAGGCATCTCTGTCACCGTTTTGAGCGCCTTATCGACGAGCAATTGTTCCTCCTCTTCCATGTTCGTCAAAGCGATTTCATCAACACCGAGATCGAGCAAGAGTTGACGATGGGTTGGAATGGGATCTTTTGCCTCCCAGTAAGCAAGGAGGTCCCGATCCACGTACCCTGGAGGCGTGCCAGAGGCATTTCCGAGGTAGAGATCGTCGTGGTGGTGCGCATGGCCACACCCACGCATGGTTTCGACATGGATGAGGGTTGGACCGCCTCCTTCCATTGCAAACTCCCTTGCGACAGCGGCGCTGGCATGCCAAGCGGCTGGATCTGACCCATCGATAGTCCATGCTGGGAAGCCCATTGCAACTGCTTTGTCTGCCCATACTTCAACGCCAGATTGCTTCGCAGGAGGGGTATCAAGAGCAATTTGGTTGTTTTGAAGGATATAACAAATTGGTAATCCGCGCGCTCCAGCCAGGTTCATCGCTTCCCAAAATTCACCAGACGAAGAGGTTCCTTCGCCGATGCAGGCGACATGAAAGCGGTCGAGATTTTGGCGCCAAGCAGCAAAAGCAAGTCCGGTCATTGTCACGCTTGCAATCGGGAGTGGTGCAGTGGGGGGCAATACCCCGACGTGCCATGCACCAACGTGTAAATCACGACCGCCTGCGCCGTCCCAACCACCGTTTTGGTTTGAACCGGCTTTTCCAAGGTTCGCAGCCATGACGTCCAATGGTGTGTCGCCCATTGCAAGACCAAGCCCAATGTCACGAATCATTGGCGCCACTAAGTCCCCGTCGTACCCTTTTCCGGGAACTGCATCTCGTGAAGCATCCGGTTGTCGGCGAAGTGCTGTTGCCACGGCAACAACGCCCTCTTGCCATGTGGAGCGGAAGCCTTTGCCGCCAAATGATCCCCCATCTGGGGTAGCCATACCATCTGCGTAAATGGTTTTGAGATGGGCATCGAGTTTTCGAGTGCGAGTCATGGTCCGCTGCCATTCGAGACGCTGACCTATGCCAACAGCCATGTAATGCGCCAACCTTCGGAAGGTCAATCGCAGATCCACGAGAAAGTGTTGAGCACGGCGGTCAAGGAAGACATCCATGGTTCGACGGGGGATGACTTCGACGCCTTCATCTTGACCCATTTTCGCCTGAATTTGAGCCTGAAGCCCTCGATGGACCGCTTCGATGAATCGGGTCGTGAATGTGTGCCACGACTCACCCTCAAACTGGGCAGGTTCATTCTCAATCAAGACATCCCAAACATTTGCAACGAGGAACAAATGCCCGTCATGGCGTTGAGCAATAAAGCGCAGCACCTCGGTTCGTGCTGCATCTGCTAGCAAAGGTTGCGTAAAGCTAAGCGGTGCGCTTGCCCTCCACTCTGAACCGTGTATTGCCGGCAAGTCCCCTTGGCTCATGCATCGCCCAATCGACACCCGAATACAAAACCAGCGGCCATAATATCTGGTCACAAATTCCTGTGCTCTTCGGTTTCTTGATCCAAAGCGCCGCTCAAAGCAGCCATCGAGGCCCTTGTGACGTAGACTGTGGCTAAGATGGAGGCAAGGATGCCGATCAACAGCAATGCCCCACCAGTCGGCGAGGTTTGAACTTCTTGAAGCGCACTTCGATTAAGAGCAAAACTTCCCAAAACATGGCCGTAATAGGCATATGCAAGTGAATACACAATGCTTGTTGCATTTGAAAGCATGAAAACTCTGAACGAAACCGGGCCTGCGGACATCATGTAGTTCAGCCATTCATCAGGAATCAACGGAGAAAGTCGAACCAAAATTGAGATCCGCATAGCATCACCTGCCAAAGCTTGTTCAATTCGCTTCATTTTCTCATCCGTCGAAATCGAGGCTTGAATGGTGTCGCGAAACAACCACCTTCCGAGCAAAAACGCAACCATGCCTCCAATCAGCGAAGCTGCATAATTGACGAGGGTGGCAATCCAAAATGGAAAGATGGCTCCCGACGCTACTTTGAGCAAGGGAGAAGGGATCAACAACACAATTCCTAAGGCCACTGCTAATGCATAGAGGACAGGTCCCAAAGGACCAACATTCTCAAACCAGCTTATGATTGAAACAGCGTCCTGAAACAAAAGGTAACCAGCAAGCGCACATGAAATCAAAATTACAACGCCAAACAACGCACGCCAACGGTACAGAAGGGGTTGATGTTCCTTCATTTGTTGCAGGCTGTCCTTTCCATCAATCAATTGCATTTCTGCAGGCTTTGGCATTGAAGCGAGGGGTTTCATTCCTCTTCCTCCGCTGCTGGTAATGACTCAAGGACGTCCTGGAGCATCTGGGCAGCATCTTCAACCTGAGTCATGAGCGTGATGTCGGAAACAGCACCTGGGCGCCCAAGGTTCCACATGAGGTCGGAAACAAATTCCGTTGTTAACCGTGTCAATTTCAGAACTTCAGGGTCAATCGGTGTCATCGTGCTTTCTTGATGAATTGTAATCAGTTCAGGAGATTCATCGAGGATACCATCCATCGCCTCTTCGACTTCTTGAGCAAGGCCTTGGGCTTGAGCCTCCAGAATGTCCTCCATCGAAGACTTGAATCCTTGGTTCATCGCTGCAAGCGGCCCGTTCGCTTTGCCTTTCCCAAGCGATTCGCTGCGTTTAAGATCGGAAAAAGATGGCCCTGTTTGGGCACCATCTGCCTGCCCATCAGCTTCACCGACTAACTTATTGAGGGCTAGACGGAGCATCGCAGACATTGTTGAGGGGTCAAGCTCGTCATTGACTTCGAGGCCTTCTTCTCCCATTTGCCCAAGTATTTCATTGATGAATCCGCTGTCTATTTTCTCAGGCCCAACCAATCCTTTGAGCATAGGAAGCGCCCATTTGCTATCACCCATGGTCATGGATACATCGAATGTTCCACCTGTGCCACCACCGGTGTTGACTTCTGCTGGAGGCGGAACGAATTGCTTGCGGGTGTGGCGGTGGAGTTGGTCTACAAGGGCCGTCATGTCAATCGGTTTCCCCATCACTTCGGCAACACCTGCTTGAGCGGCGCCGACGAGGTACTCTTGGCTCGTGTTTCTTGATAGAATGACAATGCGGCACTTGAACGCAAATTCGGGGTCCGACATGAGCCTTTGAGATGCATCAATTGCATCGCCGTTTTTCCATTCACTGTCGATCAGCACCACTTCAGGCATGATGGCTAAAGCAGTCCCTTCAGCCTGCCGTAACGTACCCGCACGGGTGATTTCAAAACCCTCCCGTTCGAGGGTGTTGGCCAAAAGGCCCCTTCGTCCTTCATTCTCATCTGCGACGATTACCTTGGCCATGCTCTCCCCCCTTTCGTTTGTAGGGGGGCCAGTTGAGTCTTGAACCTCACGCTTGATTCAACCCAAGCAACGCTGGTTCATCCCATAGAAGAGAAATGCAACATCCACTCACTGGACGATTTCTTCAGGCAATGCAGATTGCCACGCGAGTATTCCGCCCTCGAGGTTGTAGAGTTTTGAGCCGTCCATACCTGCTTGAATCAGGAGCATTGCAGCGATTTGGGAGCGCATGCCGCTCTTGCAGTGCACAACGATATCGTTGTCCGTTGGCAGTTGAGCAATCGAGGAAACCACCGAATCATGGGCCACCTGATGATTGCAGGAAGCAACATGCCCCTGTTGGAATTCCATAAGCGAACGGACATCAAGGATGAATGGAGACCAGCCATCCGTTCTTCTCGAAATAAAGTCCGCCATCGAAATGCTTTGGAACATTGTTCCTATGGTGGAGGCATCCCCCTCTTCAACTGTGCGCCTCGGATCGGCGACAATGCACCATTGGGGTTCTGCGAACATTGCGGAAACATTCTCGAGCGATGTGATGGGATTTCGATCTTCATCCCGTCCGAAGGTGAGTTCATTGAACTTCATTGTCTCAGCATCGTAGAGCAACAGTCGACCAATTAGGGGGTTGCCAAAGCCGATAATCAATTTCAATGCTTCATTGGCTTGAAGCGAGCCAATGACACCTGGCAAGACGCCAAGCACGCCGCCTTCTGAGCAGGAAGGGACACTTTCTGCAGGTGGAGCTGTTGAAAAAAGATCTCTGTAGCACGGACCGCCATTGTAATTGAAGACGCTTACTTGGCCTTCAAATCGATATATAGAACCGTACACCCAAGGCAAACCAACCAGTGAACACGCATCGTCAACAAGGTAACGTGTCGGAAGATTATCGCACCCATCAACAACCACGTCCCACCCTTGATTCAAAATCTCCAGGGCGTTCTTAGGCGTGAATCGCCCATCATAGATTACAACATCCACATCATCATTGAGTTCATTGATCCGCCGTTTTGCAGATTGAACTTTCTTTTCGCCGAGGTGGGCCGACGAATGAATCACTTGCCGTTGAAGATTGGAAAGTGAAACAACATCGTCATCGACGATGCCAATTCGACCCACACCTGCGGCAGCAAGATAGAGCAACACAGGGCTGCCAAGACCACCCGCACCGATCACTAAAACATTTGATTCTGCCAACTTTCTCTGGCCAGCCGGTCCTACACCGGGAAGCGCCAAATGTCGAGCATAGCGGTCTTCAGCGGCCATATGAATCGCATCAGAATCCGTTGGCACTCAAAAGACCAATGAACATGGCCACGATTATGAATACGACGACCATGAGTCCGGTGATAATTCCGGATATAATCTGTGCAGCTCGTGCTATTCCATGATCAGAATGGCCGGGATGCATTGATGTCGTTTTCAAAGCGCTGTTTGCCATGAGAAGGGATATCGGGGCGAGTAAAAATGGAAGCCCGATTAGAAACCCGCCTACGAGTGATAAAAGCGATATGACAAGAGCAGCCGTTGCGTTGGTCGATGGTTGTTGCATCATCATCTGCTGCTGACCATATGCGTTGTTCCCCATCAGCTGTTGTGGTGCGCCTTGCAGCATGTTTGGTGCGCCTTGCAGCATTTGAGGAGCGGAAGAGGTTTGTTGTTGACCTGCTGAGTCCCATTGAAAGCCTTGCGGAGGTTGTTGACCAGGTTGCATGCACCTCGCAGTGGGCGGCAAGTGATAAATTGAACTGCGCCTTCAAAGGTGCTGATCTTCGAGCCACTTTTCGACATCCATAGCGGCCTGGCAACCCATGCCTGCTGCTGTAATGGCTTGCTTGTACCGAGTGTCAACCACGTCGCCTGCTGCGAAGACACCCTCAACAGAAGTCATCGTGTGCTGCTTATGGACAATGTAGCCCTCGCCATCCGTTTCGACTTGACCGCCGAGGAAGCCAGTGATTGGTTTGTGGCCAATAGCAATGAACGCACCTGTGACGGAAATGGTCTCTGTGCTCCCATCACGTGGATCTTCGAGAACCGCACCGGTCAACCCTTTTTCATCCGAGAGCCACGATTGCACCTGACGGAAGGTCTTGATTTCGATTTTTTCGTGGTTTGCTGCCCTTTCGTACATGATTGTTGATGCTTTGAACACATCCCTTCGGTGCACAAGGGTGACTTTGGAAGCAAACCTGGTGAGGAATGTCGCCTCTTCACAAGCGGAATCGCCGCCACCGACCACCATGACTTCTTCATCGCGGAAGAAGGCACCGTCGCATGTGGCGCAGGTTGAGATGCCGCGGCCCTTTTGTGCCTCTTCGCCGGGCTTATTGAGCCAGATGGATTCGGCTCCAGTGCAGACAATCAATGAGTGAGCAAGGAATGCCTCACCCTCGACAACCACCTTGTAAGGCCGTTCTGATAGGTCGACGGACTCCACATTTTGGTCATGAATTTCCAAACCGAACCGCTCAGCTTGCTCTCGAAGTTCCATCATCATCTCAGGCCCTCCGATTCCCTTCGGATAGCCAGGGAAGTTCTCAATATCGGAAGTAAGCATCAACTGACCACCAGCCATGTACCCTGCGAACATGAGTGGTTTGAGCATGGCTCGAGCTGCGTAAAGGCCTGCGGTGTATCCTGCTGGGCCTGAGCCGATGATGATTACGTTGTGTACTTCGGACATGGTGCTCTCCATCTTATCCTTGGCGCAAGGGGGTGTTTGAAGGTTCGCCCGTGACCGTTGGCATCATACAACTCAAACAAGGGCGCCGATGGCTGCACGTGCATGAGGTTCGATTCGAGGAGCAATGTGCTGAGGTTCTGCACCAGGTCCAATGATCCCCAGTCCAACAGGCTTGTCGTATTTGAGTTGCAAGTCAATGAGGGTTTTGATCACTGCTTGACCCATAGCAAGTCCATGCTGTGTTTGACCCTTTTCGATGATGCCTAAGCATGCAGCACCGTCTAATTCCTCATTCGAAAGCAGTCGATTGATTGCAAGTGGGACTTCCATTGCCCCTGGAACCCATACCACTTGACCGATGTCCATCCCAAGTTTTGTTGCTTCATCCGTAGCGAAAGCGAGCATTTGCTCAACCTCTGTCTTGTGAAACGAACCACACACTATGCCTATGTTTTTTCCCATTTTTGTCACCTCAGGTCTTTTGTCCCATCATCCGCTCGACGGTGGCAACCACAGTTTGCGTCATTGAATCAATTTCGACGTTCACCAAATCCCCCTCAGAAGAGGTACCAAACGTTGTCAGGCGAAGGGTTTCAGGAATCAAATGTATGTTGAAGGATTGACCGCTCACTTCACCGATTGTAAGCGAAGCGCCGTTCAAGCCGATGTATCCTTTTTCGTGGATGTATTTCATCAAGGAAGCGGGAGCATTGAATCTGAGGTCGACGCCACCACCAACGTGCGTAACGTTCTCGATTGAGGCCACATCCATGATGTGCCCCGAGAGAAGGTGACCACCGAGTTCATCGCCCATTTTCAACGATCGTTCAACATTGACTTCGTCGCCAACTTCAAGGGTTCCGAGGGTGGTTCGTTGCAAGGTTTCAGGAATAACATCGAAAGCAACCCCGGTTTCCGAAATATCTGTTGCCGTCAAGCACACACCGTTGAGCGCGACACTTGCTCCTCGAAGCAGACCCGAGGCATCTGGAAGCAGGACGGTCAGGGTATGGACATGCTCACCTTTCTCGAGGTTTACAAGCGTCCCTTTTCCTTGCACGATTCCTGTGAACATGGTCAAGCCTCCTTCCCTGCAGCCCGTTCCAAAATGCGAGCGATGATTTTGCGAGTCCCGTCTAAATCTTCAGAAAGGCCTTCGACACGCGTCACCTCAATGTGTTCGTAGCCTAATTCATTGAGTTGGGCGCGAATTCGATCTTCTGCATGTTCTTGATCATAGCCAAGCGCAATAATATCGGGGTTGATGATTGGAAGAATGTCAAAAATCGGCACATTGGGAGGATTTCCAACCACTGCGTGGTCGACCGGTTTCAATCCTTGAACCATGCGCAGACGGAGGTCTTGTCCGGTCACCGGCTCATGCTTTCGCTTGCGAACCGTATCATCGTGTGCCACGACAACCGTGAGATGGTCGCCGAGGGCTTTGGCCTGCTCCATGTAATGGAGATGACCTGCGTGCAGCAGGTCGAACACACCAACGGCCATCACGCGCTTCATAGCCTCACCTAATTTTGGCAATCCTGTCTTGCTCAAGGTTCTACCGGCCGTTTCAAATCCCCAGTGCTTCGATGAGTTGGGCACCTTCGAGGAAGGGAATGCCGCGTTCGTTTGCCCAAGCACGGGCGTCGCTAACCGATAGGGCTTGGTCGCCATCTGGCTGCAACATCTCTGCGCCAATGACAACAGGAGTCATGCCCGCGAGTCGGGCGAGTCCGACAGCGAGTTCAGTGTGCCCTTGCCTTCGAGAAAGACCACCTTCGGTTTCTCTACATACGGGTATGTGCCCAGGCGTTCTGAATTCTTTTCCAAGGGCGATTTGAGCAACCTCGCCGCTGATTTCTGCTTGAATCAATTCTTCTGTGAGTTCTGCGAAGCGCCGGGTGGTCAAAGCACGGTCATGGTCGGTGATGCCCGTGTAAGTGTCCCGGTGGTTGAGTGAGAGGGTGAAGGCTGAACGGGCATCATAGCGTAGGTCGTTCGTGACGAGTTGTGCGAGAACGCTGTGTTCTTGGACCAGCGCAGGATGTGTGTGGAGATCTTGCAAGAACGGGAGTGAAAAACGCTCACCGACGTCGTGGCCAATAGCCAAAAACAGCAAACCTCCGCAATCCAAGCGGAGTTGCCTCATGGTTTTCGGCTCGGCGCACTGGCCGGGGAAGAGCAAATCGGTTTCTCCTTCTCGCTTTTCTGAGTCGAAAAGGCAGACAGGTTGACCGTTTTTGAACGCATCAACCGCAGCTTGCACTTTGCTGTCCATAGATGCTGGCGGACGGAAGGAGTTCATGAAGGGTCGTATGCAATCATCATCAGGAGAAGCGCAAAAATCACATGATTTTGCGGACAGCCAACGGAAAGGGATTATCATAGGATGTCCCTTGGCTTGAACCTGCGGGGATGCCAAATATGCCAGTAAAACTCGGACCCGCAGGCGTACCATTGTCATGCAAAGGGCGTACAATCGTTGAAGGAATGGACGACATTATCTCCCTTGGACTCGAAACAATGGAAGTTCAAACCGTTCGCATGGTCGCTCCGAACCATTTCGAACAGTACTGGCAAGCAGGTGTTTTGGCAAACAAGACCGAATTTGAAATGAACATTCACGGCCCTTACTACTCTGAACTGCTCGGCAATCGAGTTGAGCGAGGCCGCTCCCTTGCCAAGATTGAATCAACGCTGCAGGCTGCGCGAACCATCAATGCTCGGCACATCACCCTCCACGCCGGACACTACGGCGGCATGAGTCCTGGCTCGGCGGCAAATGAACAAGTGGCCAATGTGTTCGCAGGCGTTGTGGATCGAGTTGCCGAAATTTGGCATGATGATGAAGACGAATTCCCTGTGTTCCCTTGGATCAAAGACGGGACACCATCCAAGATTGGTATCGAGACATCAGGCCGCCAAGAATTGTGGGGCAGCCTCGAAGAAGTCCTCGAGGTGGTGAACCACGTCGAAGGCACCATCCCTGTGCTCAACATCGCTCACATCCACGCACGAGGCCACGGTAAAATGCGAACTTCGGAAGACTATGGAGAACTGTTTGATCAAGTTCGAGAAACAATAGGAACCAAGGAATTCTATTGCCACTTCTCCGGCGTAGAACACCGAACTGGCAACGCAATGCATTACACGCAAATCAAGAAATCGGATTTGAACTTCGAACCATTAGCTGAATTCATCGTTGAAGATGGAGGATGGTTGGACATCACCCTCATCTCTGACTCGCCATTGCTTGAACACGACGCCATGTACATGCTCCAAAGCATCGAAAAATCACGACACCGACAACTCGAACGAAAGGCTCGAGAAAACCGTCGACGAGCCTTGGCTGCCCAAACTGGAACCACACCTGCTGCACTTGCCGCAAAGGAAGCACAACAAGCAGCCCTCCGACCTGATGCTCAACCAACTGCGAAACCTGCCGACTCTGCAACCGAAGAGAAACCGGCACCTCAACAGGAAGCAGTCCCTGAAGAAGCACCTGCCAAAGAAGAAAAGCCATCGAAGAAAGAGACAAAGAAGGCTTCCAAGGCAAAAGCAAAGACCGAAGAGAAAAACGATGATGTGTTCGACTTCGAAGAAGAAGACGATGACTTGTTCTGATTCAACGGCAGCCCAGCACTACCCTAGGAAACCACTGTCGTGGCTTCAAATATCGAGGGAATCAAGATAAATGAAGTGGGCCGCGTGGAATATGTTCACCATGGCACACATTGCAATTCTCGGACTTGGAAATTGGGGTACTGCGATTGCACGAATGTGGTTGGCTGATGGACATCATGTCAAAGGATGGACCATCGAACAAGAAGTCTATGAGTCAATCACAATGAATGGTGTGAACGAAAAATATCTGCCAGATCATCCAGTTGAAGCGATGGAAGCAACCATGCACATCGAAGAGGCACTCGACGGCGTTGAGATCGTCGTTCTTGCTGTTCCTTCCTCCGTCATTCTCGATGTTGTGGATCAAATCATTCCGCACCTCAGGCCTGGTCATGTTCTTTTGGATCTAGCAAAGGGGCTCGCGCCGGGAAGCCAACTCATCTCTCAAGCAATTCATGAAAAGCTGAATGCTGCTGGAAAAAACAACCCACTTGCGGTCGTCACTGGTCCAACAATTGCACCTGAGGCAGCCGGCGGCGTGATGACCACGGCCCTCGTCGCCAGCGAGGATGTATCAGTTGCCCAGCACCTTGCCTCCACATTGACGACTCAAACCTTCATCCTCCATCCTGCTGCTGACCCTGCGGGTGCTGAATTGTGGGGCGCGTTCAAGAACGTCGTAGCGCTTGCCTGCGGCTTAGTTGATGGTCTCAAGCAAGTCGGAAGCCTCGGCGGTGACAATCTGAAGGCTGCTATTTTCATGGCTGGATTCAAAGAGGGGTGTCTGCTTCTCCCAAAACTTGGCGCACGGGCTGAAGTGGCGTTTGGCCCCGCAGGTTTGGGCGACCTCTATGTGACGGCTACATCCCCTCATGGTAGGAACAGATCCATGGGTGAGAAGTTGGGCACAGGTCTCACACTCGAACAAGCCCTTGAGGAAATGCACATGGTCGCCGAAGGTGTGCGGGCGGCACGAATGTTCGGCGAGAGGGCTGAGGCACTGCAAATCCAAATCCCGTTCACAAAGGCTCTGAACACCCTACTGGATGGCTACATCGATGCGGAAGAATGCTGCCGACGCATGGTGGCCTTGCACTGAAGTTGTCCTTTTTTGCAGCGTCAAACCATCGGTGTTCTTTTCGTCTATGGGCCCTTGGTTAAACCATGGCGGAAGAACTGACTGAACTTGAAGCACGAATCTTTGAATGGATTCGCCAGTCTGATTTTGAAAATGTGCCATGGTCAACTGCAAAGGCTGCTCGTTCGTTCAAGGTCAAGCAAGACGAAGTCTACGAAGCCGTTGCTGCGCTCACCCGCAAAGTCCCTGACCGAATTCAAGTGTTCTACAAAGAAGGCTCAGTACACATCGCAGCTGAGTGAGTTCAGACTTCTGATTCTGAATCCTGCTTTCGCGCTTGGATGAGCATGTTCAACCACGTTGGCTTTCGAACATCGCCTTCTTCATTGACAAAAGAGCGAACTGCAAGGGACAGCAAGTCAATCAAAACCACAACGATGAAAATCAAGATGAGCAATGCGAACACTTTGTCATACTGCAAGAACTTCAGGTATGTACTGATGTAATAGCCAATCCCACCGGCGCCGACAA
>Ga0206677_10000327_pt1 | contig 44626 bp, 76 predicted proteins | sample M130m12015metaG_FD_155475 | JGI IMG/M metagenome (GOLD analysis project Ga0206677, IMG submission 155475) | Ammonia-oxidizing marine archaeal communities from Monterey Bay, California, United States - M1 30m 12015 | ecosystem: Environmental > Aquatic > Marine > Intertidal zone | place: USA...
TATATTTATGCAACTTATTGAATCTGATGGCAGATTTAGAATATACGATCAAACTGCTGCTAACGAGTATTTAACTATAAAGAACAATGGCAACGTTGGTATTGGTACCTCCGCCGGATATGGAGATAAACTTAATGTAAATGGTACAGGACATTTTACTGGAAATCTAACGTTATCTCGGCAAACTAATGATTTAGGCTCTACAGGCTTGACTTTCGAAAAAACAAGAAGCACTTCTGTAAACGGTAACACAGTTGTACAAGCTGGCGATCAATTAGGTTATGTAGCATTCCGTGGAAATGATGGAGATCAGTTTTTAGATGGTGCTTATATTCTTAGTTATGTGGATGGCACCCCAGGCAATAATGATATGCCAACTAACTTGCAGTTTTGGACAACTGCTGATGGCGCTAGTTCTCCTACGGAACGCATGAGAATAAACAGCTCAGGCAACCTGTTGGTGGGTACTACTTCTACATCAATCGCAACAACGAGCAGCGAGACAGGGACTCAAATAACTGACGGCGGTATTTCAATTGCTGCTGATAATCCAGTAGCGCAGTTTAACCGCATCAGCAGCGATGGCGCGATTGTCAACCTACGCAAGAATGGCAGCACTATTGGCTCGTTGGGTAATGATGGCACTGATCTAACTATAAATTCTCAAGGCGGGATGCTAAAACTATTTCTGGCAGGGTCTCGCAATTATAACTTTGACACTTCTAGATTCTACCCGCAGACTGACAATGCTAGAGATTTAGGTGCATCAAGTGTTCGCTTCAAAGACCTCTACCTATCTGGTATTTCTTATACTAATAAAGTGGTCGCACAGACTATTTTTAGGGAAGGTTCAGATGGTTCTGGTTTACATTTTACTACTAATGCTATTTATCCAACTAACCAAACCTCTGCTATTTCTGACGCAACAGAAACGTTAGGTGCTCCAGCATATCGCTTCAAAGACCTCTACCTCTCGGACACAGCTCACGCTAGAAGATACAGATTGAAAAACGGCAACACAACTACCGGAGGTCTATTCCACGAAAAAGACATAACAGGCTCCGGTTCTTCGTATGACACTTCGATATTTGCAGAAACTGGAAACGCTATCCACTTTATGGTCAATGGCAGTGCAACTGTGGTAGGCACGTTTGATACGAGCGGCAACTTTGGTATTGGTACTAGCGCACCTACAAACACTTATGGACAACAGCTGCATATTCATAGTGCTGGAGCTTCGGGAGGTTCTTTACATTTAACAGACTCACATAGTGGAGCAACTGGTACAGATGGATTTGAATTAATTTCTTACAGCCACCTAGCATATGTCTGGCAACGAGAAAACTCTGATCTTATTTTTGGTACTAACCAAACCGAACGCGCGCGTATAACCTCTACCGGCAACGTAGGTATCGGAACAACTGCTCCGGGTGAATTACTCTCACTGTATAAGAGTGCAGGAACTACTTTAGTACAGGCGGCAGTCCATGCAAATAGTACCGTTGGTTTTGAAATTAAAAAAACAAATGCAACAACTCAAACTTGGAGAATTGTAGACGGTCAAACTGTAAATGGGGTCTTAGAGTTTTATGATGCAACTAATAGCGCTACTAGAATGGCTATTAAAGGTAATGGCAACGTTGGTATCGGAACAACTGCTCCAGCAGCACAGCTTGATGTAGTAGGCCAAATGAATCTCAGATCAACTACAGGTTATTATATTTATAGTACGGATGGGGCAAACTTTAGAGCGGCTCTTCATGATAATGGTTCTTATACTTCTTTATATGCTGATGGTAATGGTAGCACTCCGCATATTGTAATGAATGGTAATAATGTTGGTATCGGAACAACTTCTCCATCACATAAATTACATGTAAAAAATGACAATGATTATGCGGCTAAATTTGGAGGAACTGGAGGAGGCGATTATTCTATTGAGATAGGGCAAGGCACTACTAACTCATCTGCAGGCTTTAATGCTACAGGTACTAGTGGTTCTATGCTGTTTAAAATCTCTGATTCAGAAAAAATGCGTATTAAGTATGATGGCAACGTTGGTATCGGAACAAATGCTCCAAGCTCTCCCTTACATGTTACAGCGGCCAAGAATGATGGATGGCTTGCACAACTAATTAATACTGGTACAGGTTCAGATGCTAACGGCTTAGATATACATGCCGGAGTAGATTCTTCAGATTATATTTTAAGAACGAGACAGCAAGATGGTACTGATGTAATGGTTGTTAAGTACGGAGGCAAAGTTGGTATCGGAACAACTTCTCCAGGGTCAAAATTTACAGTTGATACTGCTCCAAATGGCAACAATCCCGTAGCACATATTAAACAAGATGGAGCTACTAATGCACCTACGCTTCTCATAGAACAGGTTGGTAATGGTGGTAATAGTAATGTAAACCAAGGGCTATTGATAAGAGTCGATGGACAAAACAGTGGTTTAGGAAATATAATACGTGCTATTGGTACAAACTCAAACTTAAATTCTGGTAATGACATTGAAGCCTTTATTGTAAAGGGTGATGGTAAAGTTGGTATCGGAACATCGGCTCCATCCAATCAGTTTGTTCTAAAGAGCGGTACTGGCGTCGACATGGAGTTTGGTTCTGAATCCACTGCTGCATTTATACAGACTTATAATCGAACCTCTTCTGCGTATGGTCATTTAAGATTTATTACTAATGGCGAAACTATGCGACTTACAAACACTGGCAACGTTGGTATTGGAACTACGACTCCAGCTACAAAACTTCACGTAAATGGTGGAAGTACCCAAGCAGCTAAATTCCAAACAAACTCTTCCTCCGTACAAATTGGTGAATATAGCAGCGGAGCTGTTATATGGCTTGACGGCTCAAATGGAGACCTTTCTGGAGGCGATTACTTTGGTATTCATGCTTTAGGAACTACTGATTTATCTTTTAGTTATGCCGGTGGCATACATATGACGATGAAGAACGATGGAAAGTTTGGTATCGGAACAGCTTCTCCAGGTACAAAACTAGATGTCTTAGGAAATGTAAGGGTTCAAGCAGGAAATGTATGGAGTGAGACAACGCAAGGAGGAAACACAGGATCAATTCATATTGACCCGAATAGTGCTACTGACCATGCCGGCGGCTCTATTACATTTGGTGCTTCAGATACATCAGACGGAACAAATGCACAAGCTGGTATCTACGTAAGATCAGACGGTAGTTATGGTACTAAAATGTATCTATCTACGACGAACTCCTACGGGCACGGCTCTCAAACTGCTGTGAAGATAGACTCTGTAGGTAATGTTCATCTTCCAAGAGGTCATTTTACTTCTCAGGTACCCGCGTTTAATGCTTATAGTAGTTCAAATAGCTTTTCTCCTGGAGGTAACTATATATTTGCTGCTAATACTACTAGATTTAATAATGGAGCTCACTACAATACGTCAACTTATCGCTTTACTGCTCCAGTAGCTGGATTATATCGTTTTTACTTTCGCACAATAACCAATGGCTCAGCTAATAATCAGCACTGTGTATTTAGAAAAAATGGATCAGATATATCTGGTACCAATACTCACTTTTCACCCAACGCAGGTACTGCTTGGGATAAACTTGAAATGGCAACTCTTTTAGATCTTGCCAACGGAGATTACGTTGATGTTAGATTCGTTACTTTGACTATTGCTATTCATGGTGGTGCATGGAACGAATTTAGCGGACACTTAATAGGATAATATAGGAAAATAAAATATGACAGATTACACAGTAACATTAGACGACTCAGAAGTGAAAGCATTAAATTGCATGTCACTTGTGGCAGATCCTCAGGCGTTTGTGCAAAATTTTGTATCGAATAGAGCTAGAATAGCTATTGAAGAAGTTGTTCAATTATATACTTCTAAAGCTTTGGATGCAGGAATTGCAATTCCTGGAACTCGTGCAGAGATTGTTAATGATGCTCACGCAAGAGGATGGATTCAAACGGCAGCAGAACAAGCCGCAGCAAATCAAATACCAGAATAAAGGAGAGGTAAAAAATATGAGTCATGGTCTAATAATAATACGGAAAGCTACTATACCAACGATTATCGTTACGAAAAACGTTCCTATTACAATCCGAAAAACAGTATTTTAGGAAAAATAAAAAAGGGGCTCAAGGCCCCCTTTCGTTTTTTACTGTACTAGCTCACCCTCAGGTACGCCTTCATCAGTTTGCGGATTTGCAATTTCTTCTTTGAGAAGAGTAGTAAATCCCTGTCGAGCTATTTCAATCTGATCTGCACGTGCAGCAGTGGCAGTAGCTTGTTGCTGAAGATCCTGCAACTGACCTACCAAATACTTGGCTTTGTCAGAAAGATCGTCAATTACGTGATTCTCGCCATCTAAAACGAGGGTTGGTTTTTCTTGTACTTCGGTTGTCATAATAAGGTTCCTTATTTAAAGATATCTTGCCAATTTCCTGTTGTGCTCGCGCGAGCGTATTCAGTTGCACGATTCTCAAAGAAATTCGTGTGTTCAACTGCGTTTATCATATAATCCAGCCAAGGCAAGGGATTTGATTCTGAATTAAAGATTTTTTTCATGCCCAACTGAAGTAGTCGTCGATCCGCGATATATCGAATATATGCTTTCACTTCTGCCCCTGTTAGGTCTTGTACTTCACAACTATCAAATGCAATATCAATAAAAGCATCTTCTAGCTCTACAACGCGCTCTGCAGCGCAATAAATTTCATACTTAAGTTCGTCATTCCATATTTCAGGGTTTTCCCGAATATAAGTACGAAAAATCTGTGTCATTCCTTCAACGTGTAGCGTTTCGTCTCGAATTGACCAAGTAACAATCTGACCCATGTTTTTCATCAGATTATGGCGTGGAAAATTCAATAGTATCGCAAAACTACTAAAGAGTTGTACTCCTTCAGTAAATCCGCTATATACAGCTACAGTTTTAGCAATGTCTTTCTTCGAGTCCATATTAAAGTTGGACAGATAGTCATGCTTATCGGCCATTTCTTGAACGTCCATAAACATTTGGTATTCTTCTTCCGGAAACCCAAGAGTCTCTAGAAGAGTAGAATATGCTTCTTGATGTACGGCCTCCATTGCTGCAAAGGCAGACAACATCATACGTACTTCAGGTGCTTTGAAAGTTGGCAGATAGTGCTTTGCATATCCACAACAAACATCGACATCTGACTGTGTAAAAAAACGAAATATATGTCCAAGCAGACGCTTACTATCATCATCAAGATTACGATAATCTTTAAGATCGTCTGCCATGGGTACTTCGTCGGGAAGCCAGTGCATATGCTGCTGGCTCTTATAGGCTTCAAAAGCCCAGTTATACTCAAACGGTTTGTAATAATTTCTTTCTTCTGTAAGCATTTTTTATCCTTCACAAGCTAAACAGGAGTCTTCATCATCAAAGATAAAGTCCCTTAGTTTCTCATCCGACACTACGTCAGCGCGTTTATACGCCTCACTTCGTGCATAATACAATGTTTTCATTCCTCGACGCCAAGCAAGCATATGCACGTTGTGCAGTTCTTGTTTACTTACGTCCGCAGGGAAGAATAAATTTACAGACTGTGACTGGCAAATATGCTGCTGTCGATCTGCTGCAAACTCTACAACCCACCGCTGGTCGAGTTCAACTGCTGTTTTAAATACCTCCTTTGTATACTCATCTAAAAAATCCAAATGCTGTACACTTCCTTGATTAGTCATGATTTCTTTCCATACTTCCTCAGTGTTCATCCCTAACTCATCAAGAGTATGTTCTAAGTATTCATTTTTTACTAGACTTGTTCCTGACTTAGTCTTCTGAGTATATGCATTGGCACGATAAGGTTCAATACTTGGACTCGTATTCGCACAGATAATACTAGAAGATGCATTGGGTGCGACGGCCAACAGATGAGCATTTCTTACGGACTCATTTGGGTCGTCGGGACAAGCTCCACGCTCTCTTGCGAGCTTCTTGGACTCTTCTAACGCTTGATGCTTAATGTGTGCAAAAGCACGATTATTGAATGACTTTGCCATTGCGCTTTCAAAAGCGATATTATTACGCTGTAAGTAAGCATGAAAACCCATAGCACCAAGACCGATTGAGCGTTCTCTATAAGCACTATACTTTGCTTTTGACAAAGAATCAGGAGCATTTTCAATAAAGTAATCAAGAACATTGTCTAGCATCCGTACTATGTCAGGAATAAACTCGTCAATATGCTTCCAAGAGTCATATTCTTCTAAATTTACACTTGATAGACAACATACTGCCGTTCTTTTTTCGTTTGTTGCGAGAGTGATTTCAGAACAAAGATTTGAGTGGTGTACTTTTAATCCCATGTTTCTCTGATATTCAGGTAAATCGGCGTTTACGGCATCCTCAAACATGATGTAGGGTTCGCCTGTTTCTACACGATTTTGAATAAGCTTCACCCACAAGGCTTTTGCAGGTACAGTTCTAGTTACTTCTCCAGAGTGTGGATCAATCAAATCCCAGCTATCATCAAATCCTGGTTCTGAAGTCGCTTGTGCGATTAACTTCATAAACTTGTCAGGAATGACCACAGCATGATGCAAATTGGTAGACTTTCTATTAATATCGCCGCCAGTAGGCTTGCGAACATCGAGAAACTCTTCCACTTCTGGATGAGAAATGTGTAAGTATGCAGCATAGGATCCTCTTCTAGTTACTCCTTGAGAGAAAGCAAGCATTTCAGCGTCAACTACTTTCATAAAAGGTATCACACCAGTACTCTCACTTCCATTACTTGTGCGGGAGCCTACAGAGCGTATAGCGCTCCAGCTTCCGCCAACCCCGCCACCAACGGAAGAAAGAAAAGCATTCTCCGTATAGTGTCCTGTTAGACCTTCTCTACTATCTTCTACATAATTCAGAAAACAGGAGATTGGTAAACCTCTTGTAGTTCCTCCATTTGAAAGAACCGGAGTAGAAAACATAAACCATAGATTACTTGCATAATCATACAGACGCTGAGCATGAGCTTCATCATCTGCAAAAGCTTTCGCCGCACGTGCGAAAGCGTCCTGAGGCGACTTTTCACCTTTAATTAAATATCTATCTTCTAGTGTTTGAATACCAAATTTTGAGAGAAGTCTGTCTCTTCCGTAATCAATTAACATTCATAAATTCCTTTACTCTATCGTCTATTTCTGATAGACTATGCCCTGGATATTCTATTGCTTCATCGCAATAGGTAATGAGATCCATCATTTTATAATTCTGTAATATTAGATCGCCACTTTCATTAAGGGCTTGAATATACTTATATTTCCCTTCTAGAGGTATCGCGTCGTAGATATCAAAAGCACTACCATATTGGTGGATGAGGTCAGTAGCTCTTTTAGGCCCTATTCCTGGGATTCCATCAACATTATCTCCTTTATCTCCTGTCAACACTTTGAAGCTAATATACTCTTCTCTGGGGAAACTAAAAAACTCTTCCCAATTAAACACAGTAGTCTCTTTTCGAGTAACTGTAGAGAATCTAGACACATACTCATCAACAAGCAAGTCCCAGTCACGGTCACTTGAGATAAGCCATACGTCGTCAATTCCGTAGTTCTCTCTATTTTTAACTACATAAGCTGCTATATCATCCGCTTCTACCTGATGATATCGAAGAACTAAAAACTTTTCTTCTAGGCTTTTGAGGGTTCTCTCATACTCCTCAAAGAAAAGGCGTATATCTTCTTTTTCTTGCTCTGTTTGGTCTTTATACCTTTCTTTTCTATTTTCTTTATACTGAGGGCACTCATCTTTTCTATACTTACTATTACCCCAGTCTGCTGCTATAATAATTTTACTACATTCGTAAGATTGAGCAAGGCTCTCTACAGTTCTCATATAATCCAACTCAAACTCTAGCTTTCCTTGGTGTTTCCAACGAAAAGCAATGTTCATGGCGTCTACTATAAGAACATTACTGTTTGCTTCCATGATTTGATCTTTGAAACTAACCACCTATCCACTCCAATTCTTCTTGTTCAAGCCACTCTTCTGCCACTAATATATAACACTCCAGCCATGAAACATACATATATCTAGCAGTTTCGGGCTTTAGGGTTGTTACTACAAATACTTTGGAACGAGAATATTTGAAAAACAGTAAGGGTTGCTGTGTTTTTAATGCAGCTTGCCTTACAATCTTCTCCCACCACTGCAAAAGGTAGTTTGTTTTATTTGTAAATACTTTATCTGTAAGAGGTGACTTTTCATAATTTTTCACTTCTATACAGAATAAGTTTCTTTCGTCGGGGACATACAAGTCTCCTTTTAGATATGAAAGAGCTCCCGAAGAGGGAACTCTCTCAAACTGCAGGCCGCTCGCGTTGCGGAGCATGTCGCGTACTAGGTATTCCCCTCTTGCTCCTTTTGCTCTTGAATCTACCATTACGCTATCAACCTACTTATATTGCCTGATTTATGAATCTCTACTTTTTCTAGTAATGGATGAGACCACCCGTGATTTACCAGATAGGTATTCAATTCTTCTTCTAATAACACTTCTACAAGTTTTTCTTTCCCTACTTCATCCAAAACAGTCATGACTTCATCTAGAAACAGTACATTGATTCTGCTAGAAGAGAGACTACTCATTAACTTGCGAATAGCAAGAAGAGTAGCTGTGTTTACTCTAGCCAGTTCTCCACTTGAGAGAGCAAGAATATCAATAATGTTTCCGTTATCTGTAATTTCTACGTTTAACTTGTCGTTGTTTACGGCAAAGTTTAGCGTGAAACGTCCGTCTGAAAGTTCCGCGAGGTACTCACTTGTTAGTTCTTCTAATTCTTTAACGAGATTTTCTATCTTATATGCTATTAGCCCATTAGTACTAAACGCTTTCTTAAGAATCTCTAAGTTGCCTCTCTTATCTGCCAGTTCATTATAGCGTGAAGACGCTTCATTAAACTGTTTCTGAAAATCAGCAGTTTGTTCTGTAACTACTTCTATCTTCGCATTATAAGCTGAACGAGATTCGTTTTCTCGTTGAATCTTATCCATTTCATTCTTTTGCGAAGCTAATCGATTTCTAACTTCTGTAAGCCTAAACTTAAGCTCCTCTTCATCTACTAAAGCGGGAGACAGGGATTCGTCCACTGAACGATACAAGTCCTCCCACTCTTTTTGTTTAGTAGACTTTATCCTGAAGTTTTCATTATTTTCTTGAATCTCTTTAATTTCCTTCTGGATATTAGCTTGCCTAGCTTTTCCGATTTTAACTTTTTCTTCTTCTTTTGAGATGTGTGTCTCTTTGAAGTTGTCGTCAACCGGTTGTTCGCAGGTAGGACATACATTTTCTAAGTTCTCCATCTTTCTAATAATTTTTTCTGAGGAACCGACTGACCCCGCTATAGCGCCTAGCTGTGACTGTAACTCATCGTAAGATACATGCTCAGAGGCTAAAATAGCATTAACCTCTGAGATGTTTATTTCTTTTAATAATTTTTTGTATTGATTATTTTGAGAAATCTGTCGATTCGTTAAAGAAATATTTTTAATTTCAGCCATAAGAGAACTCAATTCCTCCTCATCATCATCCGATATTTTCGGAAGTTTTACAAGTTCTCGTGGGGTAGTATCGGTCAAACGATTATTTTCCAACCATTTTTCAATGGTTGAAACGCGACCTTCAAGTGTAGCGAATTCCTGTTCTACCTCTCTAGAAGCCTCTTTAAACACCTCGAAAAGCTTTACATATTTCTCTAGCCCTAATAAATCTATTAAAAACTTTTTACGGTTAGCGTCTGTAGCAGTCAGGAAATTCAAACTTGCATTTGTATTTTGATATACTACTTGTGAAAATGTCTTGAAATCAACTCCAAGAACTTCTTGTATGCTTTTGTAGGTATTAGTAGCTGTATGACTACCAATATCTTCACTATTTTTAAGAAACTTTACTTTAAGCGAGGATTTACGCTGAAGGTCTATTTCATACTCATCACTACCTTTCGAAAACGAAATATAGATTGAGTATCCATTATTTAATTCTCTATTGGGAATATCAGCTTTCTTTATTCCTTTAGAGTTTTTGTTAAATAATACTTCTTCCAGTATAAGAGGAATAGATGATTTGCCAACACCATTGCTGCCCAGAATCTGGGTTAGCTTATTGTCAGAAAGATCGAGCTCATTAGCCTCTCCATAAGAGAAGCAATTACTCCATTTCAAAATTTTTAGCGTAATCATTAAATATTCCTAATATGTCTGGTATTTTGTCGTCGTGTATCTCTAGTACATACATTAGATACTCTACTAGCTCTTCTCCAACTGTAAGCTCTTTATCTAATTCTAAAGTAACTTCTGAACTTCTTTTTACAACTTTCTTATCGAGAAGTTCTGTAGAAGCCACTTTAGCTAGATCACCTAAGTCACCCTCTAATTCGTATATTACATGATCATATAGACCATTTATCATATCATCAGGGTTACTGACTGTTTTACGAAGTAGCTGAGGAAGTTCTAACTCTTCCCAAACCCAATCCCAGTCTTCAGTATCAATACTAAGTACTCCCGTCGATACTTTCGAACGATGGAAGCTAGTAGTCATAGGACTACCAGGATATACTATGTTTCCCTGACAGTTTGAGTGAGAGTGTAAATCTCCTGCAAAAACTGTTGGGAATCTTTTAAATCTATCTAAGTCAACCTCCGGAGTTACATGTGGAGGAATTTCTCCCCTCACATGTGTAAACACAGGTAGAGATTTATTTAACATCTCAATAGAGTTCTTTTTATGTAGATCACAGTACGGTAAAATACTAAAGCCTCTTTCGTCTTCGTAGGCTTCATCAATTATAGAAACCAGAGAATTTAGTGAGTTAGTTACTTCTTTCAAAGCAGTAAAGAAAGTCTTATTCTTTCTAGTAGCTTCATGATTGCCGTCGTATATAATTGTTTCTATATCGCACCCTTTCACAAAGGTAAAATATAATTCTAATTCATCAATCGTTGGTACTCTGTCGAACAGGTCGCCGCCTATAATATGCAAATCTGCATCGTCTTCCAGTATATGAATCTGATGGAAGAATGAGTCATAGCGAGCACGTGCCCAGTTTAGGGGCACGTTTTTCTGACCTAACTTTATATGCCAATCGGCAGAGAAAAGAATTTTCATTAAGAAACATCAAACTCGTCAGCAATGCTTTCGTCAGTGTTTGCATCAGCACCAGCACCAGCAGCCATAATACGGTCTAGCAGTTCTTTTTGTGCGTCTGGAGTAGGTCTAGGCAAAAGCTCATCAATAGGAGTAGACCCTGATACAGCCTCTTTCTCGTCATCATTCAAGGCACGAATACCTTTTTGACATTTCAAAGTTTGTAGAGTATACTCAACGTTGTATATATTTGGTCCAGTCTTCACTCGTTTGAAGTGAATATCCCAACCGGCCTCAAGGTCAGTAGGATCGCCCAGATCTTCAGCAGCTACAAGAATCTGATCCATTAGCTTTTTCTTTAGGTTAAATACTTTAGCTTTACCGTCGGAAGGGTCTATACACTGTACAGAGTACGACCAGCCGCATTTCAGGTCTGGATAGAAATCACGAACCCAATCTTTTTCTTGGTTTACAAAAGCTTCTTTCTGTCTGTCGAAAGACAAACACTCCATAGGAATGTTTTTGTCATTCTCTCCCTTTACCCAGTAGATATACCGAGGTAGCAGGTCTCCAAACAAACGAACACAGTTGTCTCCGTTCTTGTAAGCATATTGTTCTAGTGAAGACTTTTTAGCGCCTCCGGCGGATGAAGTAAATTTAATACCCATAATTGTATTCCTTTTTAATGTGTGACTTCTTCCCAGCAGAAAAATATTTCATTTCCTACTCGAGATAGTAGTCTGTGGTTGTCAATAAGTTCAGTAGAAACTGGCGACATTAGCAAGTTTAAACTGCGTTTAGTTGTGGCTTCATATTCAGCATAGCTGCGAAAACTAGCGAGTGCCACATACTGCGCTAGTTCCGTATCACCGAAATTGCTTCGGTTTATTAATATTTTTTCTGGGTGCAATAGAAAACTATCGCCTGACCAGTTGTCTGAGGACAAGCGATAAGTAGAATCGTGCAGATTTCTCGGCAGATTGGGGTACGTTATAGTTGCAATTAATGTTACTATGTCAGAAGATTTACCTTCTGTAGCTGTAAACATTTTTGCCCAATTAAAAAAAATCACTACTATTTCTCGAAGTCAGACCGTATATTATACAGGGAACAACTACAATTGTCAAGAACTTTTTTTCTCACATCTCCTTAAAAAATACATTATATTGTTGTTGAAGGTAATACCCTAACCGAAGTTTTGCTTGTTTTTCAGCAGTCTTCCCTTTTAAGTTTATATCTACAACAACAGGATCTATTTTTTCAGGGTGTTCCCGTATAACTCTTCCCACCAACTGAGTTAGCAGTGGCGTATTATTTACAGGAGTTGCTAGTATAAGACAACTCAATGGATTAACACTAATACCTTCCGAGAAGATGCTTTGTGTTCCCAAGAGAATATCTACTTTTCCTTCCTGTACTCTTTCTATTTTCTTTTCTCTTTCTGCTAAAGGTACTTCTCCCGTTATCAATTCGCAGTACTCTCCTAAGGTTTCTTTCACCCTCTTGAGAAACCCTACTCTATCCGATAACAAAAGTACTTTATGCCCTTTCTTTCTATAAGCTGCCGCAAGAAAACATATTAGTTTTCCATACTCTTCTTGGGAAACTAAATCATTGATGCGATTTGCCCAAGGTATCTTAGCTCCATCCATAAATCTTATCTTAGTTTGGATAACATCTATAGAAGGCTCCATATAGTTTTCCTTGGGAGGTGTGAATTTCTTATGACCAAAGTAATCCGGCATCATTACGTGTCTACCGTCTTTTCGTTCTACAGTACCCGATAAACCAATCTTATAGCGGGCATAGCTTGAATCAACCAAACGATTGAACGTATTCGCAGGAATATGGTGACACTCATCTACTATCAAAGTACCGAATTCTTTTGGAAGTTGGTCTTTTATTTTGTATAGTGTTTGTACATTGCCCACTACTACAGGAGAGCTAATATTATACTTTCCTGAACCGATAACTCCGGGTTCTATCCCAAATACTTTTCGTATTTCTTTCTCCCACTGACTTCTTAGGGCCACTGTATGGGTTACTATAAGAGTTTTCTGGCCTAGCTTGGCTGCTATTGCAAGAGCTGTGAATGTCTTCCCCCAGGACACGAATGCATTGATAACGGCATTATCTTCTAACTGATCGTAAACCTCTTGTTGGCTTTCTCTCAAGTCAAACTTAAACTTTGGAAAGTCGACAGGAACTTTTACCCGCTTATCTTTGATTTCGTACCCCGAAGGAATAAGATCAAGTCTACCAACAGGTATAGATATAAGATTACTGTTCAATCTTCTCAGGTTCTTTATATACTGAGGAGGAACATCTCTTCTATAGCTATCTATTTTATACGTGAGCGCCTTATCAATATCCGCGAAGGCGGAAGGCTCTATGTCCATATAAATTCTGTTGGATATTACTGCTTTCAACTTTTAATCCACATCTCATCTTCTAGTTTTCTTTCTTGTTGTTTTCTGGTTTTTGCTTTTTTAAGGCTAAGAGTAAAATTCTCTATCTCAACTAGTCTTTTTTGAAGCATTTCTACTGTTTCAGTAAGTTGATCGATTTTACGTTCTAACCCTTCTATTTCTATGTTACTTTTCATTGTATTCCTTCTTTGTATTTTTCTACTAAATAGTTTTTCACAAAGTCGGAACGTACAATATCATTTATACCAAACTCAATAAAATCAAAATCATACATATTCTTGATAATAGACATAAAGTCTTTTAAACCGCTATTTTTAAGATCGGACTGAAAGAAGTCACCACAAAAAATAATTCTACAATTTCTACCTACTCTAGTAATAATACTGTCTAGTTCATGGAAAGTCATGTTCTGACATTCGTCTACAATCACTACAGAATCAGTAAAAGTTGTACCTCTTATATAGGAGGTGGTTAAAAAATTTATAATACCCTTTTGCTTCATCTGCCCATATGGATTGTCTCCTCTCGAAAACAGCTCGGACATGATACTCACATAGGGGTTTTCATATACTTTAGACTTCTCATCCTCTGTTCCAGGGAGAAAACCCATCTCTCGGGTAGGAACAGCACTACGAACTAATAAGATTTTATTATACAAATCTTTTTGGAGATCATCGAGCGCTAGATATAGGGAAATAAAGGTCTTCCCTGTTCCTGCACATCCATGGAGCATTAAATGGTTCTCTGACTCAAATACTTCTAATTGACTTTTGGTTAAAGGTTCTATTTCTTTTAGATAGAAATTAAGGCTTGATAGTACGTCCTTTTTCTTTCTCGGCATTAAATCTTCCTCTTTGCATCTTCTTGTCTTTCTTCCGAAAAACTATACAACAGCCAGGGCCATGATTTTAAGTATAATACTTGGGCCCAGTTTTTACCCGTTGGAGGCTCTTTCACTATAAAAGGAAAGTTTACCCCATGAAGCCATAGTCGGGTATGGGTTTGTTTAGCCTCAGTCTTCTTAATCTTTAAACTTCTAATTTTTTGAAACTTAGTTTTTTCATACGAAAAAGGTACTCCGCTATCATCTATTAGATAGGGTGGGTTTTCTTTGACAATATCTAAAAAAGTTTCGTAAGTTTTGTTTAAGGTTTTTACTTTGTGAGGAGTTTGTAGCCTCCTTTTACCTAACGTATCGCCTAGTTGATTTTTGTCATCTACGACTTGTTCATTAAGTATAAGAAGACCATCCCTAAGGTAAAACTCCTCACTCGGTAAAACATATACCGGAAACTTTATAGTTCTCAGTATTTGTTTATAGGTTAGCGATATTACCATATTTACTTTCAAACTTACCCATTGAGTAGTCGTCTCCTATTTCAAAATCACATCCTACGGGAGCGCCCGAAATATAAATCCCTCTATCTCTTTGGATTTCAGTTTTCAGTATATCACTATACTCTTCAATCTCATCCAAGGGTACTTCAGCTAATACAGAGTCATGCACTAACGCAAAGATTTTGCTTTTCATTTTACGCTGCTGTATCACTGAATGAGCTTCTACAGCACCCATGAGATTTATGTCCGAAGCAGCGGATTGAACTAGAAAATTCAAACCAGATCTAATTGCATGTCCTTGCACTCCTTTATTATCTGATTTAACATCAGGTAATCTACGCTTACGCCCAAAGTGCGAGTAAATAGCAGAGTCTCTCTTGATAAGTTTCTTCTGTGCTTCAATCCACTCTTCTAATCTCCAGAAAGCACCAAAGTATTCTTTGATAATCTGTCGAGCTTGTTCAACGGAAAGCTTTCCACCGTCTTTAGTAACTTGTTCACTGATCTTATGCGGGCCTGCACCATACATAATACCGAAGGTTACCGCTTTAGCAGCCTGCCGATACGTTGTATATTTCTCAGCAACATCCTGAATCTCACAATCTAAACGGAACACCTTGTGAGCGATCGTAGAGTGAAAATTGCCTCCAGAACGGAATACATCCTGAAGCTCAAGGTCATCTGCCAAGACAGCGGCAACATACACTTCTGCAGTTGTTAAGTCCATTGCAACAATCTTATGACCCTCCGAAGCTCGGATACATCCTTTTACTATCGGATTGTCACGAGGGATCTGCTGCATATTCAGTTTACCACTACTAGAGAGGCGTCCTGAAGTTGTTCCGTGCAAGTTAAAGTTAGTACGTAAGTGACTATCTCTATCAAGCTGCGGAATAATTTTATCAAGATACGTGTTCTTGATTTTAGTTTTCTTACGAACATCCAGGATAAGCCGAGGGATCTCGTTTTGCAAAGCAAGTCGTTCCAACACTTCTGCGTTTGTAGAGTGTTCCCCCTTCTCAGTTTTTATACCCGTAGGATCAAGTTTAGCATAGTCAAACAACAACTTACGAAGCTGTAGTACGCTATTAGGATTAAACTCTTTTCCTTCCGCCTGTTGAAAAGCTACTACCGATTTGTGGCTCTGTAGAAGTTCCACTGCATTAGTGATTTCTTCAAGCATTAGATCTTGGCTAGCAATTAGTCTGTCTTGGCAGAAAGGTACACCGTTATCCTGAATGGACATTAGAAACCTGCAAGCAGGAAGCAGAATAGTCCTATACACTCTCATAAGATTTGGATTACCCTTTTTAAGGGCATTTTCAAACTTCTCAAAAAGAAGGAATGTAACAGTAGCATCGATCGCTGCATAATCTTTCATCACTTCAAAAGGGATCCATTCCCACTTAAAGTCATTTTTGAGAACAGCGTGCTGCTTTCTATACTCATCCATCCAAGCATACATTGGCTTTTCATAATCACCGTAGTCTGTATACTTCATAGCGAGCATCTTCAAGCCGTGAGTACCTGGATTCTCATCTAGCATATAATGCATAAGCATCGTGTCTTCAAACTTCGGAACCGTTACATTGAAGTGAAACTCGAACATAGGTATGTCAAACTTAGCATTGTGAAATACCATCCTCTTTTTATCAAAGAGTTCTTGCATCTTTTCTTCTGCAATCTCATCCAAGCAATCAGCATTAATATATGCACCTGCATGAGGCTCATAAGATAAGCTAATCCCTAGAATATGTCCGTTACGCGGGTATAGTCCTGTAGTCTCAGAGTCAATACCTATGAAATCATAGGGAGAGTCAATGCAACGTTGAATATACTCAATAGCTTCGTCAGTGTCTTCGATTCCGAGGAATTTATCACCGCTTATTTCTGCTTTCTTTTTGGTGCCTGAGATATAGCCAAGGATATTATTCTTAGCATCTTCCCAGGTTTTCTTCGCCTCAGGCTTAAATGACAGCATGGCAGGGTTAATTGTAGGAAGAAACTTGTCATCCACAATTGTGCCTGCATACTGCATAACCTGAGTTACCTTTGTGTAAAACTTCAAAGGTTCTGACCCTATAAGTATAATCCACTCATATGCGTCTGGGTCAAATTCTAAGTCAACGTCTTTCTTTAAAACTTTTGAAAGAGTTGAATCCGATGTAAGTGAGAAACGATCAAACTCGAACTTATTCTCGAATAATCTCACATAATCATTTCTAGTTGGTTTTGTCTCGATCAAGGCTATATTAGCCATATAATTTTCTCCGCAATCCAATAACTTGTTTTTCATGTAGCGTTCCGGGGTCGCCAGACCTTAGCTTAATTACTCTTACCGGAAAATCTCCCGCTAGCTTCTTTACGTGTTCTGCTGCCTGCTCTCCTGCTGTATCAGCGTCGAAGATCAAGTCAAGGCCCGTAGCACCCGAAATCTTTAAATAGTTAAATTTATTCTCATTGAAGTTCTTCACTCCAAAGCAACATATTGCGTTATCAAGTCCCTTGTCATGAAGATTGAGCATATCGAATATACCCTCTACTAGAATAACGCGCCCCTGAAGTGGGCGAACCTGTGGATACAAAGGTAATTTTACTCCGCTTGGATAGAACAAATACTTGTTGTCTAGCGTTCCAGTCTCGTCTCTACCTTGAAAAGCTACTATCCTACCACTAGCATCTATTATTGGGAAATTAATTCTACCAATAAACTGCGAATCATGGTGACGAAAAGCACTAAAGTTTTTATACGTCTCTGGCTTGATTCCTCGCCAGTTACCGATATAAGGCATATAACCTTCAGGCATAGATAGACCAATACCTGAAGAACGGATATTTGATATAAGCCTCTTTAGCTTTTCTCTTCTTACTTCCGTCTCACTATACTCTACGTTATAGTGGCGAAACAAACTTCCCTTGTACCCACAGGAGAAACAGTGAAACACGCCAAGTACTTTATCTATACGCATACTTGGATTGCCGTCATCGTGTTCTGGATTTAAGCATTTAATAAGCACGTCATTGCCTGACAACTTATAGAAAATACCACGCTCCTCTAATAGATCAATTACTGCGCTCATAAGTCGTAAACCTCTTCTGAAGCTTCATCATCATCTTTGACATACCCAGTCTCTGGTCCGATCCGTAGAGAGGCCCAATCCATTGTTGAAGTAAAACTTACTTCATCACTATTTCTCATTTTTGCACACTCAAAGCTGATAACATTATCTTCTTTATTGTGTGCGTCAAGAGTAAACGCTGCATCCGCAGCATCAAGTATACCCTTGGCAAATCGAGCTTCGCCAGTAGCATCGATTTGATAAGGAGACACCATAATAAATCCATAGTCTTGTGCATAAGTTTTCAACGCCTTACTTACTTCTATCTGTTCTGTCCAGTCATACTGACCCATACGCCCATTGGAAACCATAGAACGCTTTACTTGGTTGATATAGTCAACGATCACAACTCGCGGCTGTAGTCTTGCTACTTTCTTATCTAGCTCTGTACGAATGTTTGCTAGAGTCAGAGAAGGTGCATATACAACATCAATCTGCTTCTCTCTCAAAGGTTTCGCTGTCAGCTCATCATGATAGGTATCAAAGTCACGATGTGAAAGATAGCGAGAAAGTGCTCTCTCGCCGTCTTCAAATCGTTGAGACCACCAACGAGCAACCTGTTCCCACTCACCTATAGATAGGTTGCGGTTACGTATTGCAGCCGCAGGAACGCCAGTAGATATACTACATATCCTCTGCATGGTTGCTCGTGATGACATTTCTATCGTAAAATACATTACGGAATGACCGGCTTCATAAGTACTAGAGGCAATATTAGCACAGGCAATAGACTTACCAGCACCACGCTTGCCACCAATAAGTACAAGATCGGACGGGCCAAAGGTTTGAATACGGTCGAAGTCGTGATTCAATCCTAAAGGAACATTCTTCTCCAACTCTTCAATTGGGTCAAACAATTCCATTTTTCTCATATTTGTACTTGTATCTTTGAGGTCAACTTTTTCCTCTACCGATAATACAATATTCTGTAGACTCTCAATATTTTCCTGTGCGGATTCCATTGCAATAGAGTCAGAAAGATACTTCTCAAGTTGATTCATAATCTCAACTTGAGTATACTCATTCTTTAAATATTCTAGTAGTATATTAGGTTCGATATCGATCTCGTCAATCTTTTCGAGAGCGGTGAACCTGTCTCGTAGAGTTGCATCTCGCACTGCAAGACGTAAATCTTCGAAGGAAGGAAGTACACTATGTTGTTCTACGTACTTGTTAAGGTACGACCATATAGAGGAATACTCTGTTGGAAAGTAGTGTTTCTGAGAGTTCGCCCAAGTTTCCATATCGCATTGCGCGATAATAGTCTTGAGTAGGATACTTGCCAGATTCACTTATCAATCTCCGTAATTATATTTATGCGACAAAAAGCCAGAGTGGAGCCGAAGCCCCACCCTAGCCAGGGGGACTACGGATTAGCCTGCAGCTTTAGCTGCTTTAGCGGCACCATCATAGTTAGAAGCAGTAAGGCTACGTCTAGTCAACATAGTCTTAACACCTCGAGCAGTTTTACCAATCTGCTCTGCGATCTCTTCTACAGTCATTGTAGTTACATCAACGCCTTCGAGAGGATCAACTTTAGCACTAGCCTTGCTTTCCTTTTGTGCAGGAATAGCATCGATAGAACCTTGACGTAACAGGCTTAGAGCCTTGCCACGGATTTGGTTTACAGATCGGCCAAGAGCTTCTGCGATATCTTCCAAGAAGGCACCGCCAGTCGCGTGCTTAACAAACGCAGCTTCTTCGTCTGGGGAGAAGGTACGTACAGCTTCTACTTTTGGAGTAGGCTTGACATTTTCAGTCAACTGCATAGACAGGAGTTTACCCTGAATTTGCTTTGAAGAAAACTCGCCACTTTCAAAAGCTTCAGCGATTTGGCCATAAGTATATTGGCCAGCATTATCGGTAACAAAGCTACGAAGGGTTGCTTCTTGCTCGTCAGTAAATGCTCGTGCGGTTACGGTAGCAGAAGATTCTACTTCGTGACCCATTTTGCGTAGCTTAGAAGCTACAGAACGCGGTGAAGTTTCAAGCTGATCAGCAGCTTCAACAACAGTTGCGTATGAAATCGGAGACTCAGAGCCTACGAAATCGGTAAGAGCGGCAGTACGCTCATCAGTCCACTTTGGAATTGCCATATGTTTTAATTTCCTATAAATTCATTTAGATTTGTGATAATAGAGACTCCACTATCTCTTGCCTTTTTGGTCTTGGAACTTTCCAGACCACTCTCATTAACAAGGTGGGTAACTTCTTTAGTTACCGAAGACTTTACAAGAAAGCCCCTACTAATAAGAGTTTTTTCAGCTTCTGCTTTTGTTTTAAAAGACGTCAGTTTGCCACTGATACACACTACGCCTTTTGGTTCTATTACAGAAGTAACTTCTCTAGACTCAAATGAGAAAGGTAACCATTTGTACTCGCAGAGGAAATATGAATGGTACCAGTCTAGCAAATTGTTGCTTGCTTTAGGTCCAAGCCCCGCTGCTGTACAAGCCTCGTCATTTAAGTCATAAATAGAGCTAACTACTGCACACAACTTACTTGACGCTGTTTTGCCGATTAGTGGAATCGAAAATGCAGGTAAGACTTCAGAAAGACTAGCTTTCTTTGAATCCTGAATTTCATCAAACAGTTTTGCAGCTAGTTTTTCAGAATTAAGGGACTCTACCATCTCCTCTAAGCTCAGTTCATATATTTGAGGAATTGTAGTTATCCTGAGCTTTTGAATAGTTGATGGCCCCATGCCCTTAATTTTCAACGTAGAAGCAAAGTGCTCCAATAACTTATGAGTTTTAGACTCACAAGTAGAGTTATAGCAAAATAACAAGTCGTTAACCCACTCAAGGCTAAAGCCACAGCTTGGGCATTGTTTGGGTGCTATAATTTCTTTCAAAGACTTTCTCCAACGATTGAATAGATATTATACGGGGTTTCAGTTGAAATGTCAAGAACTATTTTTGTGCCGGTATAGCTAAAATAATTTCTTTCTTTATTTTGAAACACTCTGTATATCCGCCAAAAGTTTGTGTAGGTATGTATTTATGTTCTTTATATTCTTCGTGCAACGCTTGTTCTAATGACCATACGTTGAACATCGTACTATGATATGTGCGTTGTATACGTATATCATAGTGGTTAAAGCCTCTGCTACGTCGAAGAACGTCTTTCCAGTTTCTGCCTGAGGCGATTCCAACTTTCAAACATTCTCTTTTATTAGTCTTTTTATTTACTAATACAACACAGTAGAGGACTCCATCTTTTTCAGCCTCTTCAGGATGATTCTGAAAATAAGTGAGGTTATAGACCCCACTCATTACCGCTTAGGAAACGGTATAATATTACCCGAAGGCTTATCTTCTACCGATTCACGACTTTCAGACACATATATTATACCTTCGTCTGCATTTACCACGTCTTTCGCGAACTCAGGATCAAGATACGCCTCTATAGCGGTAACCCAACCCTCCAGGATTTTAGTGCGGGTGTCTTCCTTTAAATGCCAGAAGTAGTCATATAAGCCTACTGCTGAGATATAGTGATCTCCATTATCTTTCAAACCTACCCATCCGAAAATATTTTCTTCATTTTCGTCATCAAACACACGCTTCTCCTTCAATTCGTCTTACGACTCTTGGTATTATTTCACCAGATCGAATTACTTCGACAGTACAGCCAATCTCTAGATTCAGTTCATTAATGTACCTCATATTATGTAATGTAGCACGAGAAACTGTAGCTTCACCAATCAAGATAGGCTCTAATATAGCAACAGGGGAAACTACTCCCGACTTCCCCACTTGCCATACCACATCTAACAGTTGTGTACTCACTCCTGCAGGACGCTCTTTTAATGCGAAAGCACCACGAGGATGGTGAGATGTATAACCCATCTCTTCATATTTCGCACGATTGTTCACACGAAATACGAGTCCATCCTGTGGATAACCCGTCCAATTGGACTGAGTGACTGTATCAAAGTTTGCCGAAGCAAGATCTGCTAAGTCCTCTGTCCAACTTTGGTGGTAGGAAGGTTGAATATCATAAGCTACGAAACGAATCTCTCTAGTGAGAAACTCATCTATAGACTTAAGATTTAAAGCCCCTGACGCATAGTTCCTAGCATTAGGAATTGTCTCAGGAGCTACAACTTCTCCAGTTATCTGTACTGCACCCATACGATCTATAGTTTCAGGCACCAGCGAACGCATCTTTTCAGTAATGTCACGGCCTTTCTTACCATCACCTCTTGTAAGAGCAATAATAAGATCACCGTTCCAGTAGCCTAAAGATACTGCTGCGCCGTCTAGCTTGGGGCTAACAATAGTAGCTCCCTTCGCATGATCGTAGGGAGGATGTTCTTCTCCAACAAATACTTTTTGCAGGCTATACATAGGAAAGAGATGTTGTATCTCAAAGTCCCCTGTATGGCCCACAGCAACATAGCCTGATTCTTCGGCAAGAATATCAAATTCTACATCCGACATAAAAGGCGTGCCTTCGTAATATGCTGTTGAAGCAGCATCAAGAAGTTTATTCATATTTTCCTTTCACATTTAAAAAAGAATATTATAGAGGGTTTCAGATCTTTTGTCAAGAACTATTTTTGATATAGGTCTCGAATAGTGTCTCCGAAAAATTCTTCTAACACCGTTTTGCTCTCTGCTATAGAAATAATCTCTGAAAACGCTATAAACAATTCTTTTGAGGTATCTAGCTCTAGAGGTATGGCGATGCCTTTATTAGTAGGCTTCCATTCTTCTTCAAAATCAAGATAATACTCTCTCAAGTGAAGATACTCTTCCTCTCGAAACTCATTAATGGTTAGTCGAACCTGACGATAAGGCTCATTTACTATAATTTTTGAATATGCTTCCATCAGTCATTCCTCAGTACATTAGCTAAGGGCATCACCGAGGTAACATTATCCGCTTTCATAAGGCGAAAAGAATCAGTGTCCCAACAAAACATTAGGACAGTCTGACCGTCTTCTTTCGCTCTATTCTTCTTATCCTGAATGTAGGGAGTAGTAAAATCTAAAGTACATACATTGTACTTTGTCTTTTTAGAGTTTGGACTTTTATACGTGATAATCGCATCTCCAGCACTCTCTACCTTCTTTTTAAGTTCTTCTTTTTTCACTTAATAGCTCCATCATGTTGAGCAAAACCTCTTTTGTCTACATGGTGTAAGCATTAATGTGGTTGCCCTAGGAGGGAGTTATCAGCGGCAATAGCCAATAAACCCCCCTAAGGACTTTATTAAGCTGCTACTTTCGCTATCGCGTCAGCAAAATACTGGGCAGCCTTACCAGTTAGTTTTGAGACGATATCTTCATCAATATCGACTCCTGCATCCGTAAGGGCGGCAGTAAGAGCTTCTTGAGCAGCAGCCTTACTGATTCGTGTGCCTCCTGTAGAAGCAGATTTTGTAGTTCCACTAGCCGTGGCAGTAGCTTTCTTCACATACACACCAGCTTTAGTCAGAATCATACGAACACCATTAGGTGATTGACCCATCTCTTCTGCGATTGCTTTTACAATCTCCATAGAGTTTTCCGGTGTAGGTTCCTCTGTTGTGTACATTTCAATTGCTTGCTGTTTGGAATCGTCGTCCCAAGCCATAGTTCTTCTCCGTTTTGGTTTGCCTTTATGTCCGGCACAAGTGCCGAACTTGTCTAGTTGTCTCTGATAAAAATTCCATCCCATAGGAAGTTCCTCTCATTCAATACAAGTATTATAAGAGATGGAGCTAAGTATGTCAAGAAATATTTTCCTCTAACCACTCAACTAATGAGTCGAAGTAAGAGTCGCTACGAAACATAAAAACTATAAAAAATATCGGTGCCAGTAATACTACTGAAACAGCCGTTATAGTGTAATATATAAGGCTACCTCCGAAGGAAAAACTTACTTTCGCTTCTTTGAAAGCCTTGTACTGTAAGTATATTATACATACTAGCGTAGTAATGCAAAATATCATGTACAGGCTAAATGCGTCCTGTATTAAGTCCATATTCTTTTAAGTGCTCCAGTTTTCCAAGGTCATAAGAAGGAACGTAAGCATTAAAGCCTCCGAAATCCTCACTAGTTTCTGTAGGTTCTCTTATCCACACTCTATAACAAGCAGTGTTGTACTGATCTATATATTTGTCGTCAAGTTTTGCCCGAATCTCACACGAAGTGTGGTACTTGGCTGACCAAGCGACTTCTCCCACAATAAAAGCTTCTGAAACGCACTCTTCAGGAAGATATTCGATTTCTGCTTTTTCTTCTCCCTGAGCCCTTGCAGGAACACCTACTCTTTCAATTATGTTTTTTACAAAAGCTACAGACCTATAAACTCTCTTTCCAATGTCAGAAAAGCTCTCTCCTCCCAGGTACTCTTCCGCAATTTGTGCGATTTCTTGCTGTGAGGCAGGACGTCCCCTTTTCTGAGACATTCTAGTTTTTCTATATTGAATATTCTCCTCATACTCTTCAATAATTTTACTAAGCCTAGTAGTATTATAACTAATATTAAGAATACTACACGCTTCTTTTTTTGAAATCGGTGTTTCTGCTGACAAAAATTGTATAACCTTTTTAATGTTTGCATCAGTTAGGTTCTCTCCTTCTTGCTTTTTAACTCCTCGTTTCATTATTGACCCTCTAGTCTCTCCATATTTTTCAATTCTTTTTTACCTTGTTGACGCTGTTTTGTTTCTCGAACTTTTTTATTCTTTTTAGTTTCGCTTCGAGATAAAGAGTCAACAGTCATTCTAATTTTAGACATGCTTCTTCGCCCAGAGAGCTTCCATTGCACTCATAAGTTCGTTCTGATTGTTAAAGACCAGTACTAAATCTCCCCATGAATCATGTACATCTATACCAGACCCTCTTAGCATATAGCCATTATCGCACTTCTCAACTGTGAAGGCTTTATCTACTGCTTTCATCCGTTCCAAGTATTCCATTGTTTTTATCCAAATAGTCTTTTATTGCCGCTTTAATAGCATCCTCAGCGAGAACACTACAATGAATTTTTACTGGCGGAAGTGCTAACTCTTCTGCTATATCAGTGTTACGAATATTATTAGCATCATGCAAACTTCTTCCCTTAACCCATTCAGTAAGCAAAGAGCTACTAGCGATTGCACTTCCACACCCATATGTTTTAAACTTTGCATCTTGTATTATCCCCTTATCTACTTTAATCTGTAGTTTCATGACATCACCACAAGCGGGTGCTCCGACCATACCCGTACCAATATCTTCGGCATCGTCGAATCTTCCCACATTACGTGGGTTTTCATAATGATCCATTACTTTATCACTATAAGCCATTAGGCTGCCCTCGAAATTCTACTTTCATAGTCTGCGATATCATCGTCCCACCAATGGGGTTTGCCACGAACTTTCCACTTAGCTCCCTTGCCAATAGCTGCTTTATCCTTCATGTAGAACATACGATAAGAAGCAACTGCATCTTCACTCTTTAAGGTTTCTGGCATTGCTTGTGCAAAGGGTGTAAGCCCTGTGTTGGGTAATGAAATATCCGGTAGTTTGTTTATGACTTCGCGGAAAGACTTGTGGTCTGCCCCGCCACGGTAGATATGCTCTTGATTGAGCGCATGAGCATAACACCACAGCCACTCGTAGTTTTGCTGCGATTCGCGTGCCCAGATAGTACAAGGGTGATTGTACATTGTAGGCAGGTATGCAAAATGGCGTGGGTCATCTGTCTTGCGTTCAGCGATAACCCGCCACTCTTCTGAAGTGAGTTTACGAGGAATGTATCCTACGAACTTGTCTATCCAATGAATAGTGCAAAGCATTTGAGCAGCTTCTAGCTGCATTTTGCCGGAATGGGCGTCTATATGATACTCTGCACACTTCTCTATGTCTTGGTCAAGAATGAATATATTCATTGAACTCTACTCTCACAATTTCCAATAGTATAACACCTAGAGAAAAAAATGTCAAGAGTTATTTTTGTCCTCACTCGTAATCAGGGCGATTCATCTTGGTTAGCCTCTTTTGCGTGGCATCTTCAATCTTGGCTGAATCAAGGTCATATGCTTTTGACAGCACAGATATCATTGCACGAACATCACCCATTTCATCGATCAGATTACTGAGATACTTAGGATCTTCAATACCATGTCGCATTACTTTCGAACAAGCACGTATTAATTCTCCGCACTCTTCCATTGTGATTACTAGTTTATTTAGTTTTTTAAGATCCATTTGTAAACTCCAGTAGTTCTGAGAATCCACCTATACACACTCCATCAACAAAAACCTGAGGGAATGTTTTAAACTTTACTTTGTCCCATAACTGCGTTAAAGTATAGTCCTGATCTAGGCGGTAGTATTTATAATCTAATTTAAGCGTTTTGCATAGGTCTACTGCCGAAGTGCAGTAGTTGCAGTTTATTTTACCATAAATTTCTATCATCACTTGCTCTCTGCAAAAAAGCGCATGTATTCTTCCCACCTAAAATAAGCTTTTCTTACTTCACACCAAAATAATCCGTTATAGGGTGGTTTCGTTGTATCTACTTTCATTCTAAGTTCCTTTATTTAAAGTTTCTTTTAAGTCACTATACTTAAACATGGTTAGCGCACTATGAGGAGTGCAGTTTATTATTAATTCTTTTATTTCAGGTTGGATGGTGTTAAAACAAGACACGAATACATCATAAGGGCTACTTCTGCTTAGCTCAGGAGGATGATCACCAAAGTAATGCATCTGTCCCTCAACTCTTTGCATATTATAGCCCACTAAAACAAACTGTCTACAGCCCATTAAAAATGCGATATTCAAGAGTTGATATCCTGAGTTCTTGCCCCAGTGAATTAAGGAAGGATCCAGGCTCATACCTCGAGCAGGTAACCCCTGTATTACGGTTAGATTGTACTGACTATTTTTATACTCTTCAGCCTGTGTGTAGGCTTCTAAGAGTGGGTATTTCTCTCTAAAAATATCAGCGTGTAAATCCCACCAGAGTTTGTCACAAGCATAGTGAAAGTCTAAAAAGTCCACTACTTTGTAAGTGTCGTTGCATCCAAAAATAACAAAATCATCCTTATAAGGGCGTATAGTCTCTATAACTTCTTCAGTTAGAGAAGGCCCCGTGGCTATTAAAATGGCTTTCTTATTTTTGTACTTTTGAGGTATTAACATAAAAAAGGGGCCTCGAAAGACCCCCTCCCGTTTTAGTGCGAATAGTAGCTAAGAGCTATAAAAGCTGCTGGTGTGCATAATACAAGACCGAGCTGTATAAAAGCCCCTAGCGTATCCCACTTATCATTTACGAAGTTCTTCATTGAATCTCCAATTTACCCAATAGGTATTGATGTGGGCTTACTAGAGGGTGAATACGATAATTCTAATGTAAGCATTCCGTGTTCCATGGTAGCTACGGTCACCTCTAAACTATTATCTAGTTTTAAGTGCTTTTCAAAGCTTTTACCACTAATACCTTTGTGCACCCAGTTTCTGCCTTCGTTACACTCTTTTTTCTCGCCTCGAATGGTAAGAATATTTTTGTGAACGTTCACTGAAATTTGGTTTTTGTTCCATCCTGGAACAGCTACTGATACTACGTAGCCTTGCTCTACTTTTTCAATGTTATAACGAGGATATTCAGGTGCTTGTTGGGTATACAACGGGCTGTTTACTAAGTTGTCGAAACCGACAAAGAATTTTTCAAGATTTACTGCATTCATAAGTTTTCTCCTTTTAAGAAAGATGAACTTGCCCCTTTCGGAAGCGTAACAATCGTTTTAATTTACGGATTAGAAAAACGCACAGCGTACTGGTACGAATTTCAGAGGATATTATACAAGCTTTTAGATTTTATGTCAAATACTTTTTTTGCCCAAGTACCTTCGGCTAAATAATTCTTGACACAGAAGCCTTAACATCGTATAATATCTACTTAATTAATGGAGATTTCAATGGTAAATTTAATTTGGATAACGCCTAAAGCTATGGACGTTATAGCGTATTGTGCCCGCGTAAGCAATCCTGCAAACCAAAGCAACTCAAAAACAGCCCCGAAGCTGTTAAAATATCTGAAGAAAGAAAGTCACTTCAGTCCTTTTGAGATGGCGAGTGCTTGTATAGAGATTACTACAACGAGAGACATCGCTCGACAGATGCTAAGACATCGTTCTTTTAGTTTTCAGGAGTTTAGCCAGAGATATGCTGACCCCACGGAAGATCTGTCGTTTACTACAAGAGAGGCTAGGCTGCAAGACCCTAAAAATAGGCAGAACAGTATCTCCTCTGATAATGATGGTCTAGAAATTGCATGGCATGCGCGTCAGAGAGCTATAATCAAAGAGTGTACTGAAGCATATAAGTGGGCGATAGAAAATCAGATTGCTAAAGAACAAGCGAGAGCAGTACTGCCTGAAGGGTTGATTGAAAGCCGACTTTATATGACAGGAACATTACGTTCATGGATGCACTTTGTAGAGCTTCGTGGCGGTAATGGTACTCAGAAGGAGCATATGGATCTCGCACTTGAATGCAAACGAGTTCTAATCGAGAACGGAGGAGATGTTTGGAATGATTGAGGGTATCTCACAAGTTATAAGAGTTCCTCATAACCCTCCTCCTGTAGATTACGAGAAAGAGCAGGGGTACGTAAAAACCTCTGTTAAAGTAAAAGATGAGACGCAAGAAGTCTCCACTTATATCTATGATAAGTTTGGTAGACTAGTAACCACAACTATAAAGAGTCATGATATAGGAGCAGTATAATGAGTCTGGTATTAAAGTGTACTTAAATAGGAGAGACGTTAGTGAACATAAAAGTAACAGATATAGTAGAAATGGCAGACGGCTCCACACTTTTAGAGCTGGATGTAGAGGCGGGCGTATTAGACCTCTTAGTACAGATAGGAATTGAGAAAATACTAGGGGATTACCTAGTACAAAAACAATTGGCAGAAGGAAGTCATGATATAGGAGCAGTATAGTGAGTCTGGTATTAAAGTGTACTTTTATAGAGGGAGAATGGTGTACTGAGTACATAGGTGAATGGCAGAAGGAAGTCACTGCCCAAAGATTTTGTGATATTGCTAACGAAAAACTTGACCCTTCCAAAGAGCAGTACTATACAATAACAGGAGTGCCTATACTATGGGAAAAGAGGGAAGGACAGAGCCTCTAAAAGGTGGGGATGAATATGATAGCCTTACAAGGGCTCGTAGGTATCACCACTATTTTGCAGGTACCTTAAAAAGAATTAAGAGACAATACAATAAACGTGTTCGTCAGTCGGGCAAGAAGCAAATTAAGCAGGAGGAACAGAGTGGATAGAAGAGACGAGGAGCTGGAAAAGTTATCTGAAAATATAGAAATATTACGAATGGAGAACGAAAGACAGAGCATATTAGTAGACTCATTTGGTGCAGAAGTTTCACGGCTCAGAGTTGAAAATCTTGAATTGCGCTCTCTACTTGATGAGAAGAAGAAAGAGTTTCAACCCCTTACATGGGAGCAGCGAGGAGTTCCTGTATTATAATTTTAGGTGTAGTAAGAAAGGAGAGTAATATTGAACGATAAATGGGACGGGGAAAGTCGTGGAATAGCTGAAGTAATGGTTTCAAGAATTCAGACTTGGCATCGTGACAGAAACCTAATTGAAGGTAGTACTGATAAAGATCAGTGCTTGAAGCTGTTACAGGAACTGGGTGAGCTGAGTGATAGTATCTGTAAAGGAAACGACATTCGAGACGACCTCGGGGATATGCTAGTAGTGATGATAAACATCATGGAACGAAATAATCTTGATATCAAAGACTGCTTGGAAGTAGCTTGGGATGATATTAAAGATCGCAAAGGAAAGATGATTGATGGCATCTTTGTAAAGGAAGCGGATTTGTGAAACTTGAACAGGCATTGAGAAACGGCAATGTCAGTATTACTTATAGTAGTTTAAATAGTGGCAAAGAGATTACAAGAACATATACTTTAAAAACTATATTCAAAGTAAATTGTAGTCTTAAATCAGATAAACTTATTGCTTATGATATAGAAGCAAAAGAATGGGAAGATATAGAAAGATCTACCATTAAAAATTGGAGTATTTGTGAATAGAGAAAGTGTTTTTGAAACTTTAAAGGTGGACGAAGGTGTTGAGTATAAAATATATAATGACCATCTTGGGTATGCTACTTTTGGTGTCGGCCATCTTGTTACTAAAAACGATCCGGAACATAATGAACCGGTCGGTACTTTGGTATCGAAAGAGCGAGTTTGGGAAGCGTTTGAGAAAGATTTGGATACGTCTATCGACGAATGTGAAGTCCTTTTTGAAAACGCATGGCACCAATTTCCTGGAGAAGTTCAAGAGATTGTGGTAAACATGATGTTCAATATGGGACGACCACGTTTATCAAAGTTTAAGAACTTCTGTGCAGCATTAGTAGACCATGATTGGCCGAAAGCTGCAATTGAGGGCCGTGATAGTAGATGGCATAAGCAAGTCACTAACCGAGCTGAACGGCTCATGGTACGTCTCGAAGAACTATGATTCAGATAATACTGATAATGGGTGCTTTAAGTGCACTAGGGGGTGGCTACGCTTATCACGTAACTACCGTTTCTAAACTAGAGAGTGAAGTTGTTCAACTGGAAGCCAACAATAGAACCCTCAAAGAAAACCAAGTTCAGATGGAAGCTGCGGTTAAGAGTTCGCAACAAGCGCTTAAAGCGGTTGAAGCAAACGCAAAAAAATCAGAAGCAGCAATGTCCAATCTCACACAAAGAAACAATGAGCTGAACAAAGAAAAGCAGAACTACATGAAAGTCTTCAAAGATCATAATCTTACTAGACTCGCTCGCGCAAGACCTGGCATGATAGAAAAGCGTGCAAACGCAAAAACTGCTTTAGTATTTAGGGAGCTAGAAAATGATACAAAAGAACTTATGGACGCTGATGACGGCGAGCCTACTACTTCAGGGTTGCCAGTGGATGCCAAAGTGGCACCAGAAGCCCCTAGTGGAGCCGGAAGCAAAGATAATAACAGTGACGGAAAAGGTGCCTCTTCGGATATACCAACCGCCACTGCCTCAGGAAATTGATCTACTAGACGTTAATTTCTTTGTGATTACAGAGGAGAATTTAACGGAGCAGATTAAAATTATTGAGAAAATGCTAGACGGGAACTTTGTTGTTTTTTCACTTACGCCTGATGGGTATGAAAAGATGGCAGAGAATTTTCAGGAAGTGCGCCGGTACGTGCGCCAACAGAAGGAATTAATATTGTACTATCGTGAAGCAACTACAGAAAGCGAGGGTACTACAGCAGAGGAGTGGCTGGATAATAATGAGGTTAAACGCAACAAGACAAAAGATTAACCAAAAGCTGGACAAACTTCAGTTTATGATGGAGAATAATGAGCATATAAGAGATAGAGCACTAGCATATAATCTCTCGCTCAGTATTAGTAAGTTTTGGTCTGTCCTCTCTGAGGAAGATCGAGAGTATGTTCAGTGTGCGCAAGACGCGATAGAAGAAGGGAGAGAATGGAATGTCGGATAGTTGGGATAACCAAATTGGGGGCAATCACTACAAGAAATATAAAATTCAGCCTATGGAATATAGCATGCAAAACGGGCTGGATCCTCTACAACATACTGTGATTAAGTATATTACTAGATTTAGAGACAAGCATCAACCAGTAGAAGATCTAAGAAAAGCCCGACACTGTATTGATATGCTGATAGACTTAGAAGTGAGAATCAAACAAGAAGACGATGATTTTGAGAAAAAGTTTGCTAGGGCCCATAAAGGAGGGGATGAGCTTTATTCGGACGCTCTAGCCAGATTAACGGAAAAAAGTTCTTGACAAACTTAGCATCAGCCTGTATAATAATGTTTTTTAAGGAGAACAATATGTCAGTAAAATTTAAGCCAGACGAATTAGTATTTAACAGAGTTACTAAGACTAAAACTAAGAAAGTTTATCCTATTGCAGGTGTAAAGACTTCTGAGTTAGTTAAGCTCTGTACAAAAGAAGATTCAGATCTTCGAAGCGGAGAAAAGAAAACTCGTGTGAAAGCACGAAAAGAACTTATTAAAAGAGGCGTATCTGTATGAAAAACTGGAATTTTTCGCTAAGAGATGGTAGCGATACAGTCAATATTGACTTTGACACTAACTCTATGACAAAAGTTAGGGATAAACTAAACAATTTCTTCTATCTCGCCGGTCAAGGAGCTCTAGGGGCTAACGACCACGTAGAAAGTTCTGCTGGTGCGGATGACATGAACCAAGCGATTATTGAGTTCCACTTGAAGCCTATGCTTGAGAATCTTCAAGAAGAGTTTAGAGAGGTGTTAAGCCAAGGTACCGATCCCTCCAAGGAGGATGAGCTGGGCGATCTTATTGATGCCTTTGAGAGAGTATTAGATTATGTCGAGTCTCAATTATAAAGGGGTGCAGAAAGCATCCACAGAACTAAATGCTGATGGTAACGATGATAGGGGACGCTACGGAGAAGATGAGACTTGTAGCGCAGCCCCGCTACATCATAGCACTAGAATAACCGAAGAACAGTGGGCTGAAATTTTAAAAGCACTACACGCTAAATAATTCTTGACACGATTGCTCTTCGCATGTATAATAATATTTTAACTGGGAGAGTTATATGATTGTTCAGGGAAGTATAGGACATACTTTTTGTGGTAGACGACGAGCTACTGTACGAAAAAAGAAAGTGGAACCTGTTTTTAAGCCTATGGATAAACCTATCTTCTCTAGAAGGGAAGAGAAGAAATACCCTAGCGCGCCCCTTACAAAGTACACACCTCAACCTGATAATGAATGGAAGAGGAAAGAAAGTAAAAATCACACAGTAGCTATTGCTTATAATAAAGGCGGCTACATGGTTATCCCTAGAGATAGTATAAGGGATATTGGTAAATGAGTAAAATGGATAAATTACATCAAGAAGCGGAGAGTATAGTGCTTGCTTTATGGGACGAAGAACCAGAAGAAATTGCAGCAGAAGTTGCCGTACAACTTAGTATTAGTGCAGGTTATGCCTGGGACTTAGTTCAGCAAGTAATAGTTAACGAAGTTCGTATGGAACAAGCACTTTGTGGAGAAGACGAAGATTTGTTTGGTTGGGATGAAGCCTCAGAAGAGGCTTTAGTCTCTGAAGGATTTGACTACTTTTAATCAGGAGATTTTATATGGCCGACGAAGTAGAGCTTCCAATCATACATTTTAATGATGCTCTTCAAGATCACGAGATAGAATACTTATTCTACCTACTGGAGAAAGAGAAAAACTGGGTAACTCCCGTAGAAGCAGGATCTGCCTTAGCAGAAGGAAAACCTTTAAAACAGGCACAGAGTCTAAAACTTAATACCCGATTTGGGGTACAAAACACATATCCTTTTATAAATAAAGATATATTTGATTTGTTTAGAACTGTTAACCTAGAGGTTAGCCAAGGGGTTCATCACTGGGTATGGAGATATCTGGCATCTTGTAATGTAGGCAGTGTTATAGCCGCAAAGTATTCTAAAGGGGATTATTACAGTGAGCATACGGATAGCTGTAAAATTAGTGCTGTTCTAACTCTAGCTAGAAATCCCGAGGGAGTACGGGGTGGAGACCATGTATTTGAGGGGAATACTACTATTCCTTTCACCCATAACAGGCTTATACTCTTTCCCAGTATAGTACTACATGAAGTAACAGAAGTTTTAAGTGATGAGGAGAGGTACAGCATAACTATGTTTTTAGACACCGATTCGACAATTGAAGAAGAGTCTAGACAGCAGGTTTTTAATTATTATCAGGACACTAAAGAAGAAGAGGCTATAAGTGAGTAACGTAGTAGACTTTCAAGAATGGAAAGACAGAAAATGTACCAAGTCCATAAATAAGGTATTTGGAGAGACCTTTCTTCCTTACCTCTTTACGCATGACCCTAATGACGTAGTATATACGGTTACAGTTGAAGGCGAGGACTATTTCAAATTTGAAATAGGCGAGGACTATTGCATCGAGAACCTTTTTTTTGATGGTAATTTATTTGACCCCAAGTGAAAAAAAGTTCTTGACTTACATGCTTACAACTTGTATAATATCTATATTGAAGTGAGGGAAGTAATTTCCTGAATCTATCCACTGGATGCCTCCTCCAGCTAAAAGGACGGCAGTCTTCATGAACTTACCATGACCTCGCTCTACAGGTGGTTAACACGTAGACAGCTTTAGTGTAGTTGCTGGAAAACTCACTCCCTTTTCTACTTGGGGTAAGGAAGCAGACGTATTAGTATACACGTTAAAGTGCTCTTCGGTTTGCAGTCCGATGTTGGATAAAAACTGCTACAACTAAAGGAGGCCCGTTAAATTGGTACCGATTCCTAGGGGCAACGTGATTTGAGAACACGCTAACATCTCCCCGAGCCAAGCGTTCCGGTAAATCGTGCGCTCGCAAGGGCTACTCCTCGACGGAGGCAATGTTTTTGACTGTTTTACATTGTAACTTAAAACAGTCACCATTAATAAGTCTTTGAGATAGGGTTTATTAATGGTGTTTAGTCGGAGCTGTACTCACAAAGACAGCATCTGAGATGTGAGAAATATTAATAATAGTTCTTACAGGTGGGGCAAACCTTCATGGAGCAGCTAAGACGCACGTTCGCACTGCACCTCACCGACCACAGGGGGTGGCTTTCACCGCACAGCCTTAAAGCTCACGCGCCCCCGACCTAATTCTAAAGCCTTAATTATTAGGCAAGGTTATGGAGAAATTCATGGCTGTTCGAAAAAGAAAACCTAAAACGCGCAAGCGTCCTACCAAACGTAAGTCTGCCCCGAAAAGAAGTCGTAGACCTCTTTCTGCCGCAGTAAGAAAATCCCTAGCAGCGAAAGCAAAAAAGAGTAGAAAGTCACTCCGTACTTTGATGGCGGTATATCGTCGTGGTCAAGGTGCTTTTCTGTCTAGCGGTTCCAGACCAGGCATGACAATGGCTCGATGGGCCCACGCTCGTGTCAATTCTTTTATACGTGGTTCACGTAAGCATGACTTAGATCTAAGGAAAAAGAAATGATGACTCGCTACATGAAAAAGGGTAAGAAAAAAGCAGCTAAAAAAGGCGGAAAGCGTAAAATGCCAGCGGCATTTTTGGCATATATAAAGAAGAAAAAGAAGAAGAAAGGAAAGAAGAAGAAGTAAATGCCTACTAAACGTAGAAAAGCCGTGAAAGACAAGCGTACTGGCGTGAATAAGAAGTATCTTAGTGGTACTACTGGTTCACGCCGTGCCAAGCTCGCAAGAGTTTTGAAAAGAATTGCGACCCTCTACAAGCAGGGCAAGCGTGTACCAAAGACTCTGTTAGCAGAGAGAACACGTTTAGGTAAAAAAAGTGGCAGCAAAAAGAAAAGTTAAGAAGAAAGATTCCCGACTAAAAAGAGCGGGAGTTTCTGGGTATAATAAACCAAAACGTACTCCAGGCCATGCAAAGAAGTCTCATATTGTCGTTGCAAAATCAGGCGGCAAAGTAAAGACAATTCGCTTCGGCCAGCAGGGTGCGAAAACCGCAGGAAAACCTAAAGCAGGAGAAAGTACTAAAATGAAGAAGAAAAGAGCATCCTTTAAAGCTCGACATGCAAAAAATATTGCGAAAGGCAAGATGTCCGCCGCGTATTGGGCGGATAAGGTAAAATGGTAAAAATTTTATCGGTTCTACTACTATTAATTCCTCTAACCTCATGGGCAGAGGAGGATCCTATTGATGACACAATTCGTACAGACTCTACTACTAATAGTACGATTACTACTCAATCGGACACTACTACCACACTGAGATCGCCTCCAGCATCTGCAATTACGCCCACTATTAACACTAGTAACAGTGATTTGTGTACGTTCGGAGTAGCCGGTGCAATACAAACACAGATTTTAGGCATATCTACAGGTACACAAGTAACTGATGAAAATTGTGAGATGCTGAAGAATGCAAAGACTCTCTACGATATGGGTATGAAAGTTGCTGCAGTATCGACGATGTGTCAAGATCAGCGTGTGTTTGATGCGATGATGATGGCTGGAACGCCCTGCCCTTATGATGGTATGATTGGACCAGACGCAAAAGCTGCTTGGGCAGTAAACGAAGATTTACAGCCAGAGAAGAAAAAGAAGGAGGGGTTCAGTGACAGTTCTAAAACACTTATGGGCGGTGCCGGCGTTGCTGGCTTACTCTTGTTACTCCTACTCTAGCGAAGCGCCTGTTTATGGAGTAACTAATAATGCTGCTTCAGCAGGATATCAGTGGGTAATGACAAATGTGCTCCCACAGCAACTTGGGTTGACTGTGGGTAATGTTATTTATAAGTATACTACGGAGAAAGAGAGAGCTGACGCTATGCTTGTGCATGTGCAGAATGAAAATGCACGTGGCTCCGGATATATCTTTCGAGAAACAGATGACTGGTCGGGAGTAGACGGCAATACTATTAGTAAAATAGTTCCTGTACCTGACATTGATATTTCTTTCTGGGGAGTAGGTAGTATAGAAGTTGAAGGTACAGGGACAGTACTGGATCCTGAAGTATTTTATACCTACAAGTATACTCCTTGCGAAGATCAGCAAAGTGACCCTGAGTGTCCTGGATATATAGACCCAATGGCTGCAGTGGCAATAGCAGAAGTTATAATGTCACAGGAAAGCGATGAGTATATACAAGATGAGATGGACAGAAAAGCAAACTTAAAGTCTCAGAAAGAAGATGAAGAGAAGAAAGAAAGGGAAAAAACTCTTTCAAAAGAAGAGATCGAAGAAAGGCTTGAAAAACTCTTAGGTGTAATAAATACAGATTTAATGGCCCAAGAAGCTCAAGCACTTCATGATGCATTAGCATCCATAAACTACTTACCTACTAGTTATTTAAAGCAGGTAAATGGTGGGGAGTATCGTGATGCCAGGAGGCTACAAGATGCTAAACTCCCTAACAACAACAGGGGTGCTAGAGTTGGTTTAGCTCAGCAAGTACTTCATGAGAAAATGGTACAATCTCAGTACCAAAAGTAAGGGGAATTTTAAATGAAAAAATTATTACTATTAGGTTTAATGTTTTGTGCTGTTGATGTCAGTGCAGAGAATATGGAAGTTGTAGGCCGAGTAGAGTCTAAATGTGTGATAACACCAGACACTTCAGGGTTTTACGGCAACCCAACACCTCAAAAACTAGATTCAGATCCTGCCAGTGGCGGAGTCGATCCTGTTGTAAGGTATGACGTACTGCAAGCCAATTTCTATAAAGCCAAAATTAGTTATCCTATAGCTTGGTCTGAAAGCCCTACGCTGTCAGATACAGTTACTTGGGTGGGAGATGTAGAAACATCAGAAGTCTCAGTTGCCGGAATGTCGGCGTATAATGCTGCTAAAGTCGAGTATGATAATCATACAGAATTTAATTTGACACTTGCAGGAAGTACATGGTTTAAGACAGAAACTAACGCAACATACGGAGTGGGTAAAGCATTTCCAGCGGGCAACTATAGAGCAGTTGTAGTGGCAGAATGTATCGCGCAGTAATAGTACTAATACTTTGCTTTATAAGTCATAATATTGCCGCTCATGAGTTTACTCCCACATACCCCAAGCTTAAGCAGTCTTACTTGGAAGAGGTACTGTACACTACCATGACTCTTTTTAATACAAGAAAAGATGTCAATTATTATTCGGTGGGAGTATTTGACGAAAATTGGGAGGGTATTCCTTTCGCCACAGAAAGCAAGCTCATCTCAGTAAAACACTTACAGAGAAAGAAAATTGATATATACATAAGGGAGAGAGACAAGAAAAGAGCTATGTATATCTGTTCTAAGTCAAAGATACAGGTATCGGGAGGAGGTAAAACCTCTATAGTTTCTAGAATTTGCTCGAAGATTGAATGAAAATACTACTGTTAACTGTGTTGTTGCTAATTAGCATAACTGCTTTAGCAGAGTCTAGTTCTTTAAACTTGAACTTACCCGCAACACCAGGGTCTTATGCGTCTGACCGTATACGAGCAGACAATGTGGAGTGTTCCATGGCTATCGGAGCTTCTACAAATCTAGAATTTGGTGTCGTGGGGTTACTTAATCAGAACGGCCCTTATAACAGTAATTTCAATATGCCGAATGAATATGATCCTGAAGGTTTGGTGAAGGATGTTGGTGTATATGCAAAGATTATTGTACCTCTCAACCCTCCCAAGTCAAGGCTTGATTGTAATGAACTCTATAAGCTACAGCTTGAAGTTAAAAGAATGGAAGTACAAAAGCTCAAACAGGAGATTGCGAATCTCCGAAAGCTTAAATTCGAAGGAGACGAATAGTGAATAAATATGAAGCGGTAAACAAAGTAAACAGTCTTTTTGTGTATGAATATGATACGGCTCAATATAATGCGGCCGATTACTGGCGTGTATTAGATGTAAACGCTGACAAGGACGAAGGAGACTGCGAAGATTATGCACTTACTGTGGGCTGGCTGCTTGCAGGACAAAGTCGTTTAAAGTTTACTTGGATGATCCTTACGAAAAAAATTAAGATCTGTTTTATCTCTACCTCCATGGGAGGACATGCGGTTCTTCAATACGAGGATATGTTGGTTGACAACTGGAAAAGGGAGTGGACTGCTCGTAAGACATACGAAGAAGACTATGCTGAGTATGAATGGACATATAAGTTCTACTTTAATCCTCTAGCAGTAATAAAGCGACTGATTCAAGGCAAGTTCTGGAAGAAAAATGGCTGAAGTAGAATTTGGAGGTATGACATTCAAGGGTGGTAGAATGATGATTCTTCTCACTGCTTTGTCGACTTTGGGTGGTGCTACGTGGGGTGCTTTCGAGTTCTATAAAGATTACATGGATATGAAAGAGATTATCCAAAACATTGACACAGATGAGATTGCTGCACGTAATGCAGTTATCGAAACAAAACTTGACGAAGCAATTGACTATTCAAGAAGTATAAAGAATGATCTGCGGGATGACTTCAATCGTATGGAGAAGAATGTAGATCGTGTAGAAGACATGGTTCGAGAAAACGATACAAAAGTTGCGGAGATGATTGATAAGGCAACCGAAAGATTTGATAATAAAAGGGATTCGCTCTATAATGATACGGAGCTCAAGCTTCAAGCACTAGAGGACAGGTTAAATAAGAAGGTACAAACAGTACTCGATAATCCGTTAGCAAACTAGTATCAGTCAGGGGGCTGCATGGGATACTTTAAAAAGCTATTAGTAGTGTGCATTTTCGGTTTAGTTTTGGGACTTATACTAGGGTTGATTGTACTATAGAGGGGAATTCATTTGATACTTGTAGCCAGAGGGGCATGAAGTATTACTGAATAAGAATGCTATTATTATAGCGAGGGATTTTTATGATTGAAACAGTAATAGAATTGGCCATGACTTTTTGGCAGTGGGTAGTGTTTGCGGTGTTGGTAGTTATTGGATTTATTTTTAGTAAGTTCGATGGCCAGGGTGATTATCGTGTAGGTTTTGAGTATGATGAAATGCCTCACATGAAACCTTTACCCATCGCGACGAAAGACAAAGGTTTCTTCAAGGGTATCTGGCACTGGTTAATGGGTGTAAGGCAATGGGAAATTTGTGATGACTTTTACTTTACGTTAGGTGGAGTACAGTACGTTATTCCCAAAGGATTCGAATTTGATGGGGCCAGCGTGCCTAAGTTTCTAGCAATGTGGCTTTCACCTACGGGTGTATTGTTGATGGGCGGTCTTGTACATGATTACATTTACAAGTTTGCGTCTTTAACATTGCGCGATGGAAATCCTACTGTCAGAATGAATCAGAGTCAGGCGGATAAGCTTTTTCGTGATATTTGTATCGAAGTCAATGGGTTCAAGTTTTTGAACTACTTAGCATACTGGGCACTTGCAGCTGCGGGTTTTGTAGCTTGGAATGGCCATAAGAAGCGAGGAACACATATATGAAGTATATTGGAAAATTGATGGGAGAACGCACGAGCCTTGACGGTGTAATGCTTATAGGAATTTGTGGAGCTTTTATACTGTTTGGAGGCTTAGCCAAGATTGCCGCGTATGTCGGCTTGGCATGGGGAGTCTACACTCTTTTGAGACCTGAGAAATGAAAGAGATACTAGAAAAATTTAATGAAAGGTTTAAGAATACCTTAAGAAAGTTAAAGGATTAGGAATGAGTGAACAACACCCAGCAGACGTAAACGGTGACGGAGTAGTCACAGACGAAGAACTAGCAATGCACTTAGAGTTTAAGCGTAAGCGGCTCGAGGACGAAGATGCACAGCGCGATGCGATGAGAAAGATGACATGGTTCGCCTTGTTCGGAATGTTACTATATCCTTTCGGTATCTTTTGTACTGATCTGTTCGGTCTAGAGAATGCGGCTAAAATTATTGGGGATATTGCTCCCACATATTTTGTAGCGATTGCTGCTTTAGTATCAGCTTTTTTCGGTGCGAATGCCTACTCAGGTAAAAATAATTCTTGACATGAATGGTCAAAGGTAATATAATAATGTTTCAAAAGTGAGGAAAGCAACCCACAAGTTGTTTTCTTCACCTCCCCTCAATAAATAAAAGGATTCAAAATGAAATATCGCATATTCGAGCTTTTAGAAGTACTAGCCTTAGTGGCTTTTCCAATAGCTATTCTGATCCTATCCTCTTCTTAAAACTCTTTAAAGCCCTACGCGGGTAAGCATAAGGTATGTCGCTGGCCTTCCAAGCCATGCTGTTAGAGTTCGATTCTCTATATCCGCTCCAGTTTGTAGTATGCACAGGGGTGACGGTGGCAGAGTGGTTGATGTCCCTGAATGTGGCTCAGGATTACATGGGTTCGATTCCCATCCGTCACCCCTGTGTATATTAAAGACTCGTGTTCTAATTGGTAAGATGCAGGCCTCCAAATCCTTGCGATTGGGGTTCGAATCCCTACGAGTCTGCCAATATTTAGTATAGCAAACATAAAATAATTCTTGACATAAGATGTAAAAGGGAGTATACTACTTATATAGAAATTTGAAGAAGCTAAGAATAACTGTAATGGACGAGGGTGCGAATCCCTCCAGCTCCACCAAAAATACACCTGTAAGGCGTGGTAAGGTTCCCAACGGATTACCGTAGAAGACTACGCAGGGTGTGTTTTTGATGGGGCTGAACTAGGAATCGACATACAGCGAAGGTAAGTGGAGAATCTCTATACTTAACTTAAACGCAAATGATGACGTTTACTCTCTAGCCGCATAGGTTAGATGGGGTCTGGCTCACCTTATTACCCAACGAGCCTACTTAAATAAGCACACTAGGAATAAGGTATTAGGTAGTGGGCGCACAACACAGCTCCCACTAGGCCACTTATATCTTTATAAAGACATTATGATCAGCTCGGTACTTTCTGCAGAGAGAACGCCTCCACTGATGTCTTTATTAACAGGGACTCGATAGACCTAGGTAGCTGTCTAGGGTATAGTGAGATAAAGCTAGTAAAACTGGTGCCCGACCTAGCTCTTAGTGTGCTTTTTTAAGTAGATTTAGGAAGAGTACGCTAAATGTGTGCGTAGGACCCGATATTCTGTAAGGGTCAGTTGGTTAAACTCCAACCTCTTCCACCAAATTTAAGTAGGAAGGGTATGCAAGCGGTTAAAGCTGTCAGACTGTAAATCTGATCCTCGGGGTTCGTTGGTTCAAATCCAACCCCTTCCACCAATTTTTGGAGTGGTAGTTCAATTGGTTAGAACGCTGCCCTGTCACGGCAGAGGTTGTGGGTTCAAGTCCCATTCATTCCGCCAAATTTAAAAGGAGTTTTAATATGCAATTTAACAATACAGTTCAAAACACTTGGAGGTCAGAAGGACTATTTCATGTTCTTCCGTCTCTCGCTCTATACCATAACGAAGATATACTAACAGATGACTATGGTATTATCTTCAGTTGGCTCTTTCTGTCTATTGCTTTCGAAGTCTGGACAGATATTTGATCATAACCGATAACTTTTTAGAAACCATACCTGATCTTGACTTTCAGGATAATCGAAGTTATTGGTCAGAGCCATTCCCCTTTCCCCCTTCAACTGTCTGTGGAGATCTTGCAGAAACTATTGGGATAGAATGGTGGTGTACGTCCCTCTCGCCTAAGGATACTATAGAAGATCTAGCATCCGCGGGCAACGTTTCCCTTTTCTGGCATCGAGATGATGATTGTTTAGACGGTCATCTTCCTCTTGGTGGTGGAGTTCTCTACATTCTCGATGGCCCCGTTGAAGGCGGTTTACTACTTCCTTGGAACATTGAGCCTGTTCACAATCGTTTCGTATCCTTTGATGTCACAGAATTACACGCAGTCTCTGAAGTATTCTCTGGAGTCCGTAATTCTCTTACTATCAACTTTTGGGATAAAAAAATACTAGGTATAGCTGATAGGCCCATCCCTTGGGCATAAAAAAATCTTGACATTCATCTAGTCAGTATGCTATTATATATAAAGATTTTGGCAACAAAGTCAGACCGCGCAGTAACTTACAACATTACCTATCTAAATCAAACAGTTACGAGATTATGTAACGATGACAGAGACACTGGTTCGGGACACGGATTAAAGGAGTGTCCCGAAAGGAAGTGTTACTTTGTCATACCGTGTTCAACCTAAGAACGTGACTGTATCCCCACGGGAACGAATCAATTACGAAAGTCCCTGTTTCGGGATTAAGCGGATGACTGATTGTGGTCTACCGACTTAAAATCTACAAAGCCTTTTTATTTACCTGCCCCTTTTTTGCCTGTAATAACCTCACTCTGCTAAGAATAAATTTTGATAAACTTATCTTTGGAAGGGGAAAGTTTGCACTAGCCGAACAGGTGGACGGCCCCGCGGCGGCGGCTATGGTATATAAAAGTCGTGGTTTCCTATAGTCTCTAGATATTTATACTTTAGAAGCCCCGGTTGAGCGAAAAACAACGCTTTTGTTGTGGGTTCTTCTGCTGTATATGATGCCGCCGACAGTGCTACTCGCATTGCGGGGTTATGTGGTATTCCAAGAGCTGAGAGCGGTAGTTGCTGTCTGATAAGAGGCCAGCTTTCAAACTGACCACTCTCAGCAACTACTTCACAGGTATGATTTGGCCAGCGTGGGTCATTGCGACGATTCCACACTACAGAAGCCACTGCTTGTTGTCCTTCTAGAGGTTCACCCCTACTCTCAAAGTAGACGGCCAGAGCTACACATAGAACCTCAAGCATCGTCGAGCATATACTTCAGAACTTCCTTCGGGGCTTTTTCAAGTCCTTCCAGTTTCTCAAGAGCCCAACCATTCTTCTCACTGAGTTGATGAACTATTTCTAGTTTTGTTGTGGGTGCTTCACCTCGTTTTGTAAGGTAAATCTTCTTTTCATAAACTCCCAGACGCGAAAGTTTACCGATGATGCTACGTCGGGATTTATGAAGCTGGCCAGCCAATTCGTCGATGACGAACTGCTTGTCCTCGGCCCCGCTGTAGACTTCTAACAGATAATTCTCTTCTTCTTTGGTGTACATTAGAAAATAAACTCCAGTTGTTCAGGTAATCGAAAGTGTTTAGCGAGTTTTGTTACTTCATATGGAGCCATTTCTAGCTGAAGCACATCATACTCGAACATGAGAGCTTGAATTTCCTCGTGGATCTTGTTCGCTTGTTCTGTTCTCTGGGTAGCAACCTCAAGTATTTCTTTTAGTCGCTTTAGTCGAGGGCTTTCGGGAAATTCAATCACAGTCATATTAGCCATTATACTACGATGACCTCACTCTGTCAAGAACTTTTTTCTCGATGTGCCCTACAATAATGTCCCAATCAATGAAGTCAAAATCCGTAGGCTGTATCGTGTGGGACTCTCCTCTTACGCCTTGAAATGCTTTAGACATTTTTAAAGCTACTTCAAAACTAGAATAAACTCCTGAAACCTTTCCCGAGGAATTATCCGTTACCACAAACACTTTAGTCTTCATTCTCTAAACCTCTGTAGTCTTCTATGTAGTGACAGAAGCTCACATTCTTACCGTTCACTTTAGGGTATCCTTCTACTTCGCTTGCCCACTTACGCACCTCAGGCGACAGCCCATAATCATTCCCACCATACCAAGTAATAAGGTGCTCGGGGATTGCCTTGGGAAACCCATATAGTTTTCCATCGGGCATTATATCCAAAAAAACTTTTCTTAACATGTAGGTGCTCCTACTTCGAAGGCTATTAAACATATTATAAGAATAATTATAATATCCAGTATTCCTCTCTTTTCAAACTTCATATAATCTCCTCTAACGTTGAGTATTCTATTGCGGGTAGAGAAAGGTTTGCTTCCATGTGGTGGATTATCCACTTTACATCTTCCATTGACTCTTCTCTGATTTGTGCCGGTACAGCACTTACAGCGTACAGGCTACCATCTCCTTGATAGTGGCATTCATGTATCGCATAAGTACTGCCGCATTTTACTATTCTATAGTTCCAATAGCCCGGATATCCTTTCGTCCCTCGTTCCGTGATTCTGATCATTTCCAGTCCAGACGGTCACGGTTGTCCTCTATAAACTGACGAATATCTTCAGCTTGGTCAAGTACTTTCAACCAAGAGTTAGCATATAGAGTTACAGGAA
>Ga0206677_10000331_pt1 | contig 44427 bp, 32 predicted proteins | sample M130m12015metaG_FD_155475 | JGI IMG/M metagenome (GOLD analysis project Ga0206677, IMG submission 155475) | Ammonia-oxidizing marine archaeal communities from Monterey Bay, California, United States - M1 30m 12015 | ecosystem: Environmental > Aquatic > Marine > Intertidal zone | place: USA...
GGCCATACAAGCGGACTGCTTATTGCTATATTACTAATAGAATCCGATGTTAACCAACTAAAAGTAGTCCCTCCAAATGCTTCTACTTGAATAGTATCACCGTCACAAATCGTTGTGTCATTGGACGAGGATATTGAAGGTATATAACCTTCAGATATGGTGATAACAGTATCTGCAAAACATCCTAAAGTATCTACTGAACTTAATAAATAATTTCCCGCACTTAAACCATTAACTACAAAAGAAGAAGTAACGTTACTGTCTATTAAAATTGAATTATTGGTTATGAAATCTTTTAATTCAAAAATCCAAAAAGGGCTATTAAGCCCAACAGGAAATCCTGTTATGGAAGCATTATTTGATCCAAAGCAAACAAGAGAATCAATTATGAAATTAGGAGAATAACAAGTGTCACAAATAGATATTATATCTATACTAGCGGAGTCTAAACATCCACCATTTGTATCAGTTACTACAACAGAATATGTTGAATTTTGATTTGGTAGCACATATGGATTTTGAATTGTCGATGATGATATGAAAGAGGATGAAGTCCATTGATAAGTAAAACTTCCTGGATCTGGAACTGTAGAACACGATTTAAAATAGGTGACGGGTCTTTTATTTTCAATTCCTGTTGGAATAGAGCTGTAAGAACATGCTTGAGTAACATCGCTTCTATAATAAAGCGCTGATAAATAAGGAGTTAATTGGTAAGGAGTGGACCAATTGTAAGTATACGTACCATTATTTAAATTATTAAAACATATTTCAATTACTATATTTGAAATTCCATCCCACTCATAAGCTGTAGTTAATTGAAAAGTATTTATTCCAATAATTGGACTAATGTTTTGAGGGCTAAAAACAGTACTTAAATTAGGAATCCAATTATTAAAAATATTTAAATTAGTGCATCCCATTTTTATAGTATAATCATAAAAAATATTGGTAGCTCCATTTTGAGACAATGCCTCCCAAGCTAACTCTGTTATTTTACCAGCAGTCAAACCAGCTGTTTGCAATTCGCTAGCTCTATATAAAAATTGGTGCTTTGCATTTTTATAATAGTGACCAAATGGAGCAGGATATGAAAACTGTGTATTGGACCCATTTACAGTTCCTAAAGACAATATAGTATCATTTGAACTGCAGACAGTTGAAGCGCTAGGACCACAAACAGCAGGCGCAGTACCTTCCAAAATAAGATTCATAAGAACAGTATCTCCACAAGAAGTAATAGAGTCACTAGCAGTTAAAGTAATTTGTGGTGAATAAGAAGGAATAACATTGACAGTTAGAGTATCTATTTTATGGCAACCTTGACCATTAAAAATATTTATTTGATAATCAAAGATTCCAGGGATAGAAGAACTGAACAAAGGATTATTTATATTGCTATTATCAAGATGAATTGACGGGGCCCATTGAAATGTATAATTATCTGGAATTGAAGGTTGTGCTAATAATTGGATATTGGAGTTAAGACAAGTATTATTTCCACTTTGAGTTAATGTATAATTAAAATCTGAAGCTACTGAGACTGTTATTGTATCCATATTGGCACAACCTCCAGACAAATTACTTTCAACTTTGTATGTTGTGGTATTCAATGGGTTAACAATAGGATTTGAACAATTAATACAAGAAAAATTTGTTCCTAGTACAATTGGATCTCCACTTAAAACAGACCATGTAAAATTAGATCCTCCTAAAGCTAAAAGTGATATGGAATCTTGCTCACAAATAGTAACATCTTGTCCAACTGTAGTACTTGAGATTACAGATAATCCAACAGCAGCAGAAGTAATTCCTCTGTTAGGACAAGCATTGTCATAAGCCTCAACATTAATAGTAGTAAAAGCGCCTAATCCTGGGGGAACAGTAAAACAAAAAGTAGCAGAAGCAGGTGAAGAATAAGAATTTTGAATCATAGTAGCACCAATAAATAGTTGTGAGATATTAGAACTAATAATCAATGAATCCTGAGGATTTCCATCCAAAAACTCTAAATCAAAGCATAAAAAATCTCCTTCACATGCTTGAATATCAAATATAGAAGTTTGGGTAGAATTTCCTGTGAGATTAAGTAAACCTATTGGATTTGGTACAGGACTAAAATTTGTTGTACAGTTGATAATTTCAAAAGTAAAATCTTGCATTATTGAACCAACTAAATTTCCATTAGAGTCAAATTCTTCAATAAGTACAACTACAACAAAATTACCTTGAATAGTAGGCGTAAATGTAATTTCACCAGTGCTTGAGTTTATACTTACTCCATTAATTGGACTTGGACCTGAATAACCTGATTGATATTGAACTAGAATACCTGGATCTTCCAAAGCATTCACTAATGAATAAACTAGTGAATCTCCATCTGTTTCAAAAACTCCAAAATTATAAATCACAGGTTGGTTTATACAACTGTAAGGTATTGGAGATCCTGAAATAACTGGAGAATTATTACATGGTGAGGTATTGCTATTTAACACAGTTTCAAAGTAATAGGCATTACCTGTACCAATAAGATTTTGAGAAGCATTTCTACAACAACCATCGAATGAAAAAATCCAACTATCACAGCTACTGGGTAAGGTCACTATACCTTTCCATACGTGTTTAAAAACTCCTGGAAAAACCCCACCATTACATTCACTTTGGGGTAAAAGTAAATCACATAATTGTGATACTTCCTGTTGATATACAAAATTTGGTAGACTTATACTATTAGAAAATGGAATTCCACATAAATTGCTAACATTAATAGACTCTGGGGATGAAGAAATAAAAGCTGTTCCACAGTCTTCATACACTGTGAGTGTAATTTCATAAGTATTTGGAGAAATACATTTATAAGAAATATTTCCACCAGGGACGTGAGATGCATTTATGCTTATTATATATACTAAAGAAAAAGTAAATAATAATAATTTATTCATAAATAAAAATTATGGGGTTAAAGGATTCACACCAAAATAACCAATACCCTCAATAATTAAAAAAAAAGAATTAAGCTAGTACAAGTAACTACCTGTAAATATACTATTTATTGAGTCTAATATTTTTAACATATGATAAAATTGATTTGTTTCTATTTATTAGATCTAAATTACTATTACTTAATATAAACTTGTATTTAAATTTAAATTAGTATATTCATAATATATACAATATATATTTAATTAATGATTCAAATTTATATTAAGGTTTTAAAACAATATGGAGATTTTAAAACTAGATCTACAATAAAAGATTTTTGGCTTTTTAACCTTTTTTCTGTTCTTATAAGTTTACTATTTACTATAATTGACAGCTCAGTTAATTTTAAATTTACAGGCAATATTGGTGTTTTAACGGCACTATATTCTATTTTTATTTTTATTCCATCACTTTCTGTAAGCGTAAGAAGACTTCACGACGTAGGTAAAAGTGGTTGGACTATTTTATTTTTTATTATTCCTATTGTTGGAATTATTTGGCTATTGGCTCTTTTCTGTAGAGACACTATGCCTGAAAGAAATAAGTGGGGAGAAAATCCTACTCTTAAAGTTTTTCAAAAATCTACATAGGATCTACATCAACTTTCACCCTAATAGATTTATTAATATCTTTTTTTGACCAACCATTTATACTTAGCTGAATAAACTCCTTTACCTTACTCAAAGACAAAGCATTCTCTAGCTTAAGTAATATTTGTTGGTTGTAGTAATTATTAATCCTTGGAATAATGGTAAATTCTGGTCCTAGTACCCTCTCACCTAGTCTTTTTTTGAGTTCAATAGTTAGGTTGTTAGCACCCACTACTAAATAACTAGAATTTTTATGGGTTAGAACTAGTTTAATTAACTTAAAATATGGTGGATATTTAAAATGCTTACGGTCTGCTAATTCCTGTTTATAAAGAGATTTAAAATCGTATTCCATTACCATTTTAATTACCCAATGGTAAGGATCAAAAGTCTGTAAAATCACTTTTCCTCTTTCATTTTTTCTTCCGCTTCTGCCACTTACCTGGGTTAGAAGTTGAAAACAACGCTCATATGCTCTAAAATCAGGATAATGCAACAAATCATCTGCCTGCATTACTCCTACCAAGCCAACATGATCAAAGTCTAAACCCTTACTAACCATTTGGGTACCTACCAAAATATCAATTTCTTTTTGTTCAAACTGGTCAATAATATTTTGAAAAGAGGTCTTTTTTCTAGTTGTATCCCAGTCCATTCTTTTTACTCGTATTTCTTTACCTAAATGCTTAAAAAGCTCTTCTTCAATCTTTTGAGTTCCTATTCCTAATTTTGACATTTTTGATGAACCACAAGCACCACAATTTTCTACTCGTTTGGTGGTGTATCCGCAGTAATGACATTTCATAATAGGATTATATTTGTGTACAGTTAAACTTACATCACACTTTTTACACATTGGTGTCCAGCTACAAACCATACACATTTCTCTTGGAGCATACCCTCTCCTATTTTGAAATAAAATAACTTGTTTATTTTCCCGTAGCGTATCTTGAATTGCATCCAAAAGCAATGGAGTAAATATTCCTCGCATCTTTTTCTTTTTATGAGCAACTTTTAAATCTGCGCACTGTATTTCTGGCATAGAAACATCATGGTATCTCTTATCTAAAACCACATAACCAATCTTTTTTTGTTCTACTAACTCCATCATTTCCATACTTGGTGTTGCAGACCCCAATAATAATTTTGAATTGTGTATTTGAGCCATTTTTGAAGCCACATCTCTAGCATTATACCTTGGAGAGGGATCAATCTGTTTATAAGAAGTCTCGTGCTCCTCATCGACAATAATTAACCCCAAATCTTTAAAAGGAAGAAATATAGCAGATCTTGCGCCTAAAATTATGTCGTATTGATGTAGTTTTTCATTCATCATTGAGTACCACAATTCTGTACGCTCTGCAAGACTGAACCTTGAGTGGTAAACACCAACTCTGTTTCCAAAAAAAGATTGCAAACGTTGGATTATTTGAGTAGTAATAGCTATCTCTGGTAGTAAATACAATATTTTCTTGTTCTTTTTTAACTGCTGAGCAATTAGCTGGATATAAATTTCAGTTTTCCCACTTCCTGTAACTCCATGAAGTAATAAACTTGTACCATTTTTAAAATAGTTGTCAATTTTTTTTAATGCTATGGATTGGAAATCCGAAAGATTAGGCATTTTTTTTGAAATATTAGAGACATCTTTTATCCTACTATGTTCAATATTTTCAATTTCTAAAATATTTTTATCTACCAATCCCTTTAAAACTGCAGCTGACAAATTAGAATCACTCAAAAGTTTCTTTTTTATAACCGATTTGCCCGATAAGACCTGGTTTAAATGTAAGAATTTCAGAAGCAACTCTTCTTGTTTAGGTGCTTTAGAAAGTTTATTAAAAGCATCCTCTAGAAGCCTTTCATCATTTTTTAAACTGGAATGAAGATTTATTTTTTGTATTGTTTTTTTGCGGTATTTTTCCTGGTGAGCTTCATAATCTTTAATCCACCCTAAGTTCAATAAGTTTTTTATATAAATATGGGGATATTTTATTTGCAATAAGTCTGAAATTTCTTTCAAATTCATTTGCTGGTTGTGTTCTAAGGCATCTACAATCTTTTGCTCACTTGGTTTTAAAACTGATAATTCCTTATCCGAATATTTATTTATTGAGGGCAAATACATGGACTCGCTATTTAGCTTGAGACTATTTGGAAGGCCAGCTATCATAACCTCTCCCAATGTAGTCATGTAATATCTAGAAATCCATGCCCAAAGTTCAAGCTGTTTTAAATTTACAATTGGCTCATTATCTAAAACTTCTAAAACTTCCTTTGTTTTGTAAGATGGCTTTTGTTGGTAAACTCTAAATACTATTGCAGAATACTGTTTCTTTCTTCCAACGTTAACCAACACTCGCTGACCAATGTTTACTCTTATTCCGAACTTTAAATGGTAAGACAAAAGTTTTGGTACAGCAATAGGAATGATTACATCTATAAAATTGATTATTTCTTTATTATTTAATTGCTGTGACATTCTTTATTTCGAAGACTGAAGAGTTATATATTTGTAAAGGAAAATAAATTTTATACAAATAAGGTACTCAAATTTTGAATCTTTTTGAAAAATAAAAAAACAAGTTCAATTTTTTGGTATATTCATCTTAAAACCTATTTAAATGAGTGAAAGAATTCTTAAAGCTCTTATGCAACTTTTTGCTATTGTAGCAAAAATTGATGTGATAGAAAAATCGGATGAAATTGTTGCTGCAGAATCATCTAAAAATATTGTTGAAATCTTACTAAAACAAGATTTAACATCCGAACTTGTTTTTAAATATCTAAAAATATTTGATGAATTCATTAAAGAAAGACACGGAACTAAAAGAGCTAAAGACAGCAAGAAAAAAAGAACTTCAGTTAATTCTGTTAAAGTACTTAGAATATGTACCCAAATAAATGAAGAATTAGAGCAAAGACAAAAAATAATTGTTCTAATAAGAATCTTAGAATTTATTTTTGCAGATGATTTGCATTCAGAAAATGAATTGGCTTTTGCAGAAACTGTAGCTGATACTTTTAACGTTAAAAAAGAAGAATACCAAGAAATATTACAATTTGTGGAAACTTCTAATTGTAAACTAGCTAGTCATGATAACCATCTGATTATTAATTCAAATACTGTAACTGATGAATCTAAAGGGAAACAACTTCATGTAGATGGAATTAATGGAAGCATTTCTGTTCTAAGAGTTTCGTCTGTAAAGACCTATTTCATTCGTTACTTTGGAGAACAAGAATTATTTTTAAATGGTCAAATATTCTCTCCTAATATTATCAAAGTTTTAAGACAAGGTTCTTCAATTAAAAACTCAAGAATAGCACCAATATACTATAGCGATATTTTATCACAATTTTTGTCAAAAACAAGAGATAATAAAATTGAATTTACAGCCAATAATATAGAATATAAATTCTCATCAGGAAAAAAAGGATTGTATGATTTCACTTTTAAAGAAGAATCTGGGAGACTAGTAGGAATAATGGGTGGATCTGGTTCTGGAAAATCTACCTTATTAAATGTTCTTAATGGAAACTATCCACCTTCAGTTGGAAAAATAAAAATAAACGGTATTGGACTCTACGAAAGCCCTAAACTTTTGGAGGGTGTTATTGGATTTGTTCCCCAAGACGATTTATTAATAGAGGAGCTTTCAGTTTTTGAGAATTTATATTACAATGGAAAGCTTTGTTTTGGAAATTATGAAGATGGTAAATTAGTAGAATTAGTAAATGAGGTTCTTGTTTCAATTGGACTTATTGAAGCCAAAGATTTAAAAGTAGGTAATCCTCTTTCAAAGACAATTTCAGGTGGTCAAAGAAAAAGATTAAATATAGCCCTAGAGCTAATTAGAGAACCATCGATACTATTTGTTGATGAACCAACTTCTGGACTTTCTTCGAACGATTCAGAAATCATAATGGATTTATTAAAGGTACTAGCTCTAAAAGGAAAATTAATATTTGTAGTTATTCATCAGCCATCTTCGGAAATTTATAAAATGTTTGACCAATTGATTATTCTTGATGTTGGTGGATATCCAATTTATAAAGGAGATCCTGTAGATGCAGTAGTTTATTTCAAAAAATTGATAAACCATGTTAATGCAGATGAAAGCGAATGTGAAACTTGTGGAAATGTAAATCCAGAACAAATTTTTAATATCATCGATATGAAGGTGGTAGATGAATATGGGGAACTTACTGGAAATAGAAAAGTCTCTCCACTGGAATGGAACGAATATTATAAAAATCTAATTGATCCTAAACCCAACGAAAATAAAAAACAAAAAATTCCAGATAGTATTTTTAAAATACCAAGTCTTTTGAAACAATTTAGAATCTTTTTTATAAGGGATGTAAAGTCGAAACTGACCAATACTCAGTATATGATTATTACCCTTTTTGAGGCTCCTTTACTTGCAGGTATTCTAGCATTTTTCATGAAGTATTTAGAAACTAATTATTTAAAACATGAATTAGAGTATACTTTCTATAATAGCGACAATCTGCCTCAATATCTCTTTATTTCTGTAATAGTTGCTTTATTTATAGGACTTACTACAAGTTCTGAGGAAATCATAGGCAATTTGAAAATACTTCAAAGAGAAAAGTTTCTGAATCTAAGCAAAGGCAGTTACTTATTTTCAAAAATTGGAATCATGTTCTTAATTTCAGCAATTCAAACAGTATTTTACGTATTAGTAGGGAATTTTATCCTAGGAATTCATGGATTATTCTTCGCGCATTGGATGATTCTTTTCTCAACTTCCTGTTTTGCCAATTTACTTGGCTTAAATATTTCAGCCAGTTTTAACTCTGTAAAAGTCATTTATATATTAATTCCAATTTGTATTATCCCACAGCTTTTATTCAGTGGTATTATTGTTCCTTTTGACAAGCTTCACCCCTATTTTTCTTCAAAATCTGAAGTCCCAGCTATTGGAAATGTAATGGCATCTAGATGGGCTTATGAAGCATTGACTGTTGTCCAGTTCAAGGACAACGAGTATGAAAAGCGATTTTTTGAATTTGATAAAAAAATGTCTTTTGCTAATTGGAAAAAAGACCAATGGGAAAGTAATCTAGATTCTAAACTAACTAATTTCTATAGAATAACGCAGAAAGAAAACCCTTTACACACAGAATTAGACAAAATTAAAAGAGATGGACAAATTATAATTAATGAAGTTAGAAAAGAAATAAAAAACTTCAATTCATCAGATCTTTACAGTGATGAAGATATAGAAAAGCTCCTGTTGACAATTAAAAATAACAATATGGAGAAAAAAGATTATTTAGCACTTCATAATTATCTAACTAGCATTAGAGATTACTACATGAACCAATACAATGCAGCTTCTAATTCAAAAGATGAAATTTTAATTCGTGAAACTGATCCAGATACTACTTTCATAAGAAAACTAAGAGCTTTAAAAAAACAAAAAGTAATTTCTTCGAAGGAATATAGATCTTATAAAAACCTAATGTCCTATCTTAAAAAATACCAATTTCAAAAATTTAAAAACAATTACAATAATCATAGTCTTGAAGATTTTGTAACTAATTCTAACTCTTTGACATTTATTACTGAAGACGAAACTGGACTTATCCAAAAATCAGATCCTATTTATTTAGACCCTGTTAACCACAAATATTTCGGAGCACATTTTTATGCTCCATCAAAATATTTTTTAGATTATAAATTCGATACTTTCAGTGCCAATCTTATTGTTATTTGGCTAATGACACTATTTCTTACTATAACACTATATTTTGATGTGCTTAGAAAGATTTTAGAAATAAACTCTTCTAGAAGATAATTCTTTTGTAGAAGACTTTAGAATCCTGTTTTATTCTTAAGATGTAAATTCCCTTTTCTAATATCTCAATCTCTTTGTTGAAATTATTAGATTCAAATTGTACTAATTTTCCAGAAATATTATAAAGACTATACTCAAATGGCACTATTACACCTTGAATTTGTACTATTCCATCTGGTGTTGGATTGGGAAATACATTTATAAAAGGCTGAACTTGACTGATATTGGAAGAGGGATCGTTATCAATATATAAGTTGTCAATTCCTGCCTCTACTAAATGATCCACTCCAGAACCCCAATCTGCAGTAGTTATTTCAATTTTAAAACTACTAAGATTTATAGTATTTGGAATTTCCAGAGAAAGCTTATACCAGTTCTTTGGATTATCACTTTGAATAAAAAATAAATTTTCTTTATTAACTCCATCATTTACATCTATAAAAAGAGTGTCGTCCGAGGTAGTGCCACCTAAAAAATTTCTCCACCATAGATTGCAATGTAAATAGTTTGTTTGGTTTGAATCCAACGAAATGGTAGGAGATACTAATTGGACGTATCCTAAATCTACATCATCTGCAGATGGAGAAGAACCTAAATTACCAGTTATAAAAGCCATATTTCCACAATCCTCACTATCAAAAGCTGGGCTACACGTATCTGAATTATTATAAATAGTTACTGCAGGTATATCTCTTTCCCATAGTCCAGATGCTGCAGACGAATTTACTGTCCAACCCATATCGACATTAAATCTATCTCTATATCCCTCATCAAGAGATATTAAAAATGGATTATTGTCGTTAATGATATTCAATGATTCTACACAAAAGTCTTTGTAACTCCATAAACCTGCATAAATATTGTAAGATCCAGGAATTAAGTTGTTAATGGTAAATAAACCATTTTGGTCGGTTGTTCCGCTATAAGTAAAATCATCATTAGTAATAATAAAATCAACTCCAGAAATCGAAGAATTAAGAGCTGAACTTTTACTTTCTATATTTAAATTTAGAGGGGTTAAAGAATACATTACTAAATTTAAAATTGTAGTAGAGTCGTTTTGAAGAACTACCTGATTTATAGTGTCTGACTGAAATAAAGGGTGTGAGAAAACAACACTATAAGTGCCAGGATTTAGTGTTCCAAGCTTAAATTCTCCCCCAACATTTGATAGAGTATTGTTGTTGCTATTTAGTATTTCTACAGTTACACCACTTAAAAATGTGTTGCTAGATGCATCGGTAATTATTCCTTCCAAATAAGCTGCTCTTTTATAATCTGGATCTAAAACAAAAAAACCATTTTCAATATCTGAAGCTATAATAATTCCACTTGGAAGATAAGGATAAACTCCCCAACAGCCATTAGAACCTGGACCAGAGAAGTTAGGAGAGGTATCAAAATGACCAACATTAACTATATTTCCTTTACTTTTTACGTCAAATATTTGAATTCCGGTGGTGTAATAAGAATTCACTATATAATCGTTTATATAAAATGCATTGTGGGGCATTATATTATTTCCCGGTTCAGCTTGTATTTTATCTGTAAGATCAATGTTATTTAAATCGATAATATTGAATTCCGAAAGGTGTCCACCATTATCTTCTTCAGTTGTATAAATATAATTACCATCATCTGAAGACCAAATATTGTGAGAATAATATCCAACAGTTGGATTTTGAGCTATTAAAACTGGTGTTGAAGGATTAGAAACATCCCAAAGAGAAAAAAGGGAATTATTTCCATTAGCAAGAAATAAAGTATCGCCTTTAACCATACCATCGTGCACATACCAATTATTTATATCGGCAATTTCTACTGGTTGTGTTGGGTCTTGATTTAAATCTAAAATAATAGCACCACCCGATCCCCTATTTGCCCCAAAAATATAAGCATATCCTCTATCATCTATATATATATTATGTGCTTTTTGCCACTGGGCGTTGGACGGACCAGTATATAAATAAGTATTGGTATTGGCACTGTCTGGCAAGTTAGATAAATCAATTATTAATAATCCATTCATAGCTTCTGTGGTTACATAAGCATAGTTCCCATAAGTTTTAATATCTCTCCAGATAGAATTCATTCCAGGAACAAACAATACTTCTTGAGGAGTAAGTGGATCGGATAAATCAATGATAGAAGTACCATTATTCATTCCTACAATGGCATATTCATTTCCTGAGCTATCTACCCAACCCCAAATATCATTAAGTTCAGATGGAACCATAAAGCCACTATTGGGTATATGAGCAAATTGCTGAACATTTAGTGGATTAGTTTGAGATACTAAATTGTTTAGAGTGAAAAATAGAAAAAATGAAAAAATAACTTTTTTGAAGACCATATTATGTTTATGAAAAATTAATTATTAATTACGTTATATATTTCTTAGTTGTTGTGTAATAACAAATTATATGTAAATATAAAATAATCTTCAAAGAGATATTTAATGTTAAATATCTTTTAAAATTCTCATATAAATTAAAATCTATAGATTTTTTTCACTAATTATAAAAGATAACTAGGAAGTCCAACATTTTTTCTATTTTTGCGGCTTAAATTGGTCGCGTAGCTCAGCTGGATAGAGCACCTGCCTTCTAAGCAGGCGGTCCCAGGTTCGAATCCTGGCGCGATCACTAGAACATTTTCAGAATGTTTCAAAACCTCTCAAATTTATCGATTTACAGAGGTTTTTTCGTTTTCAATGGTTTCGGGTTATTTCGCACTATTTTGTCTATTGTCGCGTTTTTGTAACACTATTTTTTCACCAAAACTTATTTATTTCACCAAAATAATTTTTGAAAACTAGAAATATGAAAACATCCATGAAAATTTACCTGAAAAATTTTTTTTGATTTTTTTAATGTCTCATTCCAATCTCTTATAGATTCCTTGTCTTTATTCTTTTCATAAAAATTCTGTAATTCACTACTTAAATCAAATCTTAAATCATATTCATTCATAACTACAACATTTCATAATGTTTTAAACCATTGAAGAAAGAAAAAGTTGAATTAGTTAAGAAAATATAAACCAATAAATTAAGAAGGCTATACTTATCATAAATAAGTAAGCTATTATTTTCGCAACTGTACTTTCTTGATTTTGAGGCTTTTCTTTATTATTTTTTTGATGTGATTCCAAAAACTCCTTTGGTGAGCTAAGAAAAACTTCACTTGGGTTTGGAGTCTTATTTAATCCTAACTTTTCTTTTTCAGCTTTACTAAATTTTGTTGACATAATCTAAAAGTAAAAAAGTATTACTTACTCTTCAAATGTTTTTTCACTATATAATTGTCCATCTTTCGTGTATGTCTTCATTGAATTAGAATCATAATTTAATTCCACTTGCAACTCACCTGTTTCCCAAAAAACTTTTGCAATTCCTTTAAGTTCTCCTTTCTCCTTGTAACCTTCGTGTGAAATAACACCATCTTTGAAATACTTTTTAAACTTCCCAGTTGCGTCTCCGTTTGAGTAAATTTGTTCTAAAGATAAATTACCATCTTCATCAAAAACTTTTATCAAACCATTAAGTTTTCCATCCTTCCAAATAGCGTGTTGTTTTAATGTTTCTTTTTCATCACCATAGTAAGTAAATGCATCACCATTTTCAAGACCATTAATCATCATAGCATCATCCTCTAAATTACCATTGATATTATATTCTTTAATTCTTCCATTCCACTTATTATTTTTATATTCTCCTTCACGTTTCAGCACACCATTTATATGAAACTCTTTAAAGGGTCCTTCAAGAATATCTTCTGACCCTTCTTTGTATTGAAGTTCCATACGTACATTTCCATTAGAATATCTAACAGTAGATTTATTACTTAGTTCACTTAAAATATTCGAATCTGAATATTTTGATAATAATTCATTTATGAGTTCTCTAAGCTGATTATTATCTTTTTCCGGGTAAATATTTTTTAAGATTTCTCCAATAAAATTAGCTTCTTCTACTGCAAATTCTTTATCAACCATCGCAAATGAAATCAAATATTCAAAAAAAGATTCAATTTCTTTCTGAGGCATTTGTCTAATAATTTCACCTTGAAGAGCATCATCACTAACAATATTTGATAAAGAGTTTCCAGTTTCAGATACTGACATTTTATTATCAGGAATAATTTTAGACTCAATTGTTCTTTTAAATTTAACAAACATCTCCTTTTCTTCTTTTGTGATTTTTCCATCAGAATCGATTAACTGTGAAACATAAGAAATCATTGTTATTAAACTTGCATTACGTTTTTGACTTTCAGTTAGATTTTCAAATGTTTCTTTTATTTTATTCTGCCTACTTTCTGAGTTAGGTTTTTTAAAGTTTTTAAATATTTCAAATATTCCCATATCATTTGTTTTATAGTTTTTAAATATTATATAATACGTTATGTATGTAGTTTGTAAGTTTTAAACCATTAAGGTAATAAAAAGTTGAGCTTCTCTAAAGTTTCCTTCATTAACTCTGCGTCATTAACAGGGTTCTTAAGAGCACCTTTTTCATAATTTGCTCCCTATCACTAGAGCAAGACGCTTTTCTTCTTGGGCAATGAAAGCAAACGAAAAGATTATTAAAACAAGGATGATTAGACTTCTCAATTTTTACAACTTTCTTCAATTAATTTCTCGATATTTTCCTTCTCTGATAAATCTTCAGCAGCATTTAACGCTTTTTGATAGTATTTGCACATGTCTTCAGCTTCATTAAGCATTTTGAAGGTTTCTGCAACTTTTATATATATTTTAAAGTTAGGTATCTTTTCACCATTATCATCTGAAATGAAATATCTGTTAGATGCTTCTAAACAACGTAAAGCATTTTCATAATTTGAAATCACTTTATAATATCTTTCTTGTTTTTCATATATTATTCCTAAATAGTAATACCCTTCTGGATCATTAGGATCCATTTTTATAGTTTTAAGTAAATCTGCCTTTTGTTTTTCAATTAAATCTTGTTTTTCATATATTTTATGTCTGTAGTAATATGCAGATGTACTAGAAGTATCAATTGTTATAGATTTTTCAAAATCTTTGTGTGCTTTTTCATATTCGCCAATTAATCCATAAAATAGCCCACGTTCATTATATGATTCTGAATAAATTTTATTTAAATCTACAAGCAAATTATAATCTCTTTCTGCATTTTTAAATTCCTTTTGGCGATAATAAAACTTAGCCCTTTCAATTAAGTAGTTTTTAGAGTCTAAATCTACAGCCTTATTTAAATCTGTCAAGGCATTTTTTTTATCATTTAATTTATTTTCATAAAAGTCTGCTCTTAAATACCAATAATAAGGGTCATTTTTGTCCTTTTTAATTGCACTAGAAATATTCTTAAGTGCAAGTTTAAAATTCTCCATTTCTGTATAACAATCTGCACTGTATATATACCATTCTGGATTATCAGTTTCTAGTTCAATAGACTTTCTGAAATCATTTAAAGCTTTAGTATAATTACCCAAATTTTGCCATCTCCTGCCTCGGTTAGAGTAATAAAGTGGCTCATATGGTTCTATTATAATTGATTTTGTATACTCCTCAATAGCTAATTTATCTTCTCCTTTATTTGAATAAATAATTGCACGATTATTTATTGCTCTAGCTACTTCCAAGTCATCACTATTTAAATCTATTGCTTTCGCATAATCTTTAAGAGCTAAATCATACTCTTTCAAATATTCTCTATTAAAATCAGCACGATTGTTATAATTAAATGAGGAACTAGGATTTAAATCAATCATTTTATCATAATCTTTTAAGGCACTAGTGAGGTCACCCATTTCTTGATAGCATTCTGCTCTATAAACATACCATTCTGGATTATCAGTTTCTAGTTCAATAGACTTTTTAAAATCATTTAAAGCTTTAGTATAATCACCTAAATGTTGCCATCTTCTAGCTCTGTTTGAATAACAGAGCGGTTCGGTTGGCTCTATTATAATTGCTTTTGAATATTCCTCAATAGCTAATTTATCTTCTCCTTGATTTATATAAATAATTGCACGGTTGTTTATTGCTCTAGCTGTCTGATAACTATCATTATTTAAAGCTATTACTTTAGCATAATCTTTAAGAGCTAAATCGTTTTCCTCTAAATAATCCCAATAAAAGTCAGCTCTATTATTGAGGTAATAAGAACTTTTTGGATACAACTCAATAGTTTTATTTAAATCATTTAATGCATCTTTATAATTATTTTGTAGAATATATATATCAATTCTATCTTCAAGCCATTCTGGATTAAGTTGTTCAATTTCTACTGAAATATTATAATTATAAAGTGCTTTTTCATAATCTTTTAATACAAAATAGATATCGCCTAAGTTAGAGTACGATTTACAATTATTGGAATCTAATTGAATGCTCTTATTTAAATCATTAATTGCCTTGTCATAATTTGCAGAATCTAAATAAAAAGCATAGTAATATCCTCTTTTCCTGTAACATTCAGAACAATAAGGATATAAGGAAACTGAATAATTATAATTATCTAAAGCTTTTTTATAATATCCCATTTCAGCCAAAACTTCACCTTTTTTATAAAGAGCATATTTATTTTTGGAATCTTCAGATAAAATACTTGATAACATTTCTAATGCTCTTAAGTATTTTTTTTTATCCTCATCAAAAAAATCACGTGTTAAACTATCAATAATTTTTTTCTGCACTTTATAAGATTTCTTTCTAAAATAGAACTTTCCAGAAGTGAGTTTAGTTGTTTCTTCCGTAAGTTGTTCATATCTTAATTTTTGACTTTCTTCTAAAACTTCTGATCTTGTATTTTGAAAAACTTCAGGGAGAGTAATTCCCTCAGTTAGCATGTTTTTAGTAAGCTTTTGACAATAAAGACTGTTCCTACCCTCTCCATCAGGTGCAGTATTTCCTGAAGTAGTTGAAAAAGCAATTAATGAGCCAGCAGGAGCTTGCATTTTAGCCAAACCTTTACCCTTGATTGATCTTGTAGCTAACCAATTGTTTTCAAATGGATTATCTCTACATGCGTCTAATATTAAAATGCTTATTTTATTTGAAGATTTTGTTTGCAAAAACTCCATAATGCTCTGAACACTAACTCCTCCCATTTCCTTAACATGAAATTCAGAATCATATTTTTCTTTAGTTGGCAGTAGATAATTATATCCATTTATTTGTACACCATGACCTGCATAATATATTAAACCCAAGTCATATTGAGACCTTAGCTTGCCAAACTCTAAAACTTTTTCAAGAAATTTTGTTTTAGTACCAATATTTGTATCCAGTATTACGTCAAAACCCAAGACTCTTAAAGTCGAATCCATCAACAAAGCATCATTAACAGGGTTTTTAAGTGCTCCTTTGTCATAATTGGCATTTCCAATAATAAGAGCAAGACGTTTATCTTCTTGCGAGAATAATTGAGTAAAAAGACAAATATTAAATAAAAAGAGATATATATACTTCATAAAAGAATTATTAGTTAATTCCTTTAGGATTAGGACCAAACCTATTTATTCCTTCTTGGCTATCTGCGAAGATCATCCAAAACGGATAGAAAGGAATAATTTGAAACCAACCACTGTTGTCCCTATCATGACATCTTTTAGCTCCTTGAGCCCAATAAAACCAATACAGAGGAATATATGCAAATCCAAGAATTGGAAATTGAATAGAAAGGGCATTTAAAAAGACAAATGAAAAAATAAAAATAATAAAACTAATACCATATTCAGTTCTTCTAATTCTTCCCTCAAATGAAAAAGGTGCACTAAACATCTTCTGTTTTTCTGAGATATTGAAATCACTTTCCTCAACTTCTTTTTTTATAGAATCTTCAACTTTTATTTCTTCAGTTATTTCTAATTCATTATTATTTGCACCGGAATTTGTTAAAATAGAATTGTTAGTTAATGCATTGTAGGCATCTTGAATTTTTTTAAATTCTTCTTTAAAAAAATCTTGATTATCATTATTCTTTGGATCGAATTCTTTTGATAATATCTTGTATTTGTTTTCTATTTCTTCTTTAGAAGCCCCCTCATTTAAACCTAGAACGTCGTAATATTTTTTCATTATTTATTTTTATTTAAAGTTTTAGATTTGACATCTTCAAAAACTGATTTGCTAGAAGAATCAAACTCTGATTCTTCATTTAAAAAAAGATAATCTATTTGACCAAACCTTTCAAAAACAACATCATTAGAAACAGTTAGATTTTTTCTTAAATTCTTTACAAATTCAATTTCAGAATTCTCTATTTTTTCATCTGCTGCTATTATCTCTAAACAAATATCAATTGCCGATAATTGCTGAACTATGTCTAAATCGGTTTTTTTGATAGATTCAAATAGTGTGTTCTGGAAAGCCATTAGATCCTTCATACTAATTTCTAAGGATTTGTTGAGCGGCTTTGATAAATCAAATTCAGAAAAGTAAGGGGAGCTTTTTTCTATTTCTTTTAATTTATCAATCTCTCTTTCATCTATATCTCCATCGCAAGAAATAGCAGCTACTGCAATATCTAAAAACATTTTTTTTACTTCTTCTTTTTCCATAGTTATTAATAATTAAAATTAATTTCTTTTAAATCCAATTGAAGAACGAGCTTCATCTTCATTTTCAATATTGTTAAATCTATTATAGTCTTTTTCATACTCGTCAATTACAGATTTACTGACTGTAGGTTTAAAAGATTTTAAGACTTCAATTAAAATATAATTAGATATTCTAACATCAAGCATAGCAGATTTATGAGCAGCTTTATTTACAATAAATTCAATATCACTTGCAACATGATTTTTAGTCATTTTAGATAATTCTAAATAATTAATATCAATTTCACAATACCTATTATTTAAATATAATTTAAATAATTCCTCTCGTGCTTTATCATCTGGTGGTGGTATATAAAACTGTAACTCTAACCTACCCGATCTTAGCATTGCATCATCTATTAAGTCTGGTTTATTAGTTGTTGCAATTACAAAAACCCCTCTATCAGAACATTTATTTATCTGAGCTAAGAATTCATTTACTCTAGCAGAAACAGATTGATTAATACCTTCTGTTCTTTTAGGCATGACAGCATCAACTTCATCAAAACAAATAACAGACGGAGAGTTGTTTTCTGCATCTGTAAATAGTTGGCCTATTTTTTCTTCACCACCACTTACATAAATTGAACTTATGTCGGATGGTTTTATTAAAATGAAATTAAAACCTGCTTCTTCACAAAATTTCTCAGAAATATAACTTTTACCACATCCAGGTGGTCCATAAAGTAGCATACCATTAGGTATTGTGACGCCATATTTTTTGAAATGTTCAACTTTTGTTAACACATCAATAACTTGGGTTTGAAGTTGTTCTTTTATGTTGTTCATACCAGCTATATCTCTAAAGCCATTACCCATTTTAATTTTCTTGTTTTTCAAAGGTTTTTGAGAAACTATATTTAATAATTTATCTCTATTTAAATAGTCATTAAATTCAGAGATAGAGCTAAACCTTTTATCAGGATCATTATTTAATGCTTTTAATAAAAAAAGCTTCATATGCTTATCAAAAGAATCGTCAAACAATAAACCTTTTTCATTTCTATATCCTAAAAATTTATCTATAGAATCTTTACTATTAAGTTCCGATAACTTATCGTGGAAAAATGGAGGAATTCCCTTAATCATATTATATAAAAGTGCAGCAATATTAAACTGATCTGTTTTTACAGTAAAAACATCGCTAAAACATTCGTCTGCTAAAAGAAACGGAGAAATACCATCTACATAAGAATACTTAAATTCATCTTCAAAATATCTAAGATTTATTAAATTTCTAAGCTTCAACTGCTCACTTTCAGAGGACATGTCAAAAACAATATTGTCTAAAGAAAGTCCATTTATTAATATTGGCTTTTGTTTATTATGAAGCTCTTGAGCAATTTTTGATAATTCAATTGCAACATTCACAGCTTCAAATTCACCCAGTGGACCTTTCCTTTTCATTCGATCCATTACTGTTTCTCCACTAATAAACTCCGTAGCTATATATCTAAATTTTTCTAATGCGTGATTGAATTCTCCAAAACCCATTAATTTTGGAAAACCTGCAATTCCTGTTTCAAGAAAATTGATTTCCCTTAAATTGCCATTATCATCAAGATCATCTCTAGAAATTTTTGCAGAATTATATATACTTAGGGTAACTAGTGATTTTTCTTGTAATTCCTCAGCGCTATATACCTCACAAAAGGATGTTGACTCTATAAAATGCTTTACTTTATACTTATCATTTATTATTATATTTTTTAGTTTGCCCATAAATTGAATCTATACTCCAAGAACATCTCCACCTGTTGTATCAACACCACTCTTTCTTTCGGGAAGAAGAGCCCAAAGTTCTCTACAATAGTTTAATATTCTTGCCTTGTCTGGACTAGACATAGCCTCTTTAAGTCCCCTATCCAAAATTGAACGTGCTTTGGACTTGTCTGACCAAGGTTGAGAATTAAAATCATCATTGAATGAAACCAAAATAGATATATATAGATCAACCCCATGTTTATCATCAAGCAAATCTCCCATTAAAAAATTAATTTGCTGCTTTAGATCTTTTGCTTTAGCAACATCTTTTTGTTTTAAAACATTTTCCATTTGTTTTTTGAACCTATCAAGCGCTGATTTATGTTGTGAATTATCAGAATCCTTTATCATTTTTTCTGCTTCGTAATAGATATCCTTTAATTCCTGTTCTGCGGATGGCCATAAACTTCTGTTTTGCAAATCATCTAGGTTTGCAAATTGCTTTTTGATGTTATCTTTTGTTTGCATTCTAGTATCAGAATCTGTTTTTCTTGATTCAAACACATCTTTTATCTCTTTGATTTCTTTTTCTATATTATTAAGAGCATCTACATCGTAAAGGTCTTCAGAGGTTTTAATAGCTTCAATTTCTTTACCTATCACCCTAAATTGTTCATCAAACCAATTATCATCTTCTCCCTCTTGCTTTTCTTGCTTTATATCTTTATCAATTGTTTCATTTAAGAACGGAATATCAATACTTAGTTTGTAAACACCGTCTTTTATACATTCTAAAAAAATACTTACTTCAGAATTTTTGGGTAAAAATTTAGATATGTCATTCCCTGTTATTTGTATTGTACTTACCCATAGTTGATTTACTGCTCTCGTATTTTCAGCTTCTTGAGAACCTTGATATATTGATATATTTATAAAGTCATCCGAACCTGGTCTTAAATCTTTTTGAGTTTTTAAACCTGACTTTTCCCCACTAGCTGGCATGGTGACATTTTTATTAAGTCCAGGAATAGTAAAAAAGTTTTCTTTTCCGTTATCTCCTCTTAAACCAATTCCAACATTATAAGCTAAAGTTGCACTTCCTGTTTTAACACCTTGTAAAATGGTTATTTCACTGGGTTCACAGGGAATTGAAGTTCCTGACTCATCGTAGGAGAGTATTTCGAAACTATTGGGTTTTCCTTCCCTTAGTTTTAGATCAATAACATCCCCTGTTTCATTAATTTCTACCTTATCACTTTCCCATCCACCGTCATTTCTTTTGACAGAAATGAACAATTTTTCGGGGACATTTCCTTTGGTCTTAGCTTTATTTAATTGCACGACTAGACTTTCTTCATCATCAACTGATTGAGATTCATAACTTAGTTCCAGCTGAACTTTAGTATCATCTCTAGTCTCATCTTGAATCGATTCTTCTACTTCAAACTGTGAAGCATATATAGCTGCTCCTCTTGCAACAACTGTCATAGGATCTACAGATGTATTTGGAGCACAAATTTGTTTGGTCAACATTTCTCTTAAAACAGGTGAAAATGTAGGACCGCCCACAAGAATTAAATCCGAAATAGATTTTCCGTCTAAATTATTTCTTTCCAATATTGATTTACTGACATCTATTGCTTTTTGAAATACTGGTCCAAGAACATCTTTTAACTGATCGTGAGCAACTGTAAAATCTATCTCAATTTCTTCTCCTTCGTCATCTTCGGGATATTCCCCAAGATTACTTATAACGTCATATGATTTACTAAAAGAAAGGTTAATTTTTATTTCTTCAGCCTTAATTTTCAAAGCATCTTTCAATAAATTATTTTTTGTTTCATCACTTAAATAACTATCGATTTTAAAATTCTCTTTTAAATATGGAATTAGAATTTGATCAACAATTGCATTATCTAAATTCTTTCCACCTAGCCAATTATCACCATCTGTATCTTTAACCTGCATAATTCCGTCTTCAATGTCTACCAAACAAACGTCAAACGTACCTCCACCAAAATCAAATATTAAAATTTTACCATCTTTAGTTTTTTCATCTAATCCGTAAGCAGAAGCTGCTGCAATAGGCTCTTGAAGTAATTCTACTTGAGAAAATCCAGCTTTTTCAGCAGCACTTATAGTTGCTGTCTTTTGGTTGTCATTAAACATAGCAGGAATGGTAATAACTACAGATTTAAAATCTTCATTTTGAACTTTGGATTTGAGATATTTTAAAACTTCAGAGGATAAATCTTCGGAATTAAAATCTTTATCCATTTTAGATGAATGGTATAAAGTGTCTGTACCCATTGTTCTTTTAAACTCAACAAATACATTTGACCCATCAGACTGTCCTCTTTTTAATGCATTTAATTTATCTGAATTTAATTGATTGAATGCTTTATCTCCAACCATTACTCCTTTCCTAAACCCAACACAAGATGGAGTCGTATCTTTTTGAAGTTCATTTTTCACAATTGAACTTTCGCCTTTATCAATTACAGCAATGGCTGAATTAGTTGTTCCTAAATCTATTCCATATTTAATTCTTCCCATGATTTATAGTTTTAAAATTTGATTACTCACCTTGACTTACTTCGACTTGAGCAGCTTGAATTAATTTGCCCTTATAATTTATTTGAGGTTTAATTATTCTTGAAATAATAGACTCACTTTCTTTTAATTTTTCATCAATTACAAAATTAGCTTGTAAGTTCATTCCAGAATCCCATGATTTACCTAAAAGTTCTTCAATTTCATAATCATTTGCGTTTAATGACTGTGTCAGTTTTCTAACTGATGCATTAAGCTGTTTATAACCTTTTATAGATTCATCCATTCGAGATAAATTGGTAGTAATTCTAACTATTTCATCGGCAACTCTTTTAGCAAAAGAATGATCAGGGTCAGTTTGTGCTAAAACTGTTGAGCTTTCCTTAGATAACCATTCTGTTAATTGTTGGCTATCTTGAATCTGCTTTTCGAAAATCTCATTTTGCTTTTTATTTAATTCTTCTGTTCGTTTACTCCACTTTTTATTCAGAACATAATATATAATTATAATTAAAACTACAGAAAGGCAGACAACCAATAAACTAAACTTTTGTTTTTTGGAAAAGGATTGGTTTACAGAATCTATTTGCTTTTTATTTTCTTCATTTGCAATATGTTCTTTCTCTAAATCTTGTGTGGTTTTGTTTATATTTTCATCAATAGAAACCATAACGTTACTTATAGAATCAGTATATGATTCAATTTGAATAATAGTATTGTCAATAATATTAACCCTGTCCGTTGAACTTTTTAATTTAACATTAAGAGAGCTTATTAACTTATTCAAACTTTTTTGAAGCTTATTAATTTCACCAAACTTTTTTTGAAATTCTAAAAGCTCATTACTCAAATTTTTAATTTGGGTATTATTAGAATTTAATATTTCTAAAGTTGATTTATTTAAACTATCATTTAATGATGAGTTTTTTGAAATTTCTGATTCTAGTTGACTAATCTCTTTTTCAAGATTTAATTCTAGCTGATTAATTGAATTTTTAATTTGATTTTTAATATAGTTAGTATCTAATTTTTGAGAATAACTTACTAATGAAATTGATGATATTATAAGAGTAAATAATTTTTTCATAAGATAAATTTAAGCAGTCGGTTTATTTGTTGACCAGCCAGATCTTCTAGCTTCTTTCATTAAAGGGTGATTATTTAAATCATTTTTATATTGAAAAAATATTGCTGAAAGAATAAATCCAACTAATAAACCTATACCGCCAATAAAAATTGCACCTATAACTTCACCTTCAAATGCTAATAGTCCAATAATAGCTCCAATAATAGTTCCTAAAATTTTAGAGAGATCACCATTGTTTTTTAATGTATTTAATTCATCGTAACAGGTGTTGCAATATTTAAGCTTTAAATCAAGATATTGATATTGAACTTGTCTAAACCCCCTACTAGTTTCCATATAAATTGTTTTTGTGAAACTATTAGTTTGACTGATATTATCTTTTTTACATCTTGAGCACAGGTTTGCCTCTTGCTCTTCCTTGCAGTGTTTAATACAATCGTTTGCACGTTTTTTGGTTTTAGATTCAACTGCAATAGTCAATGCGTACTTATAAGAGCTTAAAAAGTCAGAATCATTTTTGGTTTTGTTAAAACAAAGAATGCCACACTGCATTATTTGATTAGATAATTTGTCTGCAATTGATTGATATTGATAATCATCCTTACCTACTATTTCTTTAATCTGTTTGATATGCTTAAATGAATCCTTTATTAATTTCTTACCAATTTCAACACCTTGTTTATGGTCCTTTTCTACCTCTTCATTTGATTGTTTAATCAAAGTGAGGATCTTACTTAATGGCTCATTAATAAGGTTTTCACTTAAGTTCTTGCTCAGGTCTCCATCTAATCCTTTAAAAAGGTCTGAAAGTTCTTTATTGGTGTAGTTGGTACTAAGTAATTCTACTAAAAGATTAGAAATAAATGACTTTATTTCTATTACATCAATTTGATTAGTGTTTTTTAAAACAGACTCACAGTAATTATAGAAATAATTTGAATCCAATAAAGAATACTTTTTTGAAATTGCTGAACGCAATTCTAAAGTTGCTGTTTCACCTTTAAAAAACTGATCGTTTTTGGAAGAATCAAGAGATTTTAAAAATAGCAGGGATGATAAATTATTAAAAGCAGAAAAGTTTTTTTCTGAAATCTCTTTTCCTTTAATATACTTTGTCCAAATCTCAATAGCTTTATCAATATTACCATCACTTAAGTTATTAAGAGCAACTGAGTCAATTGGAGAAATATTCGTAAACCAAAATAAAGAATTTTTAATTTTACTTTCGTCCAGTAATAGTTTATTCTCTATCCTAGAAATAACATCTTCTGATCTGTTAATCTGGGCAAGATTTAAGAAGTTAAAATCATATTGAAAAGAAGTACTCTTACCAATTTTTGTAAAAGCTTTAATTTTAGATAAATTCTTTTTAATTTCTTTTGCTCCTGAGTTACTAAGTACACTTATTACTCTGAAGGGATTTTGTGAAATAAATGAATTTCCAGACATTTTTACATTTTAATACTAATAAACTTAATAAAAGAACATAATAAAAACAATAAATAATAGGTGATATATAATTAAAATTATTTTTTTAGAATTTCATCACCATTATTTTCAATGGTTTGTTTTGGTGTATTTTTCTCTGAATAAAACAAACTAAAAATTAAAAACAAACCTACAATGACGTCTAGAATGTTCCATAAATCCCTTCCAAGAGAAATTTTAAAAAACGGTTGAAATAATATTGCGAGTGCACCAAAAACAACAAACATGATTTGGTTGTTTTTAATATAGTTTAAATAAGCTAAAATTGAAAAACCAATTAATGCCAAAAAACGAACAAATTGATAATAACCGTATGGCATATCTAATAAACAAATAAAAAAAAGAAGAGCAAGAAATAATCTTAATATGTTTGAAATTGAGATGATAATTACAAGTTGTTTAAAGCGGTTTGAGCATCGTAGTAGGAATCATTATGTTCAAGGGCTCTTTCATAATCTTTTTTAGCTTTAGATTTAGCTTTTAAAGCTTCATAAACCCTTCCTCTATTATAATAATGTTCAGCAACATTTTTTCCTTCAGGTTCTAATTCTATAGATTTATTTAGATATTCTAAAGATTTATGAAAATCTTTTAAATAGTAATATCCCAAGCCAGCAGAATCATAATAAGCTGCATTTTGAGGATCTTTATTAATTACAATCTTGACATAACTTATTCCTCTTTTATACTTTTTTTGGTCATATTGATTATATGCCATTATATTGTACAAATTATAATTTTCAGGATGTTCCAACATGAATTTTTTAATTAAATTTTGTTGTAAGATTAAATCCTTTTCTTGCTTAATGTTTTTGTAAATCTCATTATTAGAATTAATTCTTTCTATAAAAACATTAACTAAAGTATCCTTATAAACTTCTTCTGGAAATAACTTTTGGTAAGTATCTTGGTTGTTTATTTTAAACCATTCTTTTCCTAATTCAACTTTTTCAATCATATCTAGAAAAAAAGGATTAGTTTGGATTTTCTTATCAGAATTTGACAAACCTTCAGATAATTTCTGATTTGTTGTAATTAATTGATAAATACTTCTTTCAATTGGGTTAAGTTTTATGACACCCTTAAATTGATCATTTATAATTTCATTTCCTTCTAAATAAAAGGGACCCATAAACCAATCTGGAACTTGTGACCTATACTCTTCATCAAGTTCGTAAATTTTAACAGTTTCATTTAAATCAAGATTATATTCTTTATTAATTGCACTGAATGGATCTAATCCCATTATTAAAGAATGATCATCAATTAAATTTAAATACCAATTTTTAATTTCTCTAATTGGAACTTTATTTATAACCGCAAACTTTACAGCTCCATAGAGCGATGATTTAGCATTATATAATTCTTTAGTAATAATTTCAATAATATCTATATGTTTAGAATTAGTTGACAATTTGAAATGTAAGTCACTAATTTTATCAAATAGAAATCCAAAACATTTAATTCTTGGCTTAATAAATTCAATTTTAGATTCTAATGTTTCATCTAACATTCTATTAGAATACTCGTCACAATGACCCCATATTAACTCACTTGTTTTTTGGTCAATAGATTTTTCAGAATTAAAAGAATCAAGACCAGAACTAGATCTATCTTTTATTACTTTATACCAATAATAAATATCGTTCAAATGATCATCACCAAAATTATTTTGAAATTTTTCAAGTTCTTTTTCAAACACCAGAATTTCCTCTAAATCTTTACTGAAAAATCTACTGCCCTTGTCTTTTAATTCAATATTCTTAACAATTCTTATTGTTCTTTCTTTAGGGAGATATCCAATGTAAAATAGATCACTTTTTTTTAAATATTCCCAATTTTCTATTTCGTGATCGGAGAAAACATCATCTCCTCCGTTCAATTCAATTATTTTAGAAATTAAAAATTTTGCAACATTTTCAGTAGTGACATAAATTGATATATAGTGAAAAACATTTTTTTTATCAAAAAATAAAAGAGGAACATTTATAAACTTAGAAAAGTTTTGATATTTTTCTAAAACAAAATTTCCTTCATAAATATTATCAATTCCTTTAATCCACTTAACATCTTTAACACTTTCAAATAATTCAGTTTTTTGAAATTCCGTTGCATGTTTTGGAAGCATGTCTTGATTAGAAATTATAATAACATCAACTCCTGCAATAACTGGATGCTCAATATTGAAACCATTAGCTTCCCAAAATTCATATTCAGGGGCTTTTTTTACAGAGCTGAAATTTAATGAATTTGAAGCAAGAAGTGATGAAATCCCTTGGTGGTAATTTTCCTTAGAAAAAGCTTTAAAAATCATTATCATTTGACTTTGTGCATAATACCAGTCACCATCAATATCAGAACAGAAAAATTCCTCAGCACTATTTCCAGAAACTTCAAATCTGATAGCATCAAAATCAATTCCTTTCAAATTAGGAAATACAACTTTAAGCATTTGATTATTATCCATAAAAACTAATTTAGTTTATTTTTATAAATTGTAAAATATTAAATAGGGTTCTTAGGAGTTTCTAAGAAATTAATAAAAATTAAAAACTATAGATAGATAATGATAAAATACAACCCTAAAAACTGGTTTGCCTTAATATTTGAATTTCACAAAAGTGATACACTTAGAAAACTTCTTAAAACTATTATAATTTTTAGTTTGTACTCTACAGTATTACTTTATTTAGAAATTCACTACACTAGCTTTAAAAGCACAATAGCAATTCATTCTTTACTTGGTTTTGTTCTTGGTCTATTACTTGTATTTAGAACAAATACAGCCTATGACCGTTGGTGGGAAGGAAGAAGAATATGGGGAGAGCTCACCAATACGTCAAGAAATCTTGCTATGAAGATTAATGCTATTCTTAAAGAAGATAATCTAGATGATAGAGAATTTTACGCTTCAATGATTTCAAATTTCGCAATTTCTTCCAAAAATCATTTGAGAACTAATGAGGAAAATTATTTAAATGGAATATCTAATTGCAACGGTTTCGACAAAAAAGATGTAAAAAGTAAAGACCATATACCAAATTTAATTTCATCTCTTATTTTTAAAAAAACTCACGATCTTTTCAAAAAAGAAATAATTACAGGAAATTTATTGATTACAATTGATAAACAAATAAAATCTATGGTTGATGTAATTGGAGGCTGTGAAAGAATTAAAAATACTCCAATCCCATACTCTTACAATATTTTTCTCAAAAAATTTATTTTCATCTACTCAATTTCTTTGCCTTTTGGTCTTGTTAGTGACCTTGGTTACTGGGCTGTTCCAATTTCTGTATTCATTCTATATGTTTTATGCAGTTTGGAACTTTTAGCTGAGGAGATAGAAGATCCATTTGGAAAAGATGCTAATGATTTACCTCTTGATGTGATGTGTGAAAATATCAAAGAGAATGTTAATAGTATTTTATTAAATAAATATGCTAAATAAAACCACCATCTTTAATTTCAGTCAGTTTAGAAAAAAACTATGAGACATCAAGAAATTTTATAAGAAGAAATAAATAGATTTTAAATTAAAAAAATCTTTAACCAGAAAATCTAATTATTTTTCCAATTGTAAGGACACAGTTCTTGTAATTGAGTTTGTTATTTCATTTATAATTTCTTCATCGTCTTTGTTTTTGTAATTACATTGAATGACAAATTCAGTTTGTTTGTTTTTGGTTATAATTATTGCTTGATAGATATATCTAATTTCATTAGTCCCTTTTCTTTCACTTTGTCCTCTTAATAAACAATATTCAAATAAATCATTATTGTAACATTCGGGTTCTGAAATTTTATAGATGAAATTGGGATCATTAGAATAACTGTTTTTTAAATTATTTGCATAAAATTTTAAATCTCTTTTTTTATCAGAATTTTTAACAATACTAACTAATAAAGGATATGTTTCTTTTTGGGCAATTTTATTCATCAGATTTTGGGTATTCTTTTCATAGTCTTCACCATAATTAAAAAATGAATATTGCCTCAAGTTTCTCCTTTCACTCTTTTTGAATGATTTGACATTTTCAAGACCTAAAGTAGGTTCAGGCAATTTTATAACATAATTATCATCTAATAAAAATATTTTTTGAGCGCATATGCTTATGTTGAAAACAAGAAATAATATTGCTATTAAAACTCTTGACATATATTAATCTTTTTGAATGATTTTATAACTTTTCTATATAATATTTCATCTTCTTTATTATTGTAAAATATTCTAAAAAAACCAATGACTTTTTTATCATAACTTACAACTGTTGCCAGTAATTGGTACTTATTTTCATCAATATTGGGGTCATTTAATGTGCCATTAATTAGAAACCCTTCAAAATAATCGTTTTCAAAATTTTGAGAAGCAGAAAAATTAAAATTAATATTTTCATCATTTAACACCCCAGTGTTTTGAGCAAACCCTTTAGCCGTTGTTCTTATTACGTCTATGTGTTCATTAACACTAAATAATAATTTATCATTTGTAAATTCAAAGAGATAATTGAATGATTTTTTGTTTTTTTCTTTTTTATTAAATGGTTTCCAACTGGAAATATCATCGGGTATCTCAATATAATATTTGTTTTTGATGGAACAAGGAATGCTGTTTTGACAATAATTCTTAGTAGAGAAGAAAAATATTATAATTAAGAATACTATTAGTTTTTTCATTTAGTTTTTCTAATACTTTTAATAATATCGTCAATTTCATTAAAGTACTCTTTATCTTTTAAAATTATTGTAGAAAAAAATCCAGTATTTTTATTATTAATATCTTGTAGAAAATGAAAAACAATAAAAATTTTATCCTTTTTTTCTTTTGCTAATCCTATGGTTTTGTAACCCCAAAACTCATCAGTCTTAAAATTAGTTATTTCAGACATTTTTAATTTTAAATGTGCACTTTTGAGGAATATTTTAAGATTAGCATCAAAATCTATTTTATTGTTATCAAACTCATTAATGTATTCACTGAATGTTAGCTTCATTAACATGTAGTTGTCGTTTGATGTTGGCATAAAACTATACTCCATTATATTTTTGACACCTTGTATTTCTAACATTTCTTCACTTAGTCCAAGTTTATGAGAGACGTCCTCTGGGTAAGCTCTGGAAAGCAACTCGTAGTTTTCTTGAAATATTGAGAAATAGGTAGGTTCAATCTCCATTAATCCTTGAGCACTTGTATTCATAAAAGGTGCTATGATTATTAATAGCTTTACAAGATTAATTTTTAAATTAATTACTTTCATATTCAAATATCAATAATAATGATGAAAAATCTACTCATACTGTTATTAATATCTTTTTCATTTTCATCTTTTTTTGCTCAAAATTCCAAGATGAATACTTATGACGAGTACGCCTTATTGAATCATGAACAAAGCATCCTATCTCAAACAAAAGAAGCTTATGGTAAAAATAGTTCTGAATATTTATTTGTTTTATTTCAATTGTATGCTTGCTACGATAAAAGAGATCAACAAAAAGCATTAAAAATAAGTAATGAGTGTCTTAAAGTAATTGAGTTCGTTTATGGAAAAGATTCACCTCAATATATAATTGAACAAATGAATGGTGGTATTCAGAATATTAATCTCGAAAATTATAAAAAAGGTATTGAGATAATAGAGTCAGTAGTTTTTGATAAAAATAAAGAAGCTCTGGTATCAGATAAGAGAAAATCAACTTTCTTAATAAATATAGCTGCAACTTATGAGCAATTTGGCGACTATCCCAAGGCAATTGAGTATTACCAAAAAGCACTGAATTATGAAAATAATGTTTTCACTAGTGCAGATTTTCAAGATTTTAAAATAGAAACTTTATTGTCGAGTGTATATACCAAATTGGGGGATTACAATCAGTCTCAAATAATACTAAAAAAGATTTACAATAAATGTAGCCAAATACTCAATTACAATAATTCAGTTTGGTTAGATAATAGATTAGAAAATGTGACATCACAAAGTGAATTAGCATTTGTTTATGAAAGATTGGGTGATATGAATACAGCCAATCAAATTATTCATCAAAATAAAGGTTTTGATTTTGAAAATAGTATAAATCCAAAGCTTAAAAATCTTTATTTCAATCAAATTAAAATGGTTTTTAATCAAGCGAATGATCAAATTGCTGAAAACTATTATTACTTAGGTGATTTAGATAGTTCCATGAAGTATTGTGAGCTGCAATATGAAAATTATAATGAAATCTCATCAGCTAAAAGTTTACTCATAAAAAGTTGGATTTATTTAGATGAAAATAACATTGAAAAAGCTTCTGAGTATGCACGTTTAGCTTATTTACAAGCAAAATTAAGTTGGTCTAAATTAGAAGTTTGTCCTTATTTGATTCAATTAGCTAAAATTAAAAACAAACAAAAAAATTACAATGAAGCTATTGAATTTGCAACTAAATCATCAAAGTTGGTGTTGGATTACATGAGTGAAAAGCATCCTTATTATTTCTTATCTCAAAAAGTAATTGCTGAAAGTTTTATGCTTAATGGGGAATTTATTAAGGCTCAAAATATATTTGAAAAAATTCAAGAAATTCAACTTGAAAAATTCAAACTTTATGAACACAGTTTAAATGAAAACTTGAGAATTAAATCTTTAAATGATTTACTTAAAATAAATATGTCTCTATTCGAAATATATAATATTGATAATGCAAATGATAACATATTAAATCAGTTTAATAATTGGTGCTTTTTAAAAGGAAGAGACTTAAGTAAAAGTAATTCAATTTCATCTTCTATCTTCAACAGTGGTGATTCTCTTTTAATTAAAAATTATCAAAATTGGATTGATTTAAATAAAGATGTTGCTAGAATAATGGAAATGAAGAAAGAGGACATTGAAAAGTTTGGTTTAAACTTAGAATATTCCAAAAAAAATGCCGACAAACTTGAAAGACAACTGCTAAAAAGCTCTTCATTTATAAGCGAAAGTAACTCATCACTATCATTCAATGATTTAGAATCAAATTTATCAGAACAAGAAATTTATATTGACGTGATGCTTCATTATTCAGTAATTAATGAATCTAGTTTCTATTATGCTTACTTGATAAAAAAGGGATACAAAAAACCTGTCATTATTAAAATTGGCAATACAGATGAATTAAACTCATTATTTACAAAGTATACTTACAGTATAATGTCAAAAAAAACATATTTTAATTCTCATGATTATTTTTGGTCTAAATTCGAAAATTATTTAAATGATATAAAAACAATTTATTTTGCGCCTGATGGACTCTACAGTAAAATAAATCCTAATATTTTATATAGTACCAAATCTGAAAAATACTTAATGGATGATTACAATATTATAAACATAAATTGTATTGAAGACTTTGTTAATTTAAAAGATAATAATCATTATTATGAAGTAAAAAATTCAAATATTGTCTTGTTTGGAAATCCAACATTTTTCTTGAATGTTGGTGAACTTACAAATCAATTATCATCAAATCATTTATTAGCAAGAGATTACGATTATTCATTAGATTCTCAAAGAGGATATAACATCAAACAACTTCCTGGAACTTTAGAAGAAATTAACAATATTTCTAGTACTTTAAATTCAACTAATTGGAACATTGAGCTAGTTACCCACAAACAAGCAACAGAATTTAAAGTAAAAAATGTTTCTGCGCCAAGAGTTTTACATATAGCAACACATGGTTATTTTTTACCAAAAAGCACTTTAATTAAAACAAATGTTATTGGAGACAATCATCTAAAGAATAATCCCTTGTTAAGATCTGGACTACTATTTGCTGGTGCGCAAAACACATCTAACGGTGAATATACAGGATTGGAAAACGGTTGGTTGAATGCTTATGAAGCTTCATTTTTAAATCTTAGAGGCACAGAACTGGTTGTTCTTAGTGCATGTGAAACAGGAAGAGGTGAAATTATAAATGGAAAAGGTGTATATGGACTACAACGAGCCATTAGAATAGCTGGAGCTGAATCTATAATAATGAGTATGTGGAAAGTAAGTGACGTTGCTACGCAAAAATTAATGACTTATTTTTATGAGTTTTGGATAAAAAATAAATTGTCTAAAAAAGAAGCTTTAACTAAAGCACAAAATAAGCTGAAAATTGAATATCCAGCTCCATTTTATTGGGGTGCTTTTATATTGATAGGTACTTGATAAAATAAATTTTATCAATAATTTTAATAGTAATTTGTAAATTTTAGTTTGATTTTATAGCTATTTTTTTAGATAAAAGAAAAATATATCTAATCTTTCATCTCCTGAATAGCTTTAATAATAAAATCTTCATAAGGTTGGTCATTACTATTAAAGTCCACTTTATCAGTATCAATTTTAGATGATTGATTTTGACTTTTTTTATTATTGCTTATATCAATTAAAGATATTTTAAGTCGATGATTGTCCTTAGATGAAAATACTTGTGAAATTTTATCAGTAAAACTTTGAGTTTTAACTCTATACTTACAGAGTTCTAACTCTGACTTATTTTTAATAATTGTTGATAAAGAGAACTCAATTTTAGATTTTATTTGGCACTCAATATCAGAAATATTTTTTAATAAGATTATTAAAAAATTTATGTAGGGATTAAAAGAAATAGAATTAATAAAAACACTAGGTTTTAAGGAATTATTAATTTTTTCAACTTCAAAGCTATATGGGAGCAGAATCAAATCCAGTAATCTTTGATAACTGTCATTAATCATATTTATGTAGCTAGAATCTGCATCTTTTATTGTTTTTTTTAAAGCAATTAAATGTGAAAAAGTATCTTCAATCAAATATTTAGTATTAAATAAAATATGTTTTTTTAAACCTATAATTTCATCAGAAGGTTTCTCAAAAAAACTGTTGTATAATGAATCGTACTTATCTAAAATACTAGTTAAGGATTTTTTTTCTTTTTCAGAATTTGAGTTCATAGATTTTTTTTCTTTTTAAAAAGTCTATTTTTTAATTTTTTGAGCCAATTGAAAATATTTAGATTCCTTGATAAAAAGTATTTTAATTTTTGAACATTTGCATCTACATAATGTTGATCACCAAAATCTATTTCTTTTGAAACTTCGTAAAATTTCTCTTGGAATAATTCAAATGATGAAGTATCAGTTAAAGAGAAAATTAATTTTCCATGAATAACTCCGAAAGTTTTATTTCCTTCCTTGAGTTGATCTGAAAGTACAATATCGTATAATGTTGAATTACTTATATCTTCTTTAAAAATGTATTTATCTTTAAAAGATTCATCGTCAATATTTATTTCCATCTCAAAATTATCTCTGTGGAATAAAGATTTAGAAGCAATTTTAAATAAATTATTAAAATCATATTTTTCAAATCCATTTAAGGCTCCTTCTAGTATTTTAATATTTGAAAATGTTGAATTTCCAGAAACTGATTTTTCTTTGGAAATATACTTTCCTGTAAAGTCACCGTAAAGAAATAATTTATGATTTATTTCAAATGTATTATCCATTGTGATTTTTTAGCCATTCTAAAAGAGAACCCTTTTTCAACACTTTAATATTTCTTGTTTTTAGCTTGGTATTAAAGGGTGGGTTTTCATAACGTTCGTTTATTACCACATCTTGTTCAGTTTTGGATGAAAGTAAATTTACATATTTGGTCTTATAACTATCGTATTCATATAAAATCAATTTCTTGTTATTAGACAGAATTGATTTCTGGTATTTAAGAAAAAAGGTTGAAGTGTTATAAATGTATAAAGGAATTAGAAAAGTTATTACACAAATAAGACTAAAAAACCAATGTTTTGGCTGACTAGAAACTATGCGTATTTTTTTCATAAAAAAATTGGAGTTCCTTATCTCTCCATAAACTAAATCCATTTCAGACTGTTTTTTTTGATCTATTTTTTTAAGTTTAATTTTGAATAAAACATCATCCTCAGTACTGTTAGATTTATCCATTAATTTATTAAACTCCTTTATATCTTGATAACTTTTTTTTAAATCAGTCAATTCATGTAAAAATTTAAGGTTGAGGTTTTCCTTAAAATTAGAAATCATTTGAGATTTATATGTATGTAATTCTCTTTTAATATCACTTTCAAATACATCGGTACATATTGATTTTGAAATAAAGATGGACAACACAATAATCAGAAACCCCTTTACAGAAATGTAGGCATACAATTGCCTCTTTGATTTTAAGCTATTTGCTTTAAAAGAAGTAGCAATTATTAACCTGTACATGTTGTGTACTAAGAAAGTAAAAAACATACTTATTACAATAGATATAAAAAGATTTTCAGTAACTAAATACATGGCATGATAAAATGCATAAATGGATATTGACATTAAGAATAAATAGAAAAGAGTGAAAGACAATACTGTGCTAAAATCGTCTTTATCTACTTTCAATAGATTTTTATCAAAACCAAAAATAATGGAGAGAAGTTTTAAAAAGAGAGACTTAATCATGCTTTTTTCTCAATATACGATCCTGGATTATCTTTAATGTTTTTACTCTCCGATGACTTCCAATTTTCCATAACCATCTCACTGAGTTCGGTTTGAGTTTGAATGAGTTTAATTTTTTCTCTTAACAATCGATCTGCCTGATGATTAATAACCAAATCTCGCTGAACACCTTGTTCATCTTTATAGAAATCATACTTAATTTCAATACCCTGTTCAGCTTTAATAAGCGATTTTATGTTATCACTTAAAAAATCATATGGACTTTTAATTAACATCATTTTAAAGAAAATTGGGGTTAATTCAATAGCCATGAACAAAAGCGTAATGAATAAAGTTATTGAAGTACCCGCTATTTCATGAGCAAGCTTTATTCTTTCTAATAAACCATCTAAACCATGAGATTTTTTTTCGGCGTCAAGCTTTGCTTGTTTTAATTTATTATCAGCTTGTTGCAAGTCTATTTTTAAGGTTTCTATTTCCTTATTCTTAACTTCCTTAAAGTCAGTTAATTCTATTAAAATTCTATCTGCAATAGCTTTTTTATTTTTAGCAACGGGACCGATACCTCGATTTCCAGTTCCTCCTCCACCGTCCATTTCTGTTTTATAATCTAATTCTGCTAATCTATGTTCTTCTTTCTTATCTGCAAGTTCTTTTTTAAGACCAGAAATTCTTTCTTGATACTCTACTATTGGAGGTCTAAAACTTTTTTCAGCTTTTTTTAAAGCACCTTGATAGCTGTCCATTTGTGCATCATGTAACGCAACATCAATTTCAGATTTAAACATTCTAATTTCTACGGGTTTAGAAATGGTAATAGCAATAATAATACCCATAATTATTCTCGGGATGGCTCCTTTTATTTCATCCCAAGTAATTGCCTCTGTACCATCACCTTTCCCAGTACTTGCAACAATAAATCTATCTATATTAAAAATAATTAACCCCCAAATAAGACCGAACGATATCGCCAAAATACTAGTAGGTATGTCAATTGCTTCTTGTGTACTCGAAATTATATCACCTTTCGGTTCAAATATGACATAAAAGGCATATCCACCAGCCATGGCTGCCATAAACCCAGTGGCTAGAACGATTCCACCTAAGCAAGCATATTTAACATGGTCGGTATATGTTCCTCTTTCAAGGATATATCTATCAGCACCTGCGGCTTTCCATAAAGCACGCATGATTCGACTTGATTTTGGTGTCGTGTAAAAATCTCTTTTCATAATGTTTGTTTTAAATTAAAATCTTTTATTTTGAAATCAATGTTGGTTAATGACAAATTAGTATTTGTAATTGACAGGTTCATATTTGTAAGCTCTGAATTTGCTATTCTATCATTCAGTTCGTATTTACTATCTAGGAATTTATAACTAGAAGCAACTTCATTTGTATTTTGCAATCTAACTTGAATCTCTTTGGATTTTAAAGAAAAAGCACCAAAAGCATAAAGCTTTACTTTTGTGTTAGAATATAAAAAAACATCAGCTGTACTCTTTTTTCTTAAAAACTTTATTTTTTTTCCAATTTTAAGAACAATTAAGATATTATTTTTCACAACCCACTCTAAACGAACAACAGCACCTGATAAGTGATATGCATAGGTAGTTTTAAATGATATTATTTTAGGGATCAGCATAATTATTTCATGAATTCATTGAAATCAATCTCCACTCCCTCTTCAGCATTTCCTCCAATTATGGTATAAAGTGTGGTGGTATACTCACAATTAAAACAAGTTAATTTCTTTTTGATAGATCTACACTTTCGATTGATGGTAAATCCTCCCTTAGTTATTTTATCAGCCATGAGCTTGTCAAATGTCCATATGTTACCCTCAAATGATTTTATATTGAAATTTCCATTTGGTATGTTTTCCATGGTAAGATATTCTCCTTTTCTAATAAATTGACTTCTAACTTTAACTCCAGTATTAATATCTTGAACAACAACTAGGATATCTAAATCCGATTCCTTGTTATCTAAGTTTATTATGTTTTTGCCACTATGAACTCCTTTTCCAAAATACTTTTCATACGGCATAAATCCAGTTTTTGGATAGCATAAATTATCATATCTAGAACAGCCTTCTTCATGTCCTAAATCACAGGCAAGATTAAAATCAGCACATCCAGAATATTCACCTAATAAAATCTCTTTACAATCGCCTCGTAAGTAATATGAATCCATGTTTTTACTGCCAGACTCTAACGCAATAGAAGTAGTAAAATCTTTAATAGCTTTTTCATAGGAAGAACTGTATTTGCTGGTAGCCTGACCTATATAAGATTTACCTCTTAAATAGTAAGCCTTCCAGTTCTTTTCATCAAGATTGATGAGCTCAGTAAAATCATATTCTGCATCTTGATATTCTTCGATTTTCATATACTGATTAGCTCTCAATAAAAGTGCATCAGCATACTGATTATCTATTTCAAGAGCTTCATTAATATTATCGAAACCACTCTCAGTATTTCCAGAATTAAAGCTTTCTAAAGCACTATCATAGTAAGATGTTTTGTCTTTATCGCATGATTTGAAAATATAAAAAATAGAAACAATTGTTAAAATTAAAAAAATAAGATTTTTAATGATTTTACTAGACGACTTTGAATCTTTAGAATCATTGTTCTTGTTTGTAATTGGCTTAGTTACATCTTTGCTGGAACTTGGCAAATCTGTAGTTTCATTGGAATCTACAGACCTCAGTAAAAAGTCTTCCTTTGCCTTATCATCATTATTTTCCATATTCTTAATTAATTAAACTAATATAATTCTATTTTTTTAGTTTTTAAATCTTGGTAAAACTCACTAAATTGAACTTGAGGTTTGTTTTCAATAGTTTCTTCAGGACTAAATTTATTCCAATCACCATATATTCCACCAGGTGGATAAAAAGTTAATTGGTAATACAAACCTGACTTTGATATATCTAATCGGAACTTATTAATTACGTCAAAAGTTATAATATCTTCTGGCTGGCGATTAAATAATTTAAATATACTCTCGTTATTAATTTTTAAAAATTCATCTTCAGGGTTATAATTAAAAACAATTTTTTTAAAAATATTAATTACTATTTCTATTGAAAGAATATTTGATTTTATTTGAGATGCATTTTCATAGTTAGTAAAAAATCTACCATCATTAAATATTTTATTGGAGTTGTAGAAAATTGGTTTGTCAAAACCTTCAATAAAACTTCTAAGTTTTTGAGATAAATGATGAATTGTAGTATTGTTTTTTTTATAATCTAACTTATTAATTTTTACTATACCTAATTTTGGTAAAAAACCAATTATAAAAGTATAACCAACAAATGTTAAATCATTAAATTTTGAATTATCTTCTTGAAAGAATGAATTATACCCTCCATTTCTTTGAATTATCTTTTCAATAATTGTTTTTGCAAAGTCATGAGTTTTAACATAAATCTGTATGGTTTCCATTTCAGAATTTGAATAAAATGGAACATTTAGATATTTTTCTAATTCATTAGTGTCATTATCTATGGATTTAAAATCATATAAATTATCAACACCTTCAATCCACTCTATTTCATTTTTTAATTTTAATTTTTTGTCTATTGAGTTAAAGGATTGAATAGATTTTTGTACTGCATTATTTTTTGAAATTATGATAACTTTAATGTTTTTAATTTGAACTATTTCTACTTTAAATCCATTACCATTCCAAAATACTATTTCACTTAAATCAATTTTATCATTGACAGAAATTTGATTTTTAAAAAGTATCTTGTTTAATTCAATATTTTCATTCTTAAGCGATACTGCCTTAAATAAAATAGGAACTGATTCTAAAGAAAAATGCCAAGAACCATCCACATCAAAAGTCATATTCTTGATAATATCACCTGAATGTAAATTATCATAATTAACATTTACATAATTTAAACCCTTTAAATCAGGGAAAATTGACTTAAGAGTATTATCTATTCCATATTTATTTATTATATGTTTAAAATTCAAAATTTAAAAATGTACACATATATCAATAATTAATTTATTCAAAGAAATCATCTTCATCAATAGACGATTGAGTTAAATTCCCAAATTCAGTCTTTTTAAGAGTTATTTCATAACCTCCAATTTCATCTACTTTATATTGTATCTTAGAATTGTCTTTTTGATAATGCTTTTTTCCAGATTTATCAGTCCACAAATATTTACAAACATATGTTCCTACTGGCAAATTTTTAAAACTGTATATACTACCTTTGTTAATAAAAGCATGTTGAATTACTCTATTCCTGTAAAAATCTTCAATTGCAACGACTATATTATAACAATCATAACATGAATTATTGATTTTTAAGTATGTATCCTGGTCAAGGTCCTTAATTTCAGAAGGGAATTTACTTGAGTATATTCTTTGTCCAGTATAGTACTGAGCAAATGAATTAAACCCTGTAAAAACAAGACATAGCAATATTAAAATTTTGAGTTTCATAATTTTTTAAAAATTAAAAAAAAAAATGATAGTATCAAAATTTATTGAGTGTGATTACGTAAATACACTTTCCTAATTATAAAATAAATCATTAGCTTAGAATCAAACAAAATTAATGTCTTTATTATTAATACTTTTATTAACACTATTACCATCAATAGTAATAGGTATATATGTATACCGTAAAGATAAATATGAAAAAGAGCCCTTAAAACTAATTATTTATAGTTTACTTTTTGGCTGCTTAGCAATTATACCATCACTAATACTTGAAACTATTGGTGATTTTTTAGAAAATATTAATCTGTTTCTTTATACTTTGATAGGAATCGCATCTGTGGAAGAAGGGGTTAAATTTTTTTTTTTAAAAAAATACCTTTATCCAAATAAAGAATTTAACGAACCCTTTGATGGAATTATATATTCAGTAATGATTTCTTTAGGATTTGCAACAATAGAAAATTTAGTTTACGTATTTTCACACACTGAAACCTCCGATAGTCTGAGGACCGCATTATTAAGAATGTTTTCAGCAGTTCCTTTACATGCTGCATGTGGAGTTATTATGGGATATTATGTTGGTAAAGCAAAATTTAACAGAGAAAAATCGAGTTTATTTCTAATTCTTGGTTTATTTGGTGCTATTACACTGCATACATTTTATGATTATTTTTTATTTTTAGGGGAAGGGCAAGTTTTTTCATTTGTATATCTTTCAATTGGAATTTACTACTCCTTTAAAGCAATGAAAAAACATCAAGAAAATTCTCCATTCAAAAATTAACTATCAAATAGGGTATAATTTAAAAATGAAAAAAAATAAGGAAATCATTAAAAGATACTTTTACCACATAAGCTTATTGTTTATAATTTCTATTCCATTGTCAATTCTTAAAGTAATAAAAGACTTTAACCCAGTTGAAAAAATATTTGCAGATATTCAGTTTTCAGATTTGTATTTCAAAGAAAAACATTTAGAAAATAAAAAATCTGATAAGATTTACATCGTTGACATTGGTAATTATAAATCAAGAGATACAACAAGAAAAAAATTAACAAATTTTTTGAAAGAAGTAAATCATAATCAATTTCGCCCAAAAGTTATAGGTATAGATTTATTTCTTAATAGTTATAACAACTTTGAAATTGATTCTCTTCTTTCTATTGAGTTGAAAGATTCAAATGTAATTTTATCTAGTCAAATAAGTATTTTCAAAGATGAATCAGAATATATAACGTATGCAAACTATCCTAGAAAGTTATTTTTAAATAATAATTCCTGTGGTTTTACAAATCTTGGAGACAAATTAAACGATCATGAAAAAACAGTAAGATTTTTTATGCCAGAAATAGAAATAAATGAAAAAAAATATAGACATTTTTCCATTGAAGTAGCCAAAAAATTTGACCGTTCAAAATTTGATTATCTTAAGAGTAATATTAGAACTGATATTCCTTGTGTAATAAATTATAATTCAAATTTTAAAGAAAATAGAGTTGATATAAATGAAATTGATGATTTTGAATTTTTAAGGGACAAAATTGTTCTTATTGGGCTATTTAATCTAGACGAGAACAACCAACCTACGCATATAGATGATTTACACTTTACACCAACTAATAAAAAAATGATAGGTAAAAGTATGCCAGATATGTATGGGGTAGAAATTCATGCAAATATTATTCAAAGTATTATTGACGAAAATTTAGTTAAATCTAATAAAACAATCAATTTTATAATTGAAATTATTCTAGGATTATTTATTTACTATTTATTTTTAAAATTTTATTTCATTTATAAGAAAGGTTTTATTATCCTTCGCTTTTTTCTTCAAATTTTAACTGTTGTAGTCCTAGTCATAATGTCTTTCTATCAACCAACCATTTCTCTTTTCAATATCCAAGTTGATTATACATTGCTAGCTCTAATATGTTTTTTCAGTACGGAAATAATGATATTTAATGAAAATATCATAAATAAACAAGCACCAAAAATTTTAAAATTTTTAAAAAAATAAATATGAATAAATTTCAAAAAATCTTTGTTTTAATTTTAACATTACTCATTTCCAAGACAATTTGGAATAGAGAAATCATTTTGAAAAGATTTCATAAAACAAATATTACATTAGAAAATAGAAAATCAATAAATAAAGTAAACAATAGTATATATGCATATGTTTTATATTATGAGAATGAAGTTTTTTTTAGAGAAGGATCAAATGACAAATGGAAAATAGTATTACCTCATGATGAATTAAATATTGAGGGTGAAATTAAAATTGACAATGATAATGGTTTAATTCTTTTAGAAATTGATAATCAAAACATCAAGATAAAGGGATTACAAAAAACAAAAAAAATTATAGATATAATGAAAGACCAGAAGAGTGAAAAAGGATCAGATAATGAGTCTAGCTCATTAATGAATTTTTTCATAGATCCAGATAATTTTAAAAAGACCAAAGTTGGAAGTGTTGTAAGAGGTTTTGAAGAAAAAAAAGAATTAAATTTCTTTCCTAAAAACTCAAAAGAAATAAATGTTTTAAAAAATACAAATACTATTATTCTTTGGGAAAAAAACCCTTATTATACAGATGAATATAAATTAGAAATTTCTCATTATTTCAATCCAAAACTAGACACATTTTTATTTTGTAAAGATACATCTATTGCACTTGATTTGACTTTAACTTCCGAATGTTATCCATGTGAAATTAAAATAATTGAACCAAAAAATAGTTATACAGAAATAACATTAGTTACAAAAAAATTAAGTATTGAAAATGAAAAAATTTATGAATCATTATTAAATAAAATAAATAATGAAAATGAAAAATATTCTAAAGTAGCTTTGATTAATTTTTTAACGAAATATAAATTTTATAATACTGCCTTTTTTTACTTAAATAAGTTTTATTTAGAAAATAAAGAAAATAAATATTTTAAAGCTGAATATCAATATCATATTAAGAACATTCTTCAATAAATTTTAAAGTATTTAGAATTAGGTTTAATACCCAAAATCTGCAGTCCAGTAATGGGTATAATTACTTCCTTCAGTCTTCACATACCCAACTCCAATAGTTTTGAATTTGGGATTGAACATGATTTTGTAATGTCCAGGACTATTAAACCACTGAATATAAGTTTTTTCTCCATCTGAATTCCCAGCTGCTATATTCTCTCCATAAGCTTTACCAAAACAATTTATTCTAGAAAATGTTCCACAAACCCTTTCTAGATGTCCAGTTAGGTCACTTCTATCGTAGGAAGCATGTTCAAAATAATTATCAGTTCCCATATCATATGAATGATATCTAGCTGCTCTAAATAAATCCCAATCAATTTGTAGTTCGTTCATTCCCATTTCTTTTCTTGCATTATTTAGAGTGTTGAAAAATTTACTTTCTTGAACTACACTAGAAGATGGAACATCCTCATATCCAGATGGTTTACCATAATTAGAGTAACTATTACTATAAGAAAAATGATTTCTATCTAACAACTTTTGATTAGCTAAAACTTGTTTTTCCTTTATGAAATATCTTCCCATTTTATCTAGCTTCTTTAATAGCAATTTCATATTGCTATTTTCAGAGTTTTGAATAGATTTTCTGTAGGACATGTAATTCTTATGCCTCTGCTTTTCTAGTTTAATATCCGTAACTAGATTCTTATAGGTCTTTTTAAGATTCTTTTTAGAAAGTTTCAACCACCACTCTACTTTAGTTTTAATACTAAAATATTTTCTAAAATCCTCATTATATTTTTTCATTCGTCTTTTATAATTTTCTTTAACGTATTCTGCTTCATTAGACTCATTTAAATCGATGTAAGAGTTCTTTTTAGCAGATTTAAGCGCTTTTAAAGCTTTAGAGGTATTCTTTTTGTCCATTTTAATTTTAGTCTTTAAAACCTTTAAATAACTATTGAGATCGTTCAGTAAGATAGCTAGCTTATCATGGTTAATAGAATTGGCATTATCAAATCTCCTATTTAAAGCTGATTTATTAACCATTTCCTGATTAAAGTAGATGAAGGCATAATCTAACTTCTTTTGTAAAATGAATTTGTTTAGTTCTTTCTTATTAGAGGCATGTATGTCGGTTACCTCCTTTTCGCTTGAAGAAAATATACTTTGTTTATCAATATTGTAAATCAAAAAAATAGAGTCTATATTTTTTTCGTTTCTCCTCAATTCGCGCTCTAAACTATCTTCTAAATTTAGATAAGCTTTTGCTAAGCCAAGATTATGTTTTTTAGGAGTTGGTCTTTTAGTATTAGCCAAAGTAAATTTATCAAATTTAGATTTTGATTTGTTAGTAGACTTTTGATGACTACTTGCAGTTCTATCAATTTTCTTAACACTTGAAATTTGTTGGGTATTTTCCTTAATTCTATTCTTTATTTTTTTATTTAGACGCTTATTAACTAAGGATAAGGTATCTAACCAAAGCAAACTTCTAGTTTCATAATGAGAGAATTCTTGGTTATTATTATCTATACTTTTTTCAAGATTTTCAATTGCTAAACCTCTGTAAGAATTCATTTTTCCTCTTATATTGCTAGAAGCAATTAGTTGTTTTTTTTCTGGATTATAATATTCTGAATAAAGAGATTCAAATAATAAAAAATTGTTAAACCCCAACAATCGGTTGTT
>Ga0206677_10000333_pt1 | contig 44266 bp, 50 predicted proteins | sample M130m12015metaG_FD_155475 | JGI IMG/M metagenome (GOLD analysis project Ga0206677, IMG submission 155475) | Ammonia-oxidizing marine archaeal communities from Monterey Bay, California, United States - M1 30m 12015 | ecosystem: Environmental > Aquatic > Marine > Intertidal zone | place: USA...
CTTGCTAAAAGTGGTGCAGTAGGAATAGGGACTAAAGCACCAAGAAGTTCCGGTATAGGTAGTATGCATGTTAGAGCAAATTATACTAGTGAAGCACCAATGCCTACAACAGGTATAGGTAGTACAAGAGGATTAATTGTAGAAGGCGATGGCGATGATGGAGGCTCTTACACTTTTAGAGGTGTAAGTAGAGGAAACAGACAAGGACTTAACCTTACTAGTAATGGGCAATTAAGATTAGGTGCAATGGAAGATTTTACAGAAAGCACATTTGCAGTGATAGGTAAAGAAAACGATACACCAAAGGTTACAGCATTAGCAAATAGTAGATATTTTAATAGTGATGTTTTAAATTTACAAACTAAGGCACCTAATAGTGATAAGTTTAATTTTATTAGTGCAAAAGCAGATACAGTAGATAACGGCAAAAACGGATTAGAAGTTTTTAAGGTTGACGGAGAGGGAAGTGTACATACTGAAACAGGTTACTTCTCCAACAGTACAGGATATGCAGAACTTTTTGAATGGGCAGACGGTAATCAGAAAAATGAAGACCGTACAGGAATTACAGTTACATTGAATTCTGAAGGGCAACTTGTTGTCGCAGATGAGGGAGACATAGTATTAGGTGTAATAGTAGAAAATGCCGCAGTTGTAGGTGATGCAGGTTGGAATGCTTGGGAAAACAAGTACCAATTAAAAGAAAATAAAAACCCTTCAACAAAGAAGTATAAAATTGTTGAATGGGTAGATGACGAAGGTATATTGCAAAGTTTTTATTTAAATAGTTTAAGTAAAGAATTTGCTTTACCAGAAGATGCAATTATATATGAAACATATGACGATGGTTCAGATATGCATTTGAAAGTTTTCAATGACGTATTTGATATAGATCGCCCATTTATACCAAAGTTAAAAAGAGGTTGGGCGAAAGTAGTTTTAGTTGGCAGAGTTAATATGTGGAAAGGACAATTGGTTGAAAAACATTGGTTCAAGATTGCAGATGTAAACGATGACATAGAAACATGGATATTACGGTAAATGATAAATACATTATATAAAAATTTGCTTACAAAGAAAAAAATATTAGGGGTATAAAATGGCAACAGCAATTCAAAGACGTCGAGGTACTACTACCCAGCACGGTTCATTTACTGGACTGGCTGGTGAGATTACGATCGATACAACAAAAAATACGATCGTCGTACATGACGGTTCAACAGCAGGTGGTATTCCACTAGCAACAGCGGCAGAAGTTGGAGCACTAGGTGGTGCAGACATAACAGATGTTGTTGCAGGTGCAGGTTTAACAGGTGGTGCTTCAAGTGGTAGTGCAACAATTAACGTTATAGGCGGAGACGGTATTACTGTTTCAGCAGACGCTGTAGCGGCAGACCAGAGCTACATTAGAGGCTCACTATCAGTTACTGATGCAGGCGGAGACGGAAGTCTTGCATACAATAACACTTCAGGTGTTATTACTTACACAGGCCCAAGTGCCGCAGAAGTAAGAGCACATCTAAGTGCTGGTACTGGTGTTGGATTCTCAGGTGGTGAGATTAGCATTGGACAGGCAGTAGCAACAACAAGTGATGTAACATTTGCAGACGTAGTTGTAAGTGGAAACTTAACAGTTAGCGGAACTCAAACATCAGTTAATACAGAAACCCTAACTGTAGATGACAATTTAATTGTTCTTAACAATAACGAATCAGGAACCCCCTCACAAGATGCTGGTATTGAAGTTGAAAGAGGAACATCAACAAACGTAAAATTACAGTTTGATGAAGGCGATGACAAATGGCAGTTTACAAACGATGGTTCCACATACAATGACCTTTTAACAGTAACCCAAGTAGAAGCACTTTTTAGTGTAACTGATGCAGGTGGAGATGGAAGTTTAGCATACAGCAATACAACAGGTGTATTTACATATACAGGACCTAGTGCGGCAGAAGTAAGAGCACACATTAGTGGTAGTACAGGTATTGATGTAAGTTCAGGTGCAATTAGTATTGATTCTACAGTTGCAACATTAACAGGTTCACAAACATTAACAAACAAAACACTTACAAGTCCAGTAATTAATACTGGTGTAAGTGGTTCAGCAATACTAGATTCAGACACTATGTCAGGTGCAAGTGCAACTACATTAGCAAGTTCAGAATCTATTAAAGCATATGTTGATGCAAGTATATTAACAAAAGATAATACAGACGAAATTACAGAAGGTTCAACTAACCTTTACTTTACAAATGCTAGAGCAGATGCCAGAATTGCAAACGCAATTGATACAGATACTGCTTTTGCTAGTGCTTCAGATAGTTTAGTACCTTCACAGTTAGCAGTTAAAACTTATGTAGATGCACAAGTTGATACAGCAGATGCATTAAGCGAACTAACTGGTGATTCAGATGATATCACAGAAGGTTCAACTAACCTATTCTTTACTAATGCAAGAGCTCAAGGTGCTATTTCAGTAACTGATGCAGGTGGCTTAGGTTCATTAGCATACAGTTCAGGCACTATTACATATACAGGACCAGCAGATTCAGACATTACTGGTTTAATCAGTGTAACAGATGCAGGCGGAGACGGAAGCCTAGCATATAGTTCAGGAGAAATTACATATACAGGCCCTAGTGCATCAGAAACAAGAGCACACTTTAGTGGTGGAACAGGTATTACTTATGATAATAGTACAGGTGCTATTACTACAACAGATGCAGATATTGTTCATGACAATCTAAGTGGCTTTGTAGCAAACGAACATATTGATCATAGTACAGTTAGTGTTGTAGCAGGAACAGGTCTAACAGGCGGTGGAACTATAACAGAAGATAGAACTTTAAATGTTATAGGCGGAGACGGTATTACTGCAAACGCAAACGATATGGCTGTTGATGGAACAGTTGTTAGAACTAGTGGTACACAAAGTATTAATGGTGCTAAAACATTCGGCGACGACATTGTTATTTCAGGTAACTTAACAATTAACGGTACACAAACTACTGTTAGTACAGAAACATTAGCAATTGAAGATAATATTATTGTATTGAATGACGGCACAACTGGAACCCCTTCAGAGAACGCAGGTATTCAAGTAGATAGAGGTTCTTCAGACGACGTATTCCTTAACTGGGACGAAAGTGGAGATAGATGGCAGTTTACAAACGATGGTTCTACGTATTACAACATGCTTACAGAAAGTGATGTTGAAGGATTCTTTAGTGTTACTGATAGTGGCGGAGACGGAAGTTTAACTTATAGTTCAGGTGTATTTACATATACAGGTCCTAGTGCGGCAGAAGTTAGAGCTCACTTTACAGGTGGAACTGGTGTTGATATTTCAGCAGGAACAATTACATTTGATGGTAGTGAACTTTCAACAAGTACAACAGACGGTGACGGAGATCATTTTGTTGTAGTTGACACTAGTAACGCAAGTAGAAAACTAACAAAAGGTAGTATTGCTATATCAGGATTTAATAATGATGCAGGATTTACAACTAATGTTGGTGATATAACTTCAGTTGTTGCAGGAACAGGTTTATCTGGTGGTGCTACAAGTGGAGCGGCAACATTAAACGTTGCAGGTTTAACAGTAACAGAACTTGCGGCAGGTAGTTTACAAACAAGTGGTGAATCATTTAGTGATGACGATACATCATTAATGACATCGGCCGCTATTGCAGATAAAATTGAAGCATACGGTTACTCAACAACAGTTGGTGATATAACTTCAGTTGTAGCAGGTGGCGGACTAAGTGGCGGCGGCACATCAGGTGACGTTACTATTAGTGTAAGTGGCTTAACAACATCAGAATTTGCGGCAGGTAGTTTACAAATATCCTCAGAATCATTTACAGATAATGATGCAACGATAATGACAGCGGCGGCAATCAATGATAGAATAGAAAGTTTTGGATATACAACAAATGTAGGTGACATTACAGGTGTTACAGCAGGATCAGGATTAACTGGCGGCGGATCATCAGGTAGTGTTACACTAAACGCAGATACTGGTGCAGTATCAAACGGTGCAAGTACACTTGCAACAGGTGATCAAATTTATGACTTTGTTACAGGACTTGGGTATTCAACTACAACTGGTACAGTTACTAGTGTAGCAGTTACTACAGCGGCTGGTTTAGACGGTGCGGCAACTATTACAGGTTCAGGAACAATAGCTCTAAGTTTAGACTTATCAGAACTTACTGATATGACTGATGCAGTTGTAGGTTCAGAAGACGAACTTATCTTACTTGACAATGGTGCAGAAAGAAGAAAATTAATTAGTGAAATTACACTAAGTGACTTTAATAATGACGCAGGCTTTACAACTAACGTTGGTGATATTACAGGAGTTTCAGTATCAGGAACAGGTCTTTCAGGAGGCGGTTCAAGTGGTGCGGTAACAATTACAAGTAATGCAACATCGGCCAACACAGCAAGTGCAATAGTAGCCAGAGACGGTTCAGGTAACTTTAGTGCAGGAACAATTACAGCAACAGCAACACAGGCACAATATGCGGATTTGGCTGAGATATATTCAGCAGATGCAGATTACGAGCCTGGTACAGTTGTTATATTTGGTGGTGATGCAGAAGTCACAGAATGTGATGACGATGCAGATCACAGAGTAGCAGGTGTTGTTAGTACAGATCCAGCATACTTAATGAACGCAGATGCAGACGGTGTAGCGATTGCTTTAAAAGGAAGGGTTCCTTGTAAAGTAACAGGCGACGTTGAGAAAGGTGCATTGATTGTAACTTCCTCAATTAAAGGACACGGTATGCAGGCAAATCAAACTATGCCAGGCACAGTTATTGGTAAAGCAATTGAAGCCAAGAAAGGCGACGGTGAAGGTGTAATTGAGATACTAGTAGTTTAATTATATTAACAAACAAAAAGAAGAGCATTTAGGTGCTCTTTTTTTTGCCTGAAGATTTGTTATACAAAATATGATAAATACGAGTAGAGAGTAACAAACACAGGAAGTAGTATGGAAGATATCTTTAAGTTGATAGCAGAGGTAGGAGCACCGATCGCCGGCAGTATGGCAATGGGCTTTTTTATCTTTTTAGTAATAAAACAAATAATGGAAGGTATCGTAGATCAAGTCAAAACCTTAACAATATTCTGTAAAAGTCTCGAAGCAAGAGCAAGTACTATGAGTAATGAAATGATGAAAATTGATTTACTAGTAAGTAGTGCTTTAGAATTAAGGCCAGATATAGAACGTATTGCTAGAGCAGAAAACTTTGTGGAAGATGGCAAAGTAGATGCAAGGAGAGACTAATGGACTTAGGTGCATTAATTTCTGAATTTGGTTTTCCAGTTGTAATGACTGTAGGACTTGGTTACTTTATATATTTTATATGGAACTTTATTGGAGAGCATATAGATCCTGCATTAGAAGAAATGCATTTTGCACTTATAAGAGTTATAGATAAAACTCGTATGCTAGATCAAGATATGATACGTTTACAACAAAAAGTAAATGTAGTGTTGGAATACAAAGCAACACAAAAAATACTAGAGCAAGATAAAATGAAAGAGGCTCTAGAAAAACAGGAAGGGAAAAAGAAATGAAATTAATATTACCAGTTACATTTTTATTAGCAATTTTTAGTTTTAGTCTACAAGCGGATGAAATTAAATTTAAATTTAAAAATCCTAGTTTTAGTGGCCAAGGAACAGGTGCTCATTATTTAACTATTGAGAATCAGGAAAAGTCACGAAGAGATAAAATTAAAGATGACATTGAAACTGCCTTAAGGGCGGCAGAACGAGCAGACGACAATAGTACAATTAATAAATTTATTAGAAATTTGGAGAGTAGGATTTATTCACAAATTTCTAAAGGATTAGTTGATAGTATGTTTTGTGATCCAGCAACAGTAATAAGTTGTACTGGATCAACAAGTGGTTCATTTGATATTGAGGGCAACACAGTCACATATCAAGTTGTAACAAATGCAGATGGATTAGAAGTAATCCAACTTACGATTGTAGATCCAGATGGAACTATTACTACAATTGAAATACCAATTGGCATAGGCCAGATTGCAGGCGGTTAATGAATAAAATTTTAATTACAGCACTAATAGGTGTTTTATTTTTAAGTGGTTGTGCCAGTGTAGCAATACCTGGTGACGAAATGTGTCGCACAGATTTTTTAGAGTGTGTTGAGGAGCCAAAAAAAGTAGACCTACCAACGTATAGAAAATTACGTTACTTACCACCGGCAGAAGCAATGCCTGTGGTTGCTGTATATCAGTTTAGTGACGGTACAGGACAAAGAAAGAGCCAAGACGGAGTTGCTAGTTTTAGTACAGCAGTTACGCAAGATGCAAAAAGTTTATTAATAGACGCTCTAAAGGCGGCAGGTTCAGGAGAGAATCCAAAAGGAACTTGGTTTAGAGTAGTTGAAAGAGGACTAGGTTTAGATAACTTAGTTAGAGAAAGACAAATAGTTCGAAGCACTCGTTCAGAGACTGCCAAACAGGCAGGACTAGATGAGTTCCAAGAACTACAGCCAATGTTATTTGCTGGAATGATATTAGAAGGTGGTATTATAGGATACGACACTAATATTGAAACAGGAGGTACAGGGGCAAGATATTTGGGTATTGGGACAACAAACCAGTATCGAAGAGATAGTATAGTTATATCATTAAGAGCCGTAAGCACACTGAGTGGCGAAGTGATATTAAATGTACAAACCTCAAAGACCGTGCTTAGTAGTGGTCAAGCAGGAGATGTGTTTAGATTTTTAGATATGGACACTCGACTTCTTGAACTCGAAAGCGGAATGACACAAAACGAAAGTGTAACATACGCAGTTAGATCAGCGATCGAAGCCGCGGTGTTAGAACTAATAAAACAAGGTGATGAAAGAGGTTACTGGAAGATAGTGTATCCTGAGGACTGGGATGAGCAAGTTGCTGAGCAAGAACAAGCATACTGGTTGAGTCTCAAAGAATCAATTGACACTCCGGACGCGGAAGAATATTCTTCCACTGCCTTCGAAGAATTACCACTTTGGAAGAAAATACTTCTAAAAAATAAGTCAGATGACAGCTCAACGGAGTCTGATGAAATAACCAATATTGGAGAAAATAATGAAGACAATGATTAAAAACTTAGCGGTTAGTGTCTTCGCTTTTGCATGCCTAGTAGTAAGTCCGGTATATGCGGACGATAATGAAGTGTTGTTAGACCAACAAGGTGATAACTTAACACTTACAATATTACAGGCTGGCTATGGTAACACATTGTCAGGTAATGCAACTCAAGGAGCAGATCTTACTCTTACTGGTGCAAGTTTAATTATAGACTTGATACAAGACGGTAATAGTAACGATATGTTTGGTAGTTGGATACTTGATGGTAGTGGGAGTACTGTACTTGATTTTTATATGTTAGGAGATAGTAATATCTGGGATATGAATTTAGGTACAAGTTCTGTAAGTGCGGACTATGCCGATATGTTAGTAGACATACAAGGTAGTACAAACTTATTTGACATAGATGTAGGTCAAAATGCAAGTGCAGAATATCTAAACTTTGATTTAAAAATACTTGGTAGTCGAAACGATTTCGATTCATCATTTACAAATAGCAAAGTTTGGGAGGCACAAGGATCAGGAGAATCTTGTGGCATAAACTGTACAGGTACAAGTAGCATGGTAGGTATCATAATTGATGCGGACAATGCCGTTTGGAATTTTGACATAACAGGCGACGACAATGCCTTTGCTACAAAGCAAACAGGTAACAGCGGCCATAATCTAAAAGTAGTTTTAGATGGTAGTGACGGTGATTTCCAGTTCACACAGGAAATGACAACAACCTGTACCAATGCTTGTAACGGCGTAATAGACGTTGATATAGATAGTGAAAATGCTTCGGTTAGTATCAAACAAGGCAACTAATTTATTTGCTTTGCTTGTTGCTATTTTAAGCAGTAACGTATATGCCGTCGAAAATATCGGCGGCATTTTTGAACAAAGTGGAAGGCCTGGTAGTATTGAACGTACATCAGGTCAGACACTTACCGCTAACTTAGACACAGAGATACAAAGTTACGATAATGTAGAAACAGAAAACGGCAGACTAAAAATTAAGTTTGTTGATGAAACACAGATTAGTTTAACAGAACATACTCAAATAGAAATAACAGAGTATGTGTACGACCCAAATCCTAGTAAGAGTAAAATGGCTATGAATTTTGTAGCAGGAACGGCAAGATTTGCAACTGGTGGATTAGGACTTGTACCAAAAGAAAATATAGCAATACAAACGCCCACAGCAACAATTGGTGTGCGTGGAACAGATTTTACTACCACAGTTGACGAACTAGGTAGAAGTTTGGTAATATTATTACCAGATGAGAAATGCGACGATACAGTCAAATTAGAACAAGGATGTCGACCATCTGGTAGTATTACAGTTACAAATGATGGCGGAACAGTGATATTAGATGAAGCCTTCCAGGCTGTAATGGTGAGTACGTTTGAACAAGCACCAACACAACCTGTGACATTAGTTGATTTGGATTTAAACCAAATAGACAATATGTTTATTGTAAGTAAGCCTGATGAAATTGTACAGGCAGAAGAAGAACAAGCAGACCAATTAAAAGGCGACGGTGGTTTACTGGACTTTAATGGATTAGACGTAGACCTTTTAGAAATTGAAGGTTTGGACGAACAATCAGAACGTGAATTAGAATTTACAGAATTAGACATAAACTTTTTAGATATTGACTTTTTGAGAGATTTATTAGAAGTTATTGAAGAAACAGATGCACTAGCAGAGCAACAGCAAAGTTCGGGTGATAGATTAGTAGACAGAAGTTTTGGTGTACAACCTGATAACCAATTTAATGTAGTACCTGATGTTGACGGTAGTGTATTCTTTTTAAGACAAGGTACTAACTATGTTAGTGTCAAAATTAAACGAGGATACTCAGCAAGATTAGATGTAATTGATAAAGACTTAGGTGAAACTTTTTTATGTCTTAACAGTTGCGACGGAATTTTTATAAGTATAACACAAGAATGAATATAGACGAAAAATTAAAAAATATGAAACCCAGTGATACACCACTTTTAGTTGTGGGCTATATATTATTGGGCATGATGTTGTTATTAGGATTACCTGCAAATGCACAGGATAACGAAGTATTTTTAGGTAATGTAAATGGCGATAATTTAGAATTAGACTTATTACAGTTAGGTAATGATAATACAATTACAGGTATATCAACTTCAAGTCAATTTGTAGGTGACGACAATACATTACACATTATGCAAATAGGTACTGGAAATTTATTTGAAGGTAATTGGACCAGTGGTGGTACTAATCTTTTAAAAGTGTATCAAGGTGGCGGCGGTAATGATAATTTTGTTAGATTATCAGGTTTTGGAACAAACAACACAGGAACCATACTACAAGGTATGCATTGGGACGGAACTATTGACGTAGATGAATACGGCGAACACGAAGCATATTGGACAGTAACAGGTGACTATAATGAGTTTTCTAGTTTTCAAACAGACACCAACCGAGGTAGTGGAAATGGTGATAGTCATCACTTGGCAAATATAATTGATGGCGACTACAATGATGTTTGGCATAGGCAAAGAGGCAAAGCAGGGCACGACGGTTTTATAGAAATCACAGGCGATTACAACGATGTAATTTTAGACCAAAAAGGCAGTGGTGGTAAAAAATGGGCAGATGTCGTTTTAGATGGCAATGGACATACTGTTGATATCAATCAACGTGGTACAAATTATGCATCAGCAACAGTTGATTTGACATATGGTATAGGTGCTTACACATTTGATTTAAATCAAAATGTTTCATCATCAGCAGTAACTTATAGTCTTACAGGTATATGTAATAATGGAGGAGGCTGTTCAGTAACAGTAAACCAAAACAACTAATGAAAGACTTCCAATGGTTACTAAAACCGATAAGTAATAAGAGTAAACAAATACGTGAAGAAGGCAAAAAGAAAGATGCCTTAAGAGCAGGAGCAAAAATAAGATGGAATACGGCGGCGACGGAAATTGTCCAGAAGAATTTGAAATCTGTTTAGATACAGAATCATACGATGAACTTATCGATATGATGGACGAAGCGGGTGTAGAAATGACCGGCGAATTAGACTTGCAACCATTAGGCGATGCTGAAGCAGTTGCAAACTTTACCTGGGAAATACTATTTTTAACTCCATGGGAATTGGCCTACATAGCACTTCCAATGAGTGTGTTAGCATTTTACGGCTTATCCATATATGCCGTGTTCAAATGGCTCCAAAAAAAGTTTTCTTAATAGGTTGACAAACCTTTAAATATCTACTATAATATTCGTAATGAAACATATGATCAAGTGGCTGAAGATAACAGCCGGCATAAATTTATACTTGTCTGTAGTTATGACATTTGTGTTCTTAACACTTTTGTTTGCAATAGTATCTGACTATAATTTAACTAATGCAGATGAGTATGTAAGGTTCTTAATAAAAGAAGAACTTAATAATCCAGGTGATCAGTAAGTATACGAATAGCCTTAGGCTATACGCAAGTGTTATTATATCAGCACATATACTTGCATTCTTTATATACTTTCCAATAATATCCTTTGTACTTTTTGTGACATGTTGGCCAGTCTTATATGTAACAATGCTATATGCAATGGTGTATAATTATTGCAAACAAGAAGGCATAGACTTTCCTTACGAAAAAGGACTACCATTATGTGAAGCAGACATACATATGACACCATTCTATTACCTAAACGATTACGACCCATTTATTGATTATCTAGATTATGACCCACGTTACTAAGTACACAAACAGTTTGAGAACGTATGCTATTGCTATAGTAAGTGTTCATCTTGTAGCACTAGGGTGGTTGTTTCCAGACATACTAATATTGATAGTTTGTCCTCCAGCAATGTTTTATTTGCTTTTCTTATATTGTGAATTGATGTACACAATAGAAGTTGGATATAGAGAAACACTCTTGAAAAAAATACGTGAAACAGATGACGATATTACAAAAGATATTTTAAATTGGGAATTGCTATTACATGAAGAACATAGTTTATTTGGAAGTTCGCCAAGCGATCGGTTTTAAATTAAGTAAAAACGATAAATATATATGTTATAATAACAGATGGTTTTATAACACTTATATATAAGGAGACGATATGAAAAATCTAATTTCGTTCTTCGTAGTAGTATTCAGTTTTGGAATTACTAGTTGTGCCTCAGTTGGGGGTGCCTGGAATGCCGGAACAGAAATTGTCACAGGAACAGTAGACTCAGTAGTTGGCGGAGCCGCTACAATGGCAGTCGCTATTACTGACGATGCAAGAAACATTGCAGACGTAACTATTGATACAGCACAAGGTGTTGTTAAAACAGTTGCAGAAAACGTTGACAAACAAACTGACGAACTTCAAGAAGAAAAAGAAGCACCAAAAAAGGACTAAGCCTTTTCTCTGGTCGCAAAGAGGAAAAGGCTAGTAAGGACAGTGATATAAAACTTTTAATTGATCAAATTAAAAGATACTGCTCTGAAAATCCTAAGGAGTGCGAATAATGAACAAAGCGGCGTTTTTAATAATGTCGCTTTTTTCTTTGAAAATATCATCTTTAGATCTCACATATAATCCCCCACTAGATCCGTATTACTGCGATAACAATCCTGAAATTTGTAAAAAGATAGAAACTAGTAACATGCCAATGTTTACTATAACTCCACGTGCCACTAATGGACAATGGGTAGCATTTTGGACATTTCAATTATTAGATATCTATTCAACATCACGAGCATTAAAGTACGATTGTATAAAAGAAATAAATCCAATATTTACAGAATCGCCTAGTGATGCTAGATTGGTACTTACAAAAACACTTTTACTGGTACCTGGCTTAGTATACGACGATTACTGGAAAGAAGTCACACCCGACGAACTCAATGATACTAATATGGTATACTCAGTAGTTGTTGCAAATAACTTTAGATTACTAAAAGATGCCAAGCAAGAATGCAATAAAATACGATAAATAATACTATGAAATGGCTTTACAGCGGATGGGCGGTCGCCATCACTATAGTTTTATTAGCGGCTCTCAAGGTTGCCGATCCCATACCACTTCAAAGTCTGCGTTCGCAGACATTCGACTATTTACAACAACTTGATGAAGTAAAGCAAAGCAACGAAGTTGTTATTGTAAACATAGGCGAAAAGAGTTTACAACAATGGGGACAATGGCCTTGGCCAAGGCAAAACTTTGCCCAACTAATTCATGACCTAAGGCAAAAGAATGCCGGAATGATAGGGTTGAATGTTATGTTTCCAGAAGCAGATCGATTTGGAGGTGACGAAACATTAGCCAGTTGGATAAAAGGCAACGGCATAGTTTTATCACAGACACCAAGTACAAGAGGAATCAAAACGTCAGGTCCACATATTGGAACAGCAACAATAGGCCCAGTACCTGCTACCAATTACTTGCTAACATGGCCAAATTTGGTAACAAATATTACTGAGTTAGAATCATTTGCTGAAGGCATAGGTGTTATAGCATCAGCACCACAACCGGACAACCAAACAAGAACATATCCATTAGCAATCGGAGTTGAAGGCAAAATATATCCTAGTTTTGCTATAGAAATGTTGCGTACATATACGCAGAAACCTAGTTATGTTTTAAAAACAAGTGAGATAGGTGTACAAGAATTTGCAGTACCTCCGTTTGATCCAATCATTACACAACCAAATGGAACGGCATATATTAGATTTAATAACACATTCGAAGAAGTTGAATATGTTGATATAAACAGTTTACCAGATTTAGCAGGTAAGTTTGTTATTGTTGGTGTCACAGCAGAAGGTATAACAAACCCAGTACCAACACCTAAAGGTAACCTCTATCCACAGCACATACAGGGTCATATGCTACAGAATTTTGTAGATGGGTCCAATATAACCAGATCAGAATTATCTGCTGTTACAGAGCTTCTGTGTGCGTTGTTAGGCATGATTTTCATAGCCATAGCAGTTTATAACTCACCTGTATGGTTAAGTGGGCTAATTTTTGTGTTTTCTTTTGGCTGGGTAATAGGATGGAGCATTACAAGTTACCAAGAAAACCTCAAATTATTCGACGCAACTTTTCCTGCTATAGCATTTTTATTAGTGTTTACACAATCGAGTTTTAATAACTTTTGGATACAATTTAAATTACGTGAACAAATTAAGAAACAATTTGAACATTATCTTGCTCCAGCAATGGTTAAAAAGTTACAAAAGAATCCAGAACTGTTACAGTTAGGTGGTGACACAAAAACTATGACATATTTATTTTCGGACATACGTGGCTTTACACCAATATCAGAGCAGTTTAAAACAGATCCACAAGGGTTAGGAAAACTTATAAACAGATACATGACGCCAATGACAGATTTAGTTATGCGTAAAGAAGGTACAATAGACAAGTATATAGGTGACGCCTTAATGGCAATTTGGGGAGCACCACTTGATATCGACAACCATGCTCAATTGGCAGTAGAAACAGCACAAGAAATGGAAGTAGAACTTGCTAGATTAAATAAAGAACTTAAAGCAGATGGCTTAATGGAATTAGGTGTTGGCATAGGCATCAACACAGGCGATGCAGTTGTAGGTAATATGGGTAGTAACCAACGTTTTGATTATACAGTATTAGGTGATAGTGTAAACTTAGCGGCAAGACTAGAAGCACAAACAAAAGAGTATGGCGTGTTTTTTATGTTTACAGAGCATACATTAAAACAAATCACAATACCAGAAAATTTAACTATGCTAGATAAGATTGCAGTTAAAGGACAAACAGCACCAGTAACAATTTATACTATACTAAATGATCACAAGTATGCAAGAGTTGTAAACAGAATGGTAGATGCATATCAAAACAGAGAATGGGCAACTTGCTCAAATCAAATAGAGATTATAAAAGATCATAAATGGAATGATACACTTGCAGATCTGTATGCAGAAAGAATTAAACAGCCTATGCCTATAGGTGATTGGGACGGAGTAGAACGAAAGACTTCTAAATAATTAGTCGTCACCTTGCCAAGTTCTTAGCCTTGTAAATAGATTTGCATACTCCAATAAATCAGTTCTCAAAGTTCTTAAGTGTCTAATTTCTATTGGATGATCAAAGTCACCAGCATCATATAAAGGTATATAATAATTTAAAATTTTATCTACTTTCTCTCTATCTTTTACAATATCGGTAACTATACGATGATAAAATTCTGGAGTAGTAACTAAGGATTGAATCCAAGCATGATGCTCATTATGATGATTGTAAGTATACAAAACTTCTCTACATTCATATACTAATGCCCTAACTGGATTTATATTTTTTCTATATTTTTTTAATACAGCAGGATACTCCCAACGTTCATTTCTAGTATGTTGGTTATTTAAAAATGATGTATATTCATTTATTAAACTTTTATATAAGCCTTCTTCACTCTCTTTAATATCAACTTTGTATTGCTCTACTAAATTTAATGCAAGTTGCTGATGTCTTTTAGATAGTACTGGTAGTAAATCTAAAACTTGTGGTATAGTGAATGTGCCGTTAAAAAACGCATTAGGTATAGATTCAAACTTTTTAAATTTGTCTAACTCAGTTGCCAAACGAATAGCATCGAAATTTATAATATCTCTTGCCATGCATGTATTTATTTAGAATGTATGGATAGTAGTGTTAGTAGTTTATCACTGCCTTTATTACGACCTAATGTGCTTCTTGCACCATCATGTAATGGTTTAGGCCATTGCCCAATGTTGACCCAGGCGTACCCGGCACTCTCGTCATTAAGGGTTGGAATAAATTCATTATTTACTATTGCTACAAAACTATAGTACATAAAGTTTTTATTTTTACTTTGAAAAGTATCTATTGGATTTAATTTAGATATGTCTGGAAAGAAGCCAAGTTCTTCTGCAAGTTCTCTTTGAATACATTCGTATGGTGTTTCGGTACCTTCCATAAGTCCACCCCAAAATCCCCATGTATTCTTTTGTTTTTTATCTGAGTTTCTTAATTGAAATAAGCACCTACCTGTGTCTCTTGCTAAGAATAAAACACCTGCGGCACTTATGCCTTTGTGTTTCTTTAAGTTAGTCATTGGATTTAATTTATCAATGATACTTAAATGTTTATTCTCCAAAATCCTGGGTTGTACACCCCTTCGTAACTGCTTGTCCATTGTTGGTCTGCCCATTTATATTGTTTGTTTGTGTAACTATTTAAGACGTATTGAACAGTACCGTCGGAAGTACTGGCATCAAATACTATACTCCAAATGCTACCATTGTACTCTATGATGTCATTAGCACTTGCTGATATACCCCAATTATCTCCTTGGATTTCTGTAGTAAGTAAATATCTTTGTCCAGTGGTTGAAGCATCTAACGTGCCATCACCTGGATAGTTTACACTGGCATCTACTATTCTTGTAATATTGCTAAAGGTATTGCTTGGCAATGTGTCAGTATCTAATGTAAAAATAAGTTTACCTGGATCAGTATCATTCCTTGCAATTATACCAGTAATTAAATTATCTGTTGAATCTACGTCATTAGATAAATTTAATTGTAGTGTACTACCAACTGTTAAAGGTATATCATCTATTTGTTGAGCACCTGCTGTTCCTGTTGAACCTTGGGGCGAAATAACTTCTAATAAGTCATTCCAATTTGCTTTTACTGTAACGTCTTTATATAATGTTGCTTCTGTGCCTACAACTTCAACATTGTAATTGTTTGGTGATACAGTATGTAATTCAAACTCTTCGTCTATGCTTCTAAAAAAGTCGTATACGTCTGCATCGTACCCTACATCATCTAAATTATCAATGTTGAATACATTAGTAACGATTGTATTGATAATTTTTTGCCTTTTAACTTTTGCTGGAGGACTTATCCATATTGGTAAAGTGAATGTAAGTGTAGCAACATCAATTGTTTCATCAACACCTGCCGGTATACTTCTATTACTCCATTGTAAATCTGTAAGTTCTACTTCAAATAAACTAGTCCAATCAATTGGATTAGAAGTATGTTGTAATACAACAGATGGATTAAACAATATAAGAATTTGTTCAAGTACTTGCATTTTTTGATCTGTGTTACCGGTCCATATATCAACATTCATAGTTAAGTTATATGGTACTGGCATGTATCTATCAGTGCTATATAAATTTCCTTGGCCTGACTCGTATTGTCCTGCGGTAGCATCATAATTTCTTTCTGCTACTTGCAGTTTGTCAACTAACATTGGATCTTGTGTTCTATCTCTTGCTATTAGTAAACTTTGAATATTACATGCTATGAATGGTGTACTGTTCACCATATTCTCACTACCTTTCTTTAGTATGTGAGCAACCATTCTACTCATGTCTGCATATCTAACTGGTATTCTATTATAGTAAGTAGCACCGTTTCTTTTACCTTCGCTGACTTTCATGCCAGAGAATATTCTCATGAACTGAGCCAAGTACCTTCTTAATTGTGCGTCATACCAGTAATCCATATTTAATCTGCCTTCGGTTTAACTGCTTTACTGAGATTTGTTTTCTCACCACCAGTAGTACCGTCTGTGTTTGTTCTAGTTGCATCATTATTGACAAATGATGTAAGTAATTTATTAGCCGCCGACCAAGCCTTCTTGTTGTCGTCTGTAATTTTCATCCAAGTACTTCCTGATTTTTTAAATAATCTATGTGGACTAAAGTCCGTTCTTAAGAAATAATCATTGTTGTTTGCATCAACTGGAAACGAACTACCACTACCCACAATGCTTACACCATTTGGTGGAGTACCATCTCCAGGAAAATACACTCCTGGTTTATTATCTGGATCTTCAGGATCACTGTAAAGATGACCACCGTCAAAGTATCCAGGTGCATAAGGCATATCCTCATTTGCAATTTCAACTACTTTATCTGATATTGCTAGTTCAGTACTGTATGTACTTAATATATTTCTTAAATCGTCTGATTGATCACCTGTGCCAAGAATATCTCTGTATTCTGGACTATCAGTAATGTTAGTTAGTTTAACTTTCCATAAGTGAGGCCACCATCTTGCATCATATCCTTCTGCTGGTCTACCTGAATCACTTACTACAAAGTATCTATTTACTGCATCACCGCCACCTAATAATAAATCATCTCTTAGATGTGGCAACTCAATAACATCACCTGCCATCAAACGTCTGCCAAGCAAACTTGCACATGTATTCATGTGGAAGGTCATTGATAGTGAATCGTTATTCACAAACAAACCAAACTGTGTTAAGTCAAAGTCAGGATCATTTACAGTATATGAACCTCTTAGTTCATAAATGTTTTCATCATATTTTCTATCTCTGTTCTCTAAAAATAGAACATCTTGAATATATAATTCATCACTGCCGACACTATCACTAGTGTCATCTTGGTAAGTGCCTATGTATTTGTGTACATACACACCAGTACCACCAGCATTTACATGCTCTGCAACAATACTGTCAATGAAATCATAATCATTGGTTTTGTTTTTGTTCCATAAACTTAATCTTGGCATAATGTACTATTTATCACTTATTGAAAAGACTTGACAAGTTACTCGATAACTAGTATAATGCATTCATAGGAAAGGTGGCTGAGCGGCTTAAAGCACTTCCCTGCTAAGGAAGAGTACGGGTAACTGTACCGAGAGTTCGAATCTCTCCCTTTCCGCCAAATGAGTCAACAGCACTTGGACTCTCAAAATAGTGCATTAGTGTTGATAACCGGTCCGGTAGTTAAACGGTTATAATTCCGCCCTGTCACGGCGGTGTTCGGGGTTCGATTCCCCGTCGGACCGCCAGTTTAGGCGATTAGCTCAGTTGGCTAGAGCACCTCGTTTACACCGAGGGGGTCGGCGGTTCGAATCCGTCATCGCCTACCAGAGTTTAATTATGCATTTACCTTACGCAAAATTTCGTTTACCAACTGGAGGAGCCGGCCTTCCTGCTTCTATGCATAAAAATAAAATAGCAAAAAGTGTTAGAGAATGGGCAGAACCTAAGGATATTGAAGTAGAATTTGAAACAGAAGGCTATACATTAAACGTTAGGTTTGAATCAAAAGACGATTTAATGATGTTCAAACTGTCCTACAATACCGAAACGGCACCATTTTGTTCATATGAAATCTTTTACTACTAATAAATATACAACGATGCGAGTGTCGTATAACGGTTATTACAAGACGTTGCCAACGTTTAGATGACGGTTCGATTCCGTCCACCCGCTCCAAAACGATACAAAGTATCAGGAAAAGATTAAAATGGTAAAAACAAAAACAACCAAGAAAGCAGTTGCAAAAAAAGTAACTAAAAAAGCACCAGCAAATAAGTTTTGGTTCGAAGACGTTGGTGACAACGTAATGAGAAATGCAGAACAAATTAGTGCAAACATTCAAAAGAATGCAGAAGAAATAAGTGCAAACATTAGGGCAAATGCTGATAGAATTGGTGACAATATGAAAGCATACCTAAATAGAAATTTAAGTAAGTAAATTCAAAGGGGGTATAGCTCAGTTGGGAGAGCGACTGGTTTGCAACCAGTAGGTCGTAGGTTCGATCCCTATTACCTCCACCAGATGTATGAGTGATGATTTAGAAGATAAAATTACTAGTGCTATTTTGCAACTACTTTTAGAAGCAAACAAGCAAGGTAAAGCAATTTTAAGTTACGAAGAAATTGTAACAGCACTCGGTATGGATGACGCAAGTCTACTTACCGAGTTTGAACAGAATGCTTCAGTAACATTAAATACTGCTCTTCTAGATCAAATCTCAGACAATCCTGATTTAGCACAATCGATAATAGAATCAATGGGAGCAACTAAACATTGAACACCGAAACAGTTACCTGGGTCCATCATTGGACAGACAAAACTTTTAGTTTTAAAACCACTCGCAGTAAAAGTTTTCGTTTTATAAACGGAGAATTTGCCATGATTGGATTGCCTGCAGAAGAAGACGGCAGACCATTGCTTAGAGCATACAGTATTGCTAGTGCAAATTATGATGACAACTTAGAGTTTTTAAGTATTAAAGTACCAGACGGACCTCTTACAAGCCGTTTACAGCATTTAAAAGTTGGAGATGAAGTAGTATGTATGCCTAAAACAACAGGCACTTTGACTATTGATAATCTAACGCCAGCAGATAATTTATATTTGTTAGCAACTGGAACAGGACTTGCTCCATTTATGAGTATTATCAGAGATCCAGCAACATATGAAAAGTTTAAAAGTGTCATACTCTGTCATACTACAAGAACACACGAAGAACATGCATATAGTAATGTAATAAAGGAAATTGCAACACACTTTCCTTTGAAATATTATGACACATGCACACAAGAAGAGTATGCAAGAAAAGGACGTATTTGGGAACACATTTATAATATAACCGATAACGGTTTTAATAAAGACACAGACAGAATTATGGTTTGTGGAGGCCCAGACATGAATTATCAAGCAAGAGAATACTTTGAAGAATTAAAATTTGCAGAAGGCAATCTTGGTGAAGCCGGAGATTTTGTTTTAGAACGTGCATTTGTAGACTGATAAATAATACGATGCAAAGTAGAGAAAATCATTATAAGTTTGACCATTCTTTATATAAAGAACACCATCATCAGAAGGATTTAATCAATCCTTTTAAAAATTTTCCTATACAGCATACTCCTGTAAATTTTTTATTGTTTGCTGATTCCCCACAATGGGGTACTACCTTCACATCTATGATGGAAAGAGAGGCATGGAAGACCGGCGATTTAGATCCTATTCAATACTCATCAAGTAGGTACATGGGTGCATATAAGGTGGCACATGAGGCTAGACAGCATGGATTTAGTGTACAAGTAGTAGACTTTCACAGTTATTTAGATAGAAAAACACTAAAACAGATTATAAAAAAATTTGTTGGTAATGAGACATTACTAATTGGTGTTAGTAACACGTTTAGAAACTTTCCTTTATTAAATTATAAATCATCTATTTGTAATTTTGATCCATTTGAGGATTATACACAAGAAGAGTTTGACGAATGGCATCAATATCAAAATTATAATAGATTTTTTAGCCTAGGCGGTCCAACAGATAGAGATATTAAACAATTAGTACAAAAAATAAATCCTAAGATTAAATTTATAATGGGTGGTGCTAATACAAGTCCTAATCAAGAAAAGGTTGAAGGCGAAGAACTTATAGATTATATAAATTTAGGATTTGGTGATGTAACGGTCCCTGAATTATTACTACAATTAAAAGAAGATAGTGTAGATGCTACACATTATCCTACTAATAGCAGTGAAATTTTTACATTGATGGATGCAAAAAGTCGCTTGGATATAGAAAACTCTACTATGACATGGCAACCAGAAGATCATGTGATTGATGGAGAGTTATTACCGTTAGAAGTTGCACGTGGTTGTATTTTTAAATGTAAATTTTGTAGTTTTGCACTTAACGGTAAGCAAAAAAACGAGTCATTGCGTAGTATATATTGCATAGAAAAAGAAATCCTAGACAATTATGAGAAATATGGTGTAACTGATTATTGGTTGACAGATGATACATTTAACGATGACCATGATAAAGTTATTGCATGGTATGAAATGAGTCAACGACTACCTTTTAAATTAAAATGGAGTGCATTTATTAGATGGGATTTAGTTTTTGCTAATAGAAAACATGATATACCACAGGCCAAACTTTTAGCAGACAGTGGTGCTACATTATTACATATAGGTATAGAATCAACTAACCATGAAAGTGCAAAAGATGTTGGTAAGGGGTGGGATCCAATGCAACAATTTGAGTTTTTGAAGGAAATGAAACAAACTTATATGAAAGATGTACATTTTTTAAGTGGATTTATTGCAGGTCTACCGAGTGACACACCTAAAACATTAAAGGATATGTCAAACTACTTATCTTCAAAACAAGATGTTCTTGTAACTGCTTTAATGAGTCCCTTATTCATTAGAAAAATTGGAGATAATACAGACCACTTTACAGAATTAAGCGAAAGTGATTTTAGTAAGAACTGGAAAGAGTGGGGGTACGAACCAACTACTATAGATATGAGAGGACAACCTATTCCAGAAGACTTCATTGAAATGACTCAGAGTGTTCTTCTTTGGAAAAACAAATCTGGTCTAACAATGTATGATGCTTGGAAGTTCACACAAAAATATGAATCAAGAATGGTATCTTTAGGAAAGCATAAGGTTGGTGCTTTGTTTTATGCACACGGTTTGCCATATAAAGATTCTAGATTACATGCAAAACAAACAGATTATAATTTACAAAATCAAAATATTTGGAATTTTAAAGAGTATGCAAAAATAAATCAGTATTTTTACAAACTCTTTACCTTTAATCAACCACACTACAAGTAAATTAAGTTAAATATCAGCATGGAACTACCACATCAAGAACCAATTAAACTGTTAGGCAACGTACAATACTTTGATTCAGAAACTATTGAGTCAGAGTATGTCATTCGTGAAGACCATCCAGTACTAGAAGGTCACTTCCCCCACATTAAAATATGGCCAGGAGTATATCTCATTGAAGGCATGAATCAGTGTGCTGGTCAACATGCTCTTAAAATGGCTATGGAAGATGTAGGCAAAGTAAATCATGAGGATTATGTTACCTTTGTTACCACAGTTGATAAATGCAAATTCAGAACACCTGTATTCCCAGGTGACACAATTAGATATAGTGCAAAATTGCTTAAAAAGAAAGCAAACCATGTTATATACGAGTGTATTGTAACAAAAAACACAGTAAAATGTGCATCAGCCACTATAGGCCTTACCGCAAAGCAACTTTAGACCCAAAAACAACCGTTTGACGTTCAAAATTAGCCGTTGACATTAGATTTTTTATATGTTACTATAACTACAAATTATCACGGAGACAAAAATGAGCATAGAATGGATGGCGGTTTTTTTAATCTTTGTTGCGGCTAATACAATTTGGTCTTACAGAGCAGGGCGTAGAGAAGGTCAGTTTTTAGGAATGGTAGATTTGGCCATTTTTTTACAGGACAAATCTTTACTAAAAGATAAAAACAATATTATAGAATATGACTCTCTGCCGACTATGGTGAAGATGTTATTGGAAAATCCAAGACAAAGTAAAGAAGAAGCACACTAAATGGCTAGACGGAAACGCAATAAAGAAATATACTTGATGCCAGAACCAAATTGGTTAAGTATCAACAACCTCAAAACCGAAGAAGAGAAATTAAAACTCTGCAGAAATTTTGAGTATTTCGTTCATTATGAGATTCCTGATAAAAAAGCCGGAGCCACAATTTTTACTTGGCTAGAAAAAGACAGTGGGCTAGATAAAAATTTAATTAAAAAGTTAAAAAAAGTACCTGATGTTTGGTTTTCTTCGTTTGCTAAACATACATTTATATGGGTTAAAACTCAAGGATACATGCATCCTGATGTTAGGGCACACTTGTTAAGTAAGATTCCTGCATTGGAACACAAAGCAGAAACAATTATAGAAGAAAAAGAAATTAAACAGGCTGATGCTAAACCTAAAATTAGTATACAACAACGTATGCGTGAACAAGTATCAACATTGTGTGGAACTTGGGACGGCATACTTGATGAAACTTTAGAACGTGCTGGTGATTTTAAATCATTTGACCCTTACACCGAAATGAGAGTTTACGCAGGTGGTGTTATAAAACCTAACCATGCAAAAATTATTAAAGACATGTATGAGAATGAATATGCAGAGGCACAAGAAGTTATTGAATGGAAAGATCCAGACATTAAAGAAGCATATGGTCATTTTTCTCCAAAGCAACGTAAACTAATATTAGAATTTTATGAGAAAATCAATAAAGCATGTGATACATTTATTGAGACAGGCAAAGCAACTCGTAAACCTCGTAAACCAAAAGCAGTAAGTAGAGAAAAACAAGTTGCAAAACTAAAATACCAGCAAAATTGTCCTGAACTAGGCATTGCAAGTATCAACCCAACAGAAATTATTGATGCTACAGAAGTTTGGGTATACAACACTAAAACTAGAAAACTTGGTTTGTATAAAGTTGAAAGCCTACAATCAGGTATGTCAGTAAAAGGTACTACTATACAACACTTCGAAGTATCAGGAAGTGTACAAAAAACATTGCGTAAGCCAGTAGAACAACTCAAACTGTTCAAGGGTACAGCAAAAACAAAATATCAAAAAGCATTTAATGACATCAATGCAGTTGAAATCAAATTAAACGGACGATTAAACGACACTACTATCATACTTAAAGCCTTTTAAAGGCAAAAAGTGATAAATAGTAGTATGGCAACAAGAATAGATCAAGTAGGTTACAATAGCAGAAACGAAATAATTGACGAAATTTCGTTACGTCTTGCAGACGGAATGGTTGATGTTGAACTAGACAGAGACCATTATGACATCGCTATAAACAAATCTATACAAAAATATCGTCAGTTAAGTTCAGGTGCAGTTGAAGAAGCAGTTATTTTTATTCAAACACAACCTGCTGTTACAAAATATACTTTACCAGATGAAGTTATAGATGTAAAACGTTTATACAGAAGAGGTATTGGTACAAATAGTGGCGGCGGTACTAACTTTGATCCATTTGATGTTGCGTTCAACAATATGTATATGCTACAAGCAGGACAAGTAGGTGGTTTAGCAGTATTTGATGCATTTGCACAATACAAAGAAACTATAGGTCGTGTATTTGGTAGTGAATATAACTTTACATTCAATAGAAATTCAAAAGAACTAACAATACTTCGTAATGTCAATCATGGCGAAGATATTGCTGTAGGAGTTTTTAACTTTATACCTGAAAGTGTACTTATAAAAGATGTATATGCCGCTGAATGGCTCAGTGCTTATGCATTAGCACAATCTAAACTTATGCTAGGTGAAGCAAGAAGTAAGTTTGGTAGTGGCTTACCAGGTCCAGGTGGAGCAGTTACTCTTAACGGCGATGCCCTTAAGGCAGAAGCACTAAACGAAATCGAACAACTAGTTACTGGCATTCATAATATGGAAGAAGGTAACTCACCGTTAGGCTTTGTAATGGGCTAATGAATTTTTATAGGCTACCTGAAAAAATACCTCTACAAGATCCAATAGATCTTTCTAAAGAACTGTTTATGAAAAGTTTTGAAAGGTTTGACGGTGACGTTGCTAGATTTAATGGTGACCCAACAAACAACTTTACAATGTATGCTCACAATGGTGGGTTTATACATGTTTGGAAATCTGGAGTTACTAGAAAATTAGTAAAAGAATTTACCAAAGCACTCAACTTACCCGTATACCAATTTGGCATAGTATATACTCCTGCTAATGGTACTTACACATGGCACAGTGAACATAGTGAACATGTAGATACTGCACCAGAAGAATTCCAAGATATTGTTTTAGTACGTGGACAACTTAGACGTAATGTTGCAATAAATTTTAAATTACTAGATCATGATTTATCTGAAAGTAAAATCATGTGGGCAAAGACAGATCCAAGAGTAACAGATATTTTAAAAAGACATTACCCTAAAGTAAGTGGTATAGGTAATACCCATGATTTAATTGCTAATACTTACGATACTAAAGAAGGTATCAAGATAAGATTAAGCCACAGTTACATCGATGATGAATCTTTAATAGAAGTTGAAGATGAGTTGTATGATATGGAAGTACCTACATTAGTAAATACTGCTAAGTTTCATAAAATAGATAATACAAAATGTCCACATGATAGAATAATGGCTTCTGTGTGTTTGCACCCAGAACATAGATTTGCATATATTCAAAAATTATTACAGTACAACACACAATAGAAATAAGTAAGTTGACATGTACAAATAAATACTGTACAATACATAAAAATAAATAGATATACACATGATTATAGGTTTAACAGGATTCATAGGCTCAGGCAAAGACACAGTTGCAAACATGCTCTGTGAATTAGGAGCCACACAAGAAAGTTTTGCATCTCCAGTAAAAGATGTATGTGCAAGTGTATTTGGATGGGACAGAGAACATCTAGAAGGCGATACAGTAGAGAGCAGAGACTTTAGAGAAACGCCTGATATGTTTTGGACCCGTAAACTTGGTATAGATAATTTTACACCTCGCCTAGCACTACAACTTATAGGCACAGATATCATGCGTAATCATTTCAATTCAGATATTTGGATAAGCAGTTTAGAATATAGACTAAGAAAAAGTACTAATGACATTATAGTTGTTAGCGATGCTAGATTTCAAAATGAATTAAATTTAATTAAAAGCATGGGCGGTAAAGTCTTAACAGTAGTTAGAGATGAATTACCAGAATGGCACAACATTGCAGTAAAGGCTAACAAAGGTGATGTACCAGCAAGGCACACAATGAACACTCGTTTTAAGTCGGTACATGCTAGTGAATGGAGTTGGGTAGGTTTTGATTTTGATCAAGTATTAGACAACACCGGTTCATTAGAAGATTTAAAAAAACAAGTACAATCCTTCCACAATTCTTTAGTGGATAAAGAACTCCAAGTAATTTAAAATTTCCGTATTTATCAAAAAAGATAAAAAGTAGAAGTCTACTTTTCTAATAATACCTTTTATAGCATTTTTTGATAAATAGATGTACAGAATTATTAGAAATAGTTCATATCAAGGAGAAAGACTATGGTAAATTTAGTATCACCTGGCGTAAGCATTAGTGTAAGCGATGAATCGTTTTATGCGTCAGCCGGTACCGGTACAGTTCCTTTAATCGTTATTGCAACGGCTGAAGACAAGACTGCACCAGACGGTACAGGTACTGCATCAAATACAGTTAAAGCAGAATCAGGTAAATTAAAACTTATAACTAGTCAACGTGAATTACTCCAAACATTTGGTAACCCATTATTTTATAGCAGTGGCAGTAACCAATTAAATGGATATGATCTCAACGAATACGGCTTACTAGCGGCCCACAGTTTCTTAGGTTTGGCAAACAGAGCATACGTTCTTAGAGCAGACGTTGACTTAGGTCAATTATCAGCATCTAGCACAGCACCTACTGGAACAATAGCAGACGGATCTTACTGGTTTGATACAGCAAGTTCTTTGTTTGGTCTCAGAGAATGGGATGGTAGCAAATGGGTTAAGAAAGACGTAAGTGTTGTAGATTCAAACAACGTTGACAGTGGTACAGGCGGACCTAAGAGAGCATTTGGCTTAAACGGCGATTATGCTGTTGTGGCTAATACGGCTACAGGCACAGCCTCAGATGTAAAGTACTACGAAAAATTTAGTGACAACTGGTATCAAGTTGGTTCAACAAGTTGGGCATCTACTACAAGTAGTGATTTCCAATTCGGTAACCACCTTGCTGTACCAAGTGTACAATCAGACGGCGTTAGCTCATTAAGTAGCGGCGACGTTTTTATTCAAACAAGCACACCTAATCAGGGTGTAAGTTTAAGTGTTAAACTTTATAGTTCTAGCACAAAAGCATTTAGTTCAGTAAGTGCTCCATTATATGCAAACACAGATGCGGCTTATAACACAATAGGCTTAGCAAATGTTTCAGTTGGAAACTTAATTGCTGAATTCGAAAATGCAGACAACGATGGCGAAGTTGTATTAAAAAGACACAATGGTAACAGCACAGTTGTTGCTACTGGTTCTTCATTATCATCTACAATAGATGCTTCTGGTAATGCAAACGTACAAGTTGTTTATAACGGTACTACAGTAAACGTAGCCATTAGTGCTACAATTAGTGGTAACGCCAGTGCCGCAACTGCAGAAGATATTGTTTTTGATATCAACAGTGGTTTAGCAGGCGCAAGTATAACAGAACTAAGTGCATCTTTAGGTACTGACGATAATGTTGTTTTAACATCTTCAGTTGGTAGAGATATCGAAATTAAAAGTCTACATGCAGACTTCGGACCAAGTACAGTAGGATTTGGTGATGGAGCCGCAAGTGCAGACAAAGTATATTCAAACTTCGAAGCATTAAGTTATGAAGCAAGTAAAACTCAAATCACAGGCGTATTAGCAGAAGGTACATACTGGTATGATAGTTCAGTTGTTAAAACTAACGTTGACATACTAGAAAATGATGCCACAAATGGTTGGCAGACTTTTAGTAAAGACCTCCAAGTTGCTAGTTCGGCTCCAAGCACACAATCAGATTCAACTGCATTAGTGGCTGGTGATTTATGGTTAGATTCAGACGATACTGAAAACTATCCTGCACTTTATAAGTGGAGTGGTAGTGCTTGGGCAACTGTTGATAGCAAAGACCAAGTAACAGCAGACGGTGTAATTTTTGCAGACTTTAGACAGTCAAGTTCATCTAGTTTAGATGCTGACGCACCTGCAAATACAAGTTACCCTCAAGGTATTATTGGATTTAACAAACGTGCTAGTGCTGGTAACGTTAAAGAGTGGAAAATCAATTACACTCCAAGCGGAACTAACATTGGTAATGTCTGGGTAGACGCAAGTATGAACAAGAACGATGGTAGCATGTATGGTTTAAGAAAAGCCACACACAATTTAGTTAAAACTAAAATGCAAGGCGCCATTACTGCAAATGATGACATTAGAGCTGAAACAAACTCATTTAACATCATTGCCGCTCCTGGTTTCCCAGAAATGTTAGACGAGATGATAGCCTTGTCCGCAGATAGAAGAAATACCGCTTTCGTAGTTGGCGATACTCCATTTAGACTTAAAGCAGATGCAACAAGTTTAACTAATTGGGCTACCAATGCCGGCAATGCTAGTGAAAACGGTGAAGATGGACTTGTATCAAGTTCACCTTATGCGGCAGTTTATTATCCAAGTGGACAGTCAACTAACTTAGACGGAACTAACGTAGTTGTTCCTTCTTCACACATTGCATTAAGAACACTTGCATTTAATGACCAAGTGGCATTCCCATGGTTCGCACCAGCAGGATTCCAAAGAGGTTTAGTAAGTAATGCAACTAGTGTAGGTTACGTTGATCCAACTTCAGGTGAATTTACACCAGTAACATTAAACGAAGGTCAAAGAGATACATTGTATCAAAATAAAGTCAATCCGATCGCTCAATTCCCAGGAAGAGGGTTATCAGTATTTGGACAGAAAACTTTGAACCCAAGTGCTTCTGCATTAGACAGAATCAATGTTGCTAGATTGGTTACATACCTAAGAGAAAGACTTGACGATATGGTTAAGCCATTCATCTTTGAACCAAACGATGAAGTTACTAGAGCAAATGCTAAGTCCACAGTTGATGGATTCTTAGAGCAGTTGATTATTCAAAGAGGTTTATTTGACTACATTACAGTATGTGATGGTACAAATAACACTCCTGCTAGAATCGATAGAAACGAATTATACATTGACATCGCTATACAGCCTGTCAAAGCAGTAGAGTTCATTTATATTCCGATTAGAATTCAAAACACTTTGGGTCAAACAGCAGAGTAATATAACTCACAACTATAAAAAGGCGTCTTTTAGGCGCCTTTTTTTTGTCTGATTAAAGTATCTTTTAATTATTTGCCAGACTTTTTGATAAATAAGTATAACGATAAGTCATGAATAACATGTGACTTACGGGTAATTAGGAGAAATTACATGGCAAGCGAAAACACTATTAAAACTAAGAGTAAATTTGGTGTTCCAGTTACAGGTACTGAATCCGGCATTTTAATGCCTAAACTGAAATTCAGATTTAGGGTATCATTATTAGACGGCTTCGGTGGTTCAACTGAAACTAAAAAGTTCACTCAGAACGTTATGAATGTTACTCGTCCTAAAATCAATTATGAAGAAGTTGTAATTGATAGTTATAACTCTAAAGTATATGTTCAAGGTAAACATGCTTGGGATCCAATCACAGTAGTAGTCAGGGATGATATTACTAATAGTGTCTCAAGAATTGTTGGTGCTCAAAACCAGAAACAGTTAAACCATTTCGAACAAACATCACCAGTTGCTGGAACAGACTATAAATTCAATATGCAAATTGAAATCTTAGATGGTCAAAGTTCAGCCGCTACAGAAGTTTGGGAACTAGAAGGTTGTTTCTTAACTAACGTAGACTATAGTGATACTGACTATGCTACTAACGAACCAGTTACTGTTTCAATGACAGTTAGATACGATAATGCTATCCACCTTAAAGGTACAAGTAGTATTATTGGCTCACTTGAAGACGGTAACCCATTTGGTGATGCCACTGGACAAAATCCAGGCTCAAGTGATTCAGTTGGTGCTTAATTAGTTTTTATGACAGAGTAAACATTAAAGGGAAGAATAAATAATGCCGACATTTTTAGACAGACTTATAAATTCAGGTATGTATAACGGTGCGGCAAACAGTACTTTAAGTCAAGCAGAAAAAGATGGATTAGTTCCAGATCAATACTACTTGGCTAATTATAAAAATGCTGATAGATTCAAACCTAGGAATACTCCCGTACGTCAAAAATTCAATGGATATGTCAACTTTACCTTTAACAGTGAAGTTGACATCGCCAAAGACTTTAACTCAAACTCAGAATTTAGAAATACTCTAAGCAGTTTAGTTAAAGCCGCGGATTTCCCATCTGCAGAATTTAGCACAGACGTAAAGAATCAGTATAACAGGAAAAGAATCACAGTAAACGGAGTACAGTTTAAGCCGATCAGTATTACAGCCTATGACACAGTGGATTCACTGTGGGTAATAATGTTGATGAAAATGTATGCACATTTATTTCAAGACCCTTTAAACAAATACAAAGGCAATGAACCAGAAAGAATACCATATGATGTAATACCAGAAAGTGTTAAATCTGGCTCAGCAGATGAAAGTGCCGCTGGAGGGTTTAATCGACCTTTCGATAGTAATAGAGCTGGATTAAATCTATTACCAGGTAACGAACGTAACTTTATAACTTCAATGGACATAGTCCAAGTTCATGGACAGAAGGCAACAAAGTTCACACTATTTAATCCAATGATTACAGGTTTTGAAATTGAAAGTGTAGATCATGCAGATTCGGCCGTAAGCCAAATCACTATTGCAGTAGACTATGAAAACTTCACAATGAACCCAAATGTAAATGCATATATTTCAGAAGATGAAATGAGTCGATATAGTGACTTTAGTAAGGGCGAGTGGAATCTAAAACAAAACGGTAATCCAGAACAAGCAAATACACCAGGTGGGTATCAAGGTCACAAAGAAACATTAAGTACTACAGAACGTAATCTTTCTTTCTTAAATGGCGATGGCTCAACAGACGTTGGTAGAAAAGAACAAGTTCAATTTTTAGATTCTTTTAGTAATAACGAATAATGAAAAGTTTATACGAAACATTCGGTAATGAAGTTGATTACGAAATTAGAAAATCCAAAATTGTAAAGTTTTTAGAAGACAGTACAATAAACTTTCCACTACCTGAAGCAAGTGTAGAAATACTTACACAGATGTTATCAGAAGATACTAGTGGTATAAACTCCGATACATATAATATTGTTTACAATAGACTCACAGATATCGGATTCAATGATAAAACAGGAAAAACACTTGCAGTAGCACTTATAAAAATTGCTAAACAGCAAGGTGTACATCCTATAACATACTTCGAACTTAATGAAGACAGCATTAAGTTAGCAGAAAATACCTATAAAGCAATAAATAAATTAAGACCAAAGGGCAATTTAGTTGGTGTAACTGTTAGTAAAACTAACAAGCAAAGCAAGATTGCAAATGTAATAAGACCCTAAGGAGTAATTATGCCTAACAGGTATCATCAAGGCACATATACACCGCAGAATCCACAAAAGTTTATTGGTGGTAAAGCACCTATGGCTCGTAGTAGTTGGGAACTAGCATTTATGAGATTTTGTGATCAACATCCTAACATACTAAAATGGGCAAGTGAAAACGTAAAGATACCTTACAGACATCCTTTTACAGGAAAAATCACAAACTATGTACCCGACTTTATGGTGCAATATCAAGATAAAGGTGGAAAAACTTTTGTTGAACTTGTAGAAATAAAACCTAAAAGTCAAAGCCTTATGGAAAGTGCTAGAGGCAAACATGATAAAGCCGCACTAGCCGTAAATGCTTCTAAGTGGGAAGCCGCTACAGAATGGTGCAAAGCAAAAGGTATTAAGTTTAAAGTAATTACAGAAGATCAAATATTCCGTAAGCCAGCCAGAACTACTAAACAACGTAAAAAAACTAGATAACGGACAAGCAATTAGCATGTTAGGAATAATTTCAGGCTACAGGACGGGGTCTACTACACTTATTCAAGAGTTAAGTACAACATTAAATATAACTTACAATCGAGAGTTTACTGGAGAGTTAGACTTTGTTCATAATGAGTTCAGTTACCCAGAGCCTATAAATCAAATATACAAAATAATGCCAACTGACAATAATCTCCTAGGAGAGACAAGAGATTTATTTTATAAACATTGGCTAGACAATACTTTTAAATTATTTTACACAGTAAGAAATGATATTACTGCCCAAATAAAAAGTTGGGCATTGGCTAGTAAAACACATCGCTTTCACCCGTTTGAATTATCTGAGGTTTATGGTAGACATCTTGATACTGATTCAATTCATGTTAGTAGGTATAACAATGCAAACAATACTGAATTTGAAACTATCAAAGAATGCCAATCTCATATAAACGACACATTTGATGAATCATTTTTACTTACAAAAAAAGATAATATTATAAGCACTATGCAGAATCAATACGAAATATATCAAAAGTATAAAGGCACAGTTTATTGGTTAGAAACTAGAGCAAAAACTAATAATAAAAGATATCCAAAAGTTTTTTCGTTACCACCTTGCTATGACTCTTGGCATTGTGGTTCTGTTGGCGAACAATATTTTAAAGATTAAAAAATTATACAGATAAATACAAGTATGACTAAGAAATTAGAAGAAGAATTCAATTTACCGCCTATTGACGAAACAAATGATAGCAACCAATCAGATCAAAACGCAAAAGAGTTACAAGAGTTTGATGTTGAGATAAAAGATGTTGAACAAGCATTAAGTGTTGCAGAAAAAATTGACCATGCATTAAAAAATGTGCAAGGTCTAGACGAGCACGATACTAACATGGACGATATTGCTCAACAGGCAGTAGACAGTTACCAACAACTTATGAATTTAGGCATGAATGTTAGCGATAGAGATGCCGGAAGTATTTTTGATAGTGCGGCCAAGATGTTAAAAACAGCCTTAGAAGCCAAAGACAGTAAAGTAAATTCTAAATTAAAGCAAATTGACATGATGATTAAAAAAGCAAGGCTTGATGCTACTGCTGGAAGTTATGAATCAGGTAATTCTGCAGAAACTAAAGTTGTTGACCGTAACGAACTCTTAAAAATTATAAATTCAAAACCGGAGTAACATGCACACACCCGTTGATTTTTTAATCTTTAATGGTAGAAGTCATGTGACCGAAACCACTAAAAATAAGGAAACCGAAAAGGCTGGATCAGTTCAAGTATCTCAACGAACAATGGGAGCCTATAAAGTTGCATATCATTGTAGATTGCAAGGCTTTAAAGTGCAAGTAGTAGAATTTATTGAACAACTAACGTATCAAGAATATATAGACATTATAGATAAATTTGTTGGACCTAACACATTGGCTGTGGGTACTAGTGCAACATTTTTGCATCTACCCCTATCAAAAAACAAAACAGTAAACATAATGGGCGAGTATTCTTTTCTTTCTGCAAAATGGATTCCCACAGAAACACAGGAAGAAGAAGATAAGATTACACAATACATAAAAAATATAAACCCTGATTGTAAAATTATTGTTGGTGGTGCTATGGTAAACAAAAAGAGTTTAGAACATAGTAATATAGATATTATTTCAAGTGGTTACGGTGAAGTAAATGTGCCTGATATTTTAATGTCTTTACAAAAGAAAGAAGAAATTAAAAAACACTTTGAAGATATATGGAGTATGCATGAGATACAAACATCTTCAATGACATGGACTCACGAAGATTTACTAGAACCTGGGGAAATTATACCGTTTGAAATAGCAAGAGGTTGTATATTTAAATGTAATTTTTGTAATTTTAGAATGATTGGTAAAGAAAAAGGTACTTATGTTAGAGCAAGTGAACTTATCAGAGATGAGTTTGTGAGAAACTACGAAAAATTTGGAATCAGTAGATACTGGATAACAGACGATACATTTAATGATGACAATGACCGTCTAGAGGAGTTGCGAGATATAGTTCAGTCGTTACCGTTTAAAATAGAATTGATAGCATTTATACGTTTTGATCTAGTTGTAATAAAAGATCAAGCACAATTATTAAAAGATTGTGGATTTAAAATGGGTCATGCTGGATTTGAAACAACAAATCCTGAATCTGCAAAAGATATAGGTAAAGGAATGCCTCCATTGAAACAAATGGATTATCTACGTGAACTTAAAAAAGATGTATGGAAAGATATTTACATACATTCAGGTTTTATGATGGGTTTACCGAGTGATACAAAAAAATCTATAAGGGATATGTTAAACTTTTTGAGAAGTAATGATAATCCTTTAGACAGTTATTTTGTATTTCCATTGAATATATCATTACCTGATCCTCATGCCAGTGCTCCACCAAGCAATTTTGCAAAAAATCCTGAAGAGTATGGATATGAATGGATACCTTTTGAAAATAAGCAAACGGAAGAATATATGAAAGATGGAAATTTTGCAAATTATAAAAATAAACACGGTATTACATATGAAGACATGTGGAATTATAGATCTAAGTTTTTAGTAAATAACCTTGGACACCCAAATGAATACAAACGTAAACTAATGTCACAGTTTCAATGCTTTGGATTGATTGGCTCAGATCTAACACCTGAAGAATTACTACAGCAAGTTAAAGATGATGAGTTCACATCTGCAGATTGTGAACGGCTAGATAAACAAAACAAAGAAAAGTACTTCAATAGGCTTATGTCTATCAAAGAGCATACTACATTTGAAACATTAGAATTAGTAGATGCTGATAACCTTAAAAGAATATCTATTGCCAGGGAACAAGTTTAAATCTTTCTTTAGGTAATCCTAAAAAGTTAGTAGTCCACTCGCTTTGTCCTACAAAATCTAGATGATGCCACTCATGTTTTCTTTCTAATTTTTGTTTTCCTAAAAAATCCCAATCTCGGTCGAGCAATATTTCTTCTATGTAACCTTTCATGGTTACTACTTCATCAAAGTCATGTGAATCCCATTCAAAATGAAACAATTCAAATACATTATGGCTATTGTCTGCATAGTCTATGCTGATATCTATACCCCATTTAGGCTTTAACATAGATAACTTGTATATCCAAGGTGCTCCATCGGCCCAATGATTAAGTTGTTCTAATGCATATCCATGATAACCTTTACGTTCATATAAGTCTGCATGGTTTACATGAGCATTTGTATAGATATCAATTGGCTCTAACCAATCTTTTCTAATACATCTTCTGTATTTGTTAAATGCAACCTCTGTCATATTTGCTTTTGCATACTCTTGTTCTAATGGACATAAATCATAACCACTTTGATCGAAGCGATCTAGCATAGAATATGGCGGACATGCCATTTCTTCTATTGCACAACCCCATGTTCGTCTAGGGTCTAATTCGTTTTTGCTGATAATAAAGTTCATATATTGTATTTATTTGATAAATAAGTGTAACAGGAGTTTTATTGTTATGAGAGAACTAAAAGATATTATAAATGAATCCTTTAGCAAGGAATACGGCTATAGAGTTAAAATAGCCGCTGACTGTACTGCTGACCATATGTCAAAACTAGAAAGTGCATTACAGAAATATAACCTAGTAAGTGCTACACCATGGAAAAGATTACCTATTCAGGAAAATCCATTAGAGTTTCAAAGACACAAAGGCGCAAACTTTACAAGTGAAGTATGCAGTACTGATGTTATTGTTAAGTACCCAGTCAACTCAAGAATACTTGAAGTGTTTATTGCGGTAAACTTAGGGTTAGATCATGAAAGAGTTCTCTGTATGGGTGTCAAAGAGCCAAAACGTATCGAAAGTGAAATGGCTGAAGAAAGACATGCTAATGATAAAGACAGAACTGTAACAGAAGAAGATTCCGAACTTGCAAAAGAAGAAATGGCTCATTATGAAAATGAAAATTCTGATTTAGACTTTAACGAAACATTGTTTGGTGAAGAACATAACCAAAAATTCCTAGCAGAGTTAGAAAAAATCAAAGCAGAAAAGGGTGCAGACTATTTTAGAAACTACCCAACTAAAGATGAGATCATGGGCGACAACTTAAAGCCAATGTATGATACAATTACTGGTACAGCACACGGCGGTTTGGCTCCAGAAGCCAAAGAAGTTGACGTTATTAGTCAAAGTGCAAGAAGAAACTAATGAACGATTTAGATTACAATAAAAAACTTATTTCTTTAATGGAAGGTGCATTTGTAATGCCCGGCCAAGCAGAAGAAAATGAGAATGTTACATATTCTAAGACTAAAACACAGGGCGATGCAACTGTAACAGTAAGTGCTAATGCAAAAAGCATGGAAGAGTTACATGATGTACTTAAATTAGCAGGTATTACTTTACCTAATTCGGATCACAACCACGAAGAGCCAGAAGCAGAAGAGCCAGAAGCAGAAGAGCCTGAAGTAGAAGTATCAGGTGACGAAGATTGTGATTCTTGTGCTAGTGATGATCCATCATACAGCACTGACAAAGCAGTTTTAACAAGTGTTATCAAAGACAGACTGCTAAGTTACTTAAAAAATAGCCAAAACTCATAGATTGTAGCATAAATATATATTATGCCTAAAGGAACAGTCACGACTGAGCTGGTCAAACCAGCCTATTCAAAAATTCAATACACATCTGAGATGTTGCAAGACTTTCAAAAGTGTTGTGATCCTATTACTGGCCCAATGTTCTTTATGAAAAAGTATGTTAAAATACAACATCCTACAAAGGGTGGTATTTCATTTGAACCTTTTGATTATCAAGAAGACTTAATTATAAACTATAACGAACATAGGTACAGCATCAACATGCTGGGCAGACAGATGGGTAAAACCACTGTAGCCGCAGGATACTTACTTTGGTTTGCTATGTTTAAACCAGACAGTACAATACTAGTAGCGGCTCATAAATCAGCAGGTGCAATGGAGATTATGCAACGTATACGATATGCATATGAAAGTGTACCAGATCACATTAGAGCTGGTGTAAGTGAATACAATAAAATGAGTATTACATTTGATAATGGTAGCAGAATAGTAGCCGCCACAACAACAGAAAATACCGGTAGGGGTATGTCGCTTACGTTAGTATACTTAGACGAGTTTGCATTCGTACCACCTAGAATTGCTAGTGAGTTTTGGACTTCACTATCACCAACATTAAGTACAGGTGGTAAGTGTATTGTAACAAGTACACCTAACAGTGATGAAGATACCTTTGCTATGATCTGGAATCAAGCAATAAAGACTGTTGATGAATATGGTAACACCCAAGAAGTTGGTATAAACGGATTCAAAGGCTACTTAGCCACGTGGGACCAACACCCAGATAGATCTGATGTATGGGCCGAAGAAGAAAAAGGTAGAATTGGTGAAGAACGTTTTAGAAGAGAACACGAATGTGAATTTATCATTTATAACGAAACACTTATTGATCCTTTAAAGTTAGCAAATATGAAAGCAACAGAACCATTGTATAAAATGGGTCAAACACGTTGGTTTAAAAGACCTACACAAGACAGTATGTATGTAGTAAGTTTAGATCCTAGTGCAGGAACAGGCGGAGACAATGCCGCAATACAAGTAGTAGAATTACCCTCAATGGTGCAAGTAGCAGAATGGTGTCATAATAAAACACCTATTGAAGGCCAAATTAGAACCATGATGGAGATTCTTAAAGAGATACAAAACTACGGTGCTAGAGAAATTTATTGGACAATAGAGAATAACACAATAGGTGAAGCGGCTTTAGTAGTTATTAGAGATACCGGAGAAGAAAGTTTCCCAGGTACATTTTTACATGATCCAGTAAAAATTCAAGGAAAAAAAGGACGTAAAGGCTTCCATATGAGCAGTAAAACAAAAATGGAAGGTTGTATTCTATTAAAGAGATTTATAGAAAACGAAAAGATACATATTAAAAGTAAAGCCTTTGTTAGTGAACTAAAAAACTTTGTTGCACGTGGCAACAGTTTTGCTGGGCAACCAGGCGAAACAGATGATTTAGTAACATCAATGTTAGTTAGTGTAAGAATGATCAGTTATATCAGTACCTTTGAAGATGATGTATTTGAAGTAATAAATGCTAGTTTAGGTGATAGAAATCGCGATGATGATCTAGATGAGTTTAGAGATGAGTACGATGATCCGATGCCAATCGGTTTGTTATGATTTGTTATGAAACCAGAAGTACATATTTGCCTAGGACCTTTTAAAACTGGTACTACTTGGATTTGGGAAAATTTAAAACAAGATTCTAAATATTCAACATTTAATAATTTAAAAGAACCGTTTTTATGGACAACTAACTTGCCCCCAGATCGTACTAGTATCTATATTAGAAAGGAATGGTTTAATTTCGCAGAAAAAACAGAAAAGATATTACTAGATTTTTCTCCTGGATATGAAGAAATTATACAACACCCAGATAACGTTTTAAATCTTATATCTAAATTTGATATTAAATTTTTTGTTATTTTAAAAGACCCTATAGACATATTTGTGTCTAGTTGTAATTTTACTGGAAAACCAATAATTACTAGTACAACAAAACCTGAGAAAGCAAAACAAGTTTTAAACAAAACACATATTGTAAAGTATTCTGAGTGGTTACCAGTTTGGAAAAATAATTGTAATGTAACATGTATAGATTTTAACAAAATAAATAACCCTGATTATATGAATGAAAAATTTGAAACAGACTTACCATGGAATAAAAAGCTCATAGGTAAGTCATTAGTTAAGTTTAATGTTCGATCTCAGTGGTCTCAAGAACTAGAAAACTACATGTCAGAGTACTTTTATGATGATGTAGAATATGTAAGGCAATTGATAAATGAATAATAAATTACTATTATTGATAAATACAAGTAGGAGATAAATATATAATGGCTATTAGTGTAAAAACAGTTGCAGACAAAGTGTTTAATTTATTAAAAGGCTACGGTTATGCAGTTGACAAATTTGATAAGAATGGCAACATAGTTGGCGATCCAGCAGAAGCAACTAGATTTTTTGTTGAAGATCCAAACTTACTTGTTACACTTAATGTTCCCACAGAAGAGATAAAATTAAGTGTTAGTGAAAATTCAGAAGATATTGACACTTTAAGAAAACAACTAGATCATGTTGCAAGAGACTTCTTAATGAATTTAGATTTTAGAGTATTCGGTAAAACACTAAAGCCACAAAGTGAAACAGTAAATGTTGCAAAGACAAAAGAGAAAGATATGGCAGTAGTACAAGAAGCAAGTTTAGGTTCAGCATTTGGATCTACAAAAACAAGTTATCAACCATTAGATAGTGTTAAAATTGTTGTTAAACACAGCAAGCCTGTAAATGAAGAAGTACGTGGTTCACGTAGTAGAAACATTAGCAAAATTTTTATACAAGCAAATGAAGAACGAATTGCTTTTCCAAGTAAAAATTTAGCAGGTGCTAGAGCAATGGCAAGACACATATATAACGGTGGTGTTATGCACGACACAATTGGCGAAAGCATTGTAAAAATGTGCGAAGATCTTAAAACATTGCGAGGCTTTGTAGGTTATGTAAACAAACAAGGTTTAGTAAATGAAGAAAATGAAACATTTGTAGTACTAGCAAAAGAACATATCAATGATATAAAAAGTTCATTTAAGAAATTAAGTGGAGTAAAAACTTATGCAACAGCAGTTGAAAGTATAAGCGAATACAGTAATGTAGAAATATTGGAAGACGATATAGATTTAGAAAGCAAGTTTACTGAAACACATTTTGATGACAAGATTGCAAATGCAGTTGAAACATTAAAACAACTTTCCAGTAAGCAAACAGCATTTGAAAGTTATATTGTTAAAGCAATTGAATCAGAGACATTTGACGGTGTTAAAGATCAGTTAGCAGAAAGTGACGTAATAGACTTTGCAGATGCAAATGCTAAATTAGGTTACCAAGTTTCACAATTAAGTAATACAGCAAAAGATCATAAATTAGCAAGTTATTTGGACAGCATAGGTTCCAAACTTAACGCAGGTGGTGGATTAGATCCATTTGAATACCGAGCAGTTAAGGCAAGTCTTTTATCAGCAGGAAACAGTAAGCCTGTTTATGCAGAAAGTTTTAACGAACTTGACAAGTATGAAGACTTTATTGGTAGTTTTGTAGAAGACGGCCAGAATTTTACTAGCAGTATAAACACAACGACTAATTAAACTATGTAAAGTATTTGTCAGCAATACTATAAAAAGGTTGACAACATGGCACAAAGAATATAAAATAAGGCACAGTAGCAGAAATGTTACGAACATGGCAAAAACATATAAGGAGAAATTATTATGGCATCTTTGGCAGAAATAAGGGCTAAATTGGCAAGCATGGAGAACAACAAAAGTTCTAGCCAATCATCAACAGGCGGCGACAACGCCATTTATCCACACTGGAATATCGACGAAGGCACTTCAGCAACATTGAGGTTCTTGCCTGACGCAGATACTAACAACACTTTTTTCTGGGTAGAAAGACAAATGATTCGTTTGACTTTCCCAGGCGTAAAAGGTGGGGATATGAAACCTGTAACAGTACAAGTACCATGTGCAGAAATGTATGGCGATACTTGTCCAGTACTAACTGAGGTTAGACCTTGGTTTAAAGATCCTTCTTTAGAAGATATGGGTCGTAAGTATTGGAAAAAAAGAAGTTACATTTTTAATGGATTTGTAACTGAAAACCCACTTAACGAAACATCACCTGAGAATCCAATCAGACGTTTTGTTATTTCACCTCAAATCTTTAACATTATTAAATCAGCATTGATGGACCCAGATATGGAAAATCTACCAACTGACTACATGAATGGTACAGATTTTAGAGTAACTAAAACAACCAAAGGTCAATACGCAGACTACAGTACATCTAAATGGGCTCGTAAAGAGAGAGCATTAAATGAAACTGAACTTGCGGCGGTTGATCAAAACGGTCTGTACACATTGTCTGAGTTCTTACCTAAGAGACCAGGTCAAGAGGAATTACAAGCGATTGCTGAAATGTTCCAAGCAAGTGTAGACGGTGAGTTGTATGATGTTGAAAAATGGGGTAACTTCTATAAGCCTTATGGTGTTGAAGTTCCTGCATCAGCAGTTAAAATACAAACACCTGCACCTTCAGTACAGGCAGAATCAAATGCCCCTCTGGCAGAAGCAGTTGTACCATCTTCAACTGCACCGGCAACTGAGGCTCCAGCAACAGCACCTGCACCAGCAGAGCCTGTAGCAACAGCACCAGCACCTGCACCAGCGGCAGAAAGCGGAGAGAAACCAAGTGCGGATGATATCCTCAATATGATCAGAAATAGAACATAAGGAGAATATTATGCAGAAACCATTTGATTTAACAAAGTTCAGAACGGGTATAACAAAAGGAATATCTGGCATTAGCGCCGGATTCCATGATCCACAGGATTGGATATCAACTGGTAACTACACACTAAATTACTTAATCAGTGGGGACTTCCATAAAGGAGTCCCTCTTGGTAAAGTGAGTGTATTTGCTGGAGAATCCGGTTCAGGTAAAAGTTTTATTTGTTCTGGTAACCTTGTGAAAAACGCACAAGACCACGGCTGTCAGGTTGTATTGTTTGACAGTGAAAACGCACTAGACGAAGATTGGCTACAAGCATTAGATGTAGACACTACACCTGAGAAACTTCTCAAAATTAGTGTTAGCATGATTGATGATGTTGCTAAAACAATCAGTGAGTTTGTGAAAGACTATAAAACTAACTATGGTGATTTACCATACGATGAACAACCTAAAATGCTGTTTGTTATAGACAGTTTAGGTATGTTACTTACACCAACTGATGTTGCACAATTTGAAAAAGGCGACATGAAAGGTGATATGGGTAGAAAGCCAAAGGCACTAACAGCCTTAGTTAGAAATACAGTAAACCAATTAGCACCACATCCAATTGGGCTAGTTGCAACTAACCACACATACGCATCACAAGATATGTTTGACCCTGATGATAAAATCAGTGGAGGACAAGGCTTTGTGTATGCAAGTAGTATTGTTGTTGCAATGAAGAAACTTAAACTCAAAGAAGATGAGGATGGTAATAAAACTAGTACTGTACAAGGTATTAGAGCGGCATGTAAAGTAATGAAAACTCGTTACAGCAAACCGTTTGAAAGTGTACAGGTTAAAATACCATATGAAACAGGAATGAATCCTTACAGTGGTATTTTAGAATTGTTAGAAGCAAAAGGCATTGTTACAAAAACTGGTAATAAACTTGAATATACATCACCTGTTACAGGCGAGATTATTAAAGAGTTTAGAAAGCAGTGGACTGAAGAAAGACTACAAGTGGTAATGGACGAATGGAATCAGATTCCAGAAATAGCAGAGGATGAAGATCTAAGCGATTTAGTAGATGATGAAACACTCGTTGATGAACCAGAGGAGTTAAAAGATGAATCCTGATATTAGTTTACTATTAGAATTATGGGACGGTATGAAAACATACATTCCTGTAAAAGATAGAATTCAGGCCGCAGAACATTTAGTTAGTTTAACTGATGAGCATTTAGACTTAGCAGAATTAGAAGACTATCTAGAAATGTTTGATGCAGTAATGAAAGCCGCAATTAAGAGTCATTATGGTTATGAAGATGACGATGATGAATCGGATGACTGGGATTAAGTATGGCAGGTTGGTATAATTCAGTAGTAAGTGACTTAGGAAAGATTGTTGAATCAATTGAGTACTTTGAAAATGAACTAGAAGAAGCCAAGTACGAATGCGGAATTAAAGGCAGTCTAGAGAAATCTAGTTCTGCCTTACCTGGCATTACAGAACATCGCTTTAACCAGTTACAAGAAATAGAAGCAATACTAGAACACTTAAATATAGAACTTCGCAGAGAACGTTCTAAAATATTTAGGAAATACCTAGAAAACTACAACAGAACACTTAGCAGTAGAGATGCTGAAAAGTTTGTTGATAGTGAGGATAGTGTTATTACTCTAACACACCTTTGCAACCAATATGCTCTTTTGAGAAACAAGTACTTGGGTATTATGAAAGGACTTGACACCAAGCAGTGGCAAATAGGACACATTACACGTCTTAGAACTGCTGGTATGGAAGACATAGTTATCCAATAAAATCAACGACTTACAAAAAAGGTTGACCATGACAGTAAATGATGCTAATATACACACTCTCAAAGATTGGTGTAGGAGCCAAGATATGGTTCATATCGAACTGCATGGACAAATTGCTAATAAGAATATGGTTCAAAAAATTAGCGAATTGTTGGTAGAAAACCTTTGCCCTAAGTTACGCAGAGTAGTAAAAGTAGATGTACATTTTGTTACTGCTTGTGAAGATCAAGTTGGCGGATTTTGTTGGGGTGATAAAAGCAACATAGAGATTGAAGTTGCAAGGACTTCAAACGGACACAGATATTCTTATGAGGATATCTTAATAAATCTTACACATGAACTTATTCATGCAAAGCAATTTATACTAGGTGAGATTAAGCCATCTTTGACCACGTGGAAAAAGAAAGATTATTCTAAAACACCTTACAGTCATCAACCTTGGGAACGTGAAGCCTATTATTGGGAAGAACGTTTGTACCAAAAATACTTCAAAAAATTACTTGACCTTTAAGTGGTTATTGTTTATAATAAACTTTTAATGGAGTAATCTTATGGCCACTCATGCAATGATAGATATAGAAACACTGGGCACAGAGCCTGATTGTGTTGTGCTATCTGTTGGTGCCTGTAAGTTTAATCCATACAATATTGAAGATCCACATACCAGGACATTATGGCGTCCTAGTGCAGACACACAAATTGACTCAGGTAGAAGTGTATTAGAAAGCACACTTGAATGGTGGGCAAAATTGCCACAGCATATTCAAGACGAAGCATTTAGTGAAGAAGGCAGAATACCACTTGATCAATTCTTTAAGGAACTAAACAAGTACCTTGTAGGTTGTGATAAAATATGGTGCCAAGGACCTCAGTTTGATATGGTAATCCTAGAGAACCTTTACAAGCAATTTGACCATCATAGTAACTGGGCATTTTGGCAAGTACAGGATTGTAGAACTATATTTAATATGATGCCTTCAGACCCTCGTAAAGCAATACAGCAAGATCTACATGATGCTAGTGCTGATGCCTACTTTCAAGCGGTATGTGTACAGCAAACTTTCCAACATTTTACTGTTTTAGAGAGGTAAAAATTGCCAGAAAAACTGGTATATTTTATAAAACGTAGTAAAAACAACGACTTACAACCGTAAGAAAAACCAAAAAAAGTGGTATAAAAGGTTGACCTTTTGCCAAAAATCCGTATAATAGTATATAAGAGTTAGGGAAAAGGGTTCCTTAATCAACAACATAAACGTCGGGGATGACATTATGACAAAAGCAATAAACTATGTAAAAATTAAGACTGGTACTTACCGTAAAAACGAAGTCGTTGATACAGTATTTCCAATCATTAAGCCACTTAATATTGGCAAAAAGGGTGCTTTTATTACCGTTGATGGTAGTGAAGCAATGGGGGATAAATTCGCAAGTATTAGGGTTCTTATTGAAGATCCTACAAAAGACTTAGAGTATGTTACTGCTGGTGTTTATGCAGATCAACCTAAGATTGATAATACTCCAAAAGAAACAGAATCAGATGAAGATGCAATTGAACGCATCAGAGAACGTTTTGATATTTTGGATCGTATGACTCATGCTGTAGCAGAAGGTACAGTACGTGGTATGATAGTAAGTGGCCCTCCAGGTGTTGGTAAGTCATTTGGTGTTGAAACTGTGTTAGAAGATTATG
>Ga0206677_10000336_pt1 | contig 44154 bp, 31 predicted proteins | sample M130m12015metaG_FD_155475 | JGI IMG/M metagenome (GOLD analysis project Ga0206677, IMG submission 155475) | Ammonia-oxidizing marine archaeal communities from Monterey Bay, California, United States - M1 30m 12015 | ecosystem: Environmental > Aquatic > Marine > Intertidal zone | place: USA...
TAGAGATATCGATAGCGAGGTTGCCGAGCGCTTGATTGGTATCTATGCCAAAACCCAACACAAGAGACTACCAATTGCTACAATTTACGACTAACTCCTGCGTCTTCTCTCTAGGGTAGCGAGGATACAAATGATTTGAGGTTGGTAGAAAGTAATAAAAGAAAAAAGTGAAAAGAGCAATCTTGACTTATTAGGCCCCAGCAGAGCGGCTAAGCGGAATCGAGCGTATCACTGTTTAAGGCCCTGGCCCTTGGACAGGCCCTTAGGTGAGCCCAATACTGACCTTCATTAAAAGATTTCACTCGGGAGCGGGTAGGAACACGCAGACTCGAACTGCGGACATCCACCATGTCATGATGGCGCTCTAACCAACTGAGCTATGCTCCTATTGCTCCCGAGTTGGCATTTTACACGTCCCCTGTATCAGGGACAACCACAATTAGCCACAACCTAGAATATTCGTCTCACCCCAGAATTGGCGGATTATTAACCAGTCAATGACAGGCGACAATTTGAGATAACTCTGGCTGAAATCAAGTGATTTGTTAGCGATCTAATTGACTAGGCTAGAATCCCTTAGCCAATAAGCTCGTAGGTACCTGTAGCAATGAAAACCTTCCTTACGCTAATTAATGTAGGATTTGGGGAATTGAATCTATTGAATCTATTAAAAATGAGGCACCATTAGAGAGGATCAACGTCTACTGTTGGTTAAAATCCCTATTAACTAATCATCCCTGATAGCTCCTCTCTAATTACTCTCATCCCGAAAGTAGTGCCACACACTCAGTTGGATTTAAATACAGTATCTCCGTTTACTAGAAATAGCGTCCCTACTACTACTGTCAACCCAACTTTAATCCCGGAAGGCTCAGTATCCAATACCTGCAAATATCCTTATTAGGTCATCATCCTTGATGAAGCCTTCCTAGGTGCATTTCATCCTGAAAGCGCCGATATGGTACCCAAACATAATGCGCATTCAAATAGCGCTGAACGGCTAATACTAAAGGCCTAGTTGCTGATAAAAAACCTAGGAAGCCAAGCTTTTGGCACGCAACTGAGTCAAGATATCTCTCGTTTTGGCCGCATCTTCAAATTCTAGGTTGCGGGCATGCAGATGCATCTTCTCTTCAAGACGTTTGATTTCCTTAGCGATATCTTTAATCGGTTCAGGGCTATTTATCTTGTAGGCCGCCGCCGATTCTGCCGCCTCTCGATCACGTCTATTCTGCCCGGTAGCAGCATAGGCTCCCTCCATGATATCTTTAATACCCTTGCTGATACTGGTCGGCGTAATATCATGTTTTGTATTGTGAGCAACCTGCACCGCTCGGCGACGGTTAGTCTCATCGATGGCGCGCTGCATCGAGCCGGTAATTTTATCCGCGTAAAGAATCGCTTTGCCATTGAGATGCCGCGCGGCACGACCAATGGTTTGAATTAAAGACTGCTCGGAGCGCAAGAAACCTTCTTTATCAGCATCAAAGATAGTGACCAGAGATACCTCTGGCATGTCTAAGCCTTCTCGCAGCAGGTTGATACCCACCAGTACATCAAACTCCCCAAGTCGCAGGTCTCGAATGATCTCTACACGCTCAACGGTATCTACATCCGAATGCAGGTAGCGCACACGCACTCCGTGCTCATCTAAATACTCGGTTAAGTCCTCGGCCATACGCTTGGTTAATACAGTTATCAGAACCCGTTCGTTATTAACAGTTCGGGTCCCAATCTCCGATAAAACATCGTCTACCTGTGTAAGTGCCGAGCGAATTTCAATCTCAGGATCGATTAACCCAGTGGGTCTTACCACCTGCTCCACAATCTGCCCCGCATTAGCCTCTTCGTAACGGCTTGGTGTGGCCGATACAAAAATCATCTGCGGAGCTAGCGCCTCCCATTCATCAAAGCGTAGGGGGCGATTATCAAGCGCTGAGGGCAGGCGAAATCCATATTCCACCAAAGTCTCTTTGCGCGAGCGATCACCTTTATACATGGCGCCTAGCTGCGGCACAGACACATGGGACTCATCGATAATCATCAGTGCATTGTCCGGCAGATAATCGAACAACGTAGGTGGTGGCTCACCTGGGCCCCGGCCTGAAAGGTAACGGGAATAGTTCTCGATACCATTACAGTAACCCAATTCACGCATCATCTCGGTGTCATAGCGAACCCGCTCCCCGAGGCGCTGTGCTTCAACCAATTTGTCGACTGAGCGCAGCTGTTCTAGCCGAACAACTAATTCTTCTTGGATTTGATCAGCAGCATCCACAACCTTGTCGCGGGGTGTCACGTAATGGGACTTCGGGTAGATCGTCATACGTGGAATTTTGCGTAGCACTTCACCGGTTAAGGGGTCAAATAAGGTGAGGTTTTCAATTTCATCATCAAATAACTCAACGCGTAACGCCTCATAGTCTGAGTCAGCCGGATAGATATCAATTACATCTCCGCGCACACGATACGAAGAGCGATCGAAATCAATGTCATTACGTTTGTATTGTAGTTCTGCAAGGCGCCGAACAATATCCCTCTGGCCAATCTGCTCGCCACGAGACAGATGCAGAACCATCTTTAAATACGACTTTGGGTCACCCAAGCCATAAATGGCTGAAACAGTGGCCACAACAATAACATCCTTACGCTCGATCAAAGACTTGGTTGCAGACAGCCGCATCTGCTCAATATGCTGATTGACCGAGGCGTCTTTTTCGATAAATGTATCGGAAGAGGGTACGTAAGCTTCAGGCTGAAAGTAGTCGTAGTAAGAAACAAAATACTCAACTGCGTTATTGGGGAAAAAACCCTTAAACTCACCGTATAGCTGAGCAGCCAGCGTTTTATTGTGCGCCAAGACAATCGTTGGTCGCTGGACCTCTTCAATTACCTTGGCAACAGTGAAGGTCTTGCCAGACCCAGTCACCCCCAGAAGCGTCTGGCCAGATAGGCCATTTTCTAAGCCAGCTACCAGTTCCTTGATGGCAGTTGGCTGATCGCCAGCTGGAGAGTAACTACTGACAACTTTAAAGGGCCGAATGGCACTAATTTTACTGGGGCTTAACAAGGAGCATTGCCTTTAAGGGTTGCAGGTGCCAAAGCACAGATCTCTTTGAAGTATTCACTATTTTTAGCCTCTAGGGACTCGATTAATCCAATCATACCCTGCTGTTCAATAATCTCGCGAAACTCATGCTTTTTAATCGACACGTAGGTAATGCCTTTAAAGCGGACATCAACTCCACTCCATTGTCCTTGAGGTGTACGTTTAATCAGTAAATCTAGATGTAGATCAGGAATTATTGGCGACTCCATCAAAACCTGCACCCATCCCAAGGTTGCGGTCTGATTCACCGCCACATCAACTACCTCAAATGCTTGTCCACCGTAATACTCGAGCCCCTCAAAGGCATAGCGTAGCAATGTATTGTCTACTGCCGCGATCAACGCCTGCTTATTTTGCGGGCTCAGCGACATAAATTGGGCCTTGCCAATCAACGCACTAGTAGTCGACTCTGTGTCCCATAGAGACCTAACATGACGGTCTATAAACAGGTGATATGCAACTGGATCAGCCATAAAATAGGCTTGGCGCGTCGACAACTGCTCGGTTATGGCCTCAAACAGAGGTGCAAATCGGTTCTCTACCCGCTGTTCTTCTGCCTGCTGCTTGTCTGCTGGCAATGCCATAGCGCTAGGCAGAAGCATAGTAGTCAAGGAGAGAACAAGGATTAACGCGTGTTTGTAAGTAATCACTAAATATTTCACCTCTGAAAATATCCCACTAAATTGATGCCTGGGCGGCACATTAAACTAATAGTACCGTGAACCGGAACTGTGATTGAGTAAATCATTAGTTTAGTCGATTTGGCTTTGTCTGCAAGCCACAGCTAAATAAATGATCCCAGACTATAAATCCATGAAAGATCGTACTGCGAAGCTATTGACTCCTTATCGCAAGGCTCATAAAATGCCCGCCACCAAGACGCTACACAATTCCGACTTAGCTCAGTTGGTAGAGCAAATGACTGTTAATCATTGGGTCGCTGGTTCGAGCCCAGCAGTCGGAGCCATACAAGATAAAGGGCCGCATATATGCGGCCCTTTATTGTTTGCGCTTCACTATCTGGCGCGAAATCTTCACTTAACCAGCGCTTGACTCGACAACCTCCCTAGCACCTTGCCTAAGGGAAAATGTAGCCTAATTTATAGACAACAATGCAGATCGTTGATCGTCTGCACGACTGTTATATTACGCCATTATGCAGCTGACCGATTAATCACAATACACCTGGGGTCATTGTGGCTCTTGGTCTGCGGCAGCTCACAGAGTCCAATCAACGATCTTGTTGCGATTCGCATAAAGTTTCGATCTCGATGAGGTAGCTACAAAACTTATGTTTTAGTCGCTAGGTTTTACTAAACCAGCTCCGCACAACTTCCAGCGAAAGCGCTAATAGAAAATTGGGAAGAAACAACACTCGTCGAAGCCTCCAAGGCTCCTGAATCACTCTAAAGGCCCACTCCATGTTATTGTCAATAAACAACTTTGGCGCTCTTTTAATCTTTCCTGCGAGGATATCTAACGCACCGCCACAGCCAATAATAATGCCAGAATCTATACGTTCCAGCAGTTGTGCAGCGAATTTTTCTTGCCGTGGCGACCCCAATGCAAGAAGAACCAACGCAGGGCGAGCAGAGGTAATATTATCCAACATCAACTCTTTGGAACTAAATCCATGCATATGCCCGACTAAATGAATATTTGGATACCTTTGTCTAATCACCTTAATTGCAGCATCATGTACCTCTTCGGAAGCCCCTACGATAAATGTTTTGACATAATTTTGGTTCGCATACTCTAAGGATAATATGGGCATATTAATCTTTTCTGCACGCAAACTATGAAGCCACCTCAGACCGATAACCGCTCCAGCGCCGTCAGGATACGGTAACAGGGAGCCGTTAATAATCTCCTGCAATTCAATATCTGTCTGATACTTCAATATCTTCTCAGCATTAATTGCGACGGTATATCCTTTTTCACCGACATTACTACGGAAAAAATTAAAGATACTGGTATCGTCAATTGGAGCGCAAGGACAACCCAAAATTCGAGGAAAGTTCATATCGTTTCAAAGTCTTTAATAATTGTCTGAACTATTTTTTGGGAGGCTAAACCCCCACCGTATAGAGACTGATCGAATGGTGCCGGCGGTTTAGCCCGAAAGTGTTCATATGTGTCTAGGATTTTAGCTCTTGATGCCCCTGTCAAAATATTTACGCCCTCAGACACCAACTCGACCCACTCGGTTTCATCCCTCAGAGTGATGCAATATTTTGAAAAGAAAAACGCTTCTTTTTGCAGCCCACCACTATCGGTTATGACAAACGAACAGTTTTTAATCAACCAAATCATATGTAGGTATCCTACAGGCTCTATCACCTTAACCGACTCAGGAATATCTATACAAAAGTCAGCCAGCTGTGCTTTAGTGCGCGGATGTAGTGGAAGAACAATCTGGCACTTTTTAGAAAGCAAGGTAAGAGCTGCAAAAATCTCCCTGAGTCTAGCTTCGCTATTTGTATTTTCGGCGCGATGTACGGTACAAAGAGCAAAATCGTCACTGCGCATATCGAGGTCCAGCGGCTTGGCTTTGTTACCGTAAAAAAAGGCACCGTCCTGCATCACGTCTCCAGATACAAAGGCTTTGGACTTCCAGTGCTCTAATCCCTCTGCCTCTAGGTTTTTATAAGCCTCCTGAGTAGGACAGAAAAGCAGAGAGCTTACTCTATCAGTCAAGATTCTATTTACCTCTTCTGGCATGTTCATATTAAAAGACCTTAGGCCTGCTTCAATATGAATGATTGGGATATGGAGTTTAGTCGCCGCAATGGCTCCCGCCAGTGTTGAATTTGTATCCCCATATACAAGAATATAGTCGGGATCCTCAGTAGTTAGCACTTCCTCGAGCTTTTCAATCATTTTACCGGTCATCGACCCCTGAGAATAACCGCCAATGCCTAGATGATATTTAGGCATAGCAATTGACATCTCCTCGAAAAAAATATCACTCATATTGCTATCATAGTGTTGACCCGTATGAACAATGATTTCCTCGATATCACCGTACTGAGCGAACTCACGACTGATAACAGCAGCTTTAATAAACTGTGGCCTTGCGCCAATAATAGTTACTATCTTCAAAAACACACCTCGTTACCTAACACGGCTTGGAATATATATCTCTACCAATCTTAACAACAACCCAAGAAGAGTAATCTTAAACAATAACCCTACTAAATATGGTATCTCCATCTGCATTCCATGTAGAACAAGGATAGCTATAAATATATCGGAGCCAAAAAGCAACTTTCTATACAAATGCAAAATAGCAAAACTTAATTCGAAAAATATAATAATAGGAATTAAATAAAACCAACCAAAACTTAAAAAGCTCTCGACAACAATCCCGGGGTTGATGCCAACAAAAAAATTACTAGATGAAATAAAACCATAATACCTACCAAATTCATTGGTGCTACCTTCGTATCCAGATATGCCAAATACATATCCTATTCTCTGTACAGAGTTAGAAATCGTATCAGGCGAGAATTGGTAGTCTTGCTGGGTCATTAATTCGAGAATAATATAACCGGGATTAAACAGCCTAGAAAGTATGGCCCTTACAATAAATTCAATTGATAAATCTGGTGATCTAATGAGAGTAATAACAGCAAAAACGATCACAAAAGCAGAACAGAAAAACAAAATTCTATATAAGGATCTTGAAATAGCAGCTCCCTGAGTAAGACTGAAGACTGCGATAAGTATTATCGGAATTACCGCTGCAGTCCGTCTTCCCTCAAAGTAAGCAATCCCAAGGGAAAGAACAAGACTCAAGACAAGCAGTAATCCCCCCTTATTTTTATAAACCCATTTATTAGAATAGCGATAAACGCAAACAAAAAAGAAAAGCACCAAGTGAAGATTAATAATTCGTATAAATAGATCCTCCTCTCTTGAGACAGATCTAACGATCCTAAAGCTATTAAAATCAATACTAAAAACTGCAAAAGAAATTAAGCAAAAAATAAGCACAGCAATTGGTAAACTTAGATTAGTATAGAATCCGCGCGGACGCTGATCCGCACCAAGTGGAGAGCGAATCAAAACATATATCAACGCTGGCAATGTCAAGGCAATTGACGACCAAAACGCCGAGCTAGCGAATTCATCCGGCCTTACGGCAAGGTGAATTACGAAAATAGATATGAAAAATAAGCTTATAAAGCCCAATTTCAAAATATTAAAACTGTTTAAGTTAATGCTTATAACCCCTTAAATAGGCATACATAGCAATAAAGACAAAATAATCTCTATAGGGCGCTGATGACATTAAATTCTGAATATAGGTCACTGGAAGGTTCGCTTATTTGAACTGCGATCGTAACCATAGGATGCTTTTAAGATAAACCATAAACACAGAACCTGGAAAAACACAGAGCCAATTACATAGATCTGAAGGCCATGCTTTATATCTTGGGGACCTAAAAACAACAATGCACCTATAATTAAAGCGTTTATCAACTGTAAATTAAACAATACTTGCTCTTTTTTTAACACATTTAGGATATTTGACACTGGCGATATCGTCATCCGAAAAAAAGCTAAAATTGCTAAAATTGGAACATAGCTTTCCCAATACTGCTCTTCAATGCCAACTAGTTTCAACCACTGTGCATCTAAGACTAATAATGCAAAAACATATGAGAGCGTCAGAACTAATAAAACCCCAATGACCTGACATAAATAGATCAAAATCGCCTTTTCATTTGCCATATAGTTCATTACCTCAGTAGATATAAGATGCGATAGTGGTAACGAAACTAAAGATAGAGGCAGAAAGACTATTCTCATAATTACTACTAATTGTGCCAGCGAAACTGCATCACTTATAACACCAAAGTAAAGAATTATGACGTTCTGGGCCAATACATTTAAAAGTAAGCCAGGTGTAGAAAACTTTATAAAATCTGACCCTTTTATAAATTGGCTACGGTAATCCTTTTGGTTATATTTTTTGTGGTTGTCTGAAACTAACCAATGAATAATTAAAATTGAATACATTATAAAATATACGAAAAGGAATATTAAAAATACCTTCTGTGAGTTAATTAAATGGGCATTAAGCAACGCTAGAAATAGCATAATTGTCGAAATTAAATTGACCCTTGTAACAGTTTTAACCTGGCCTTTAGCTATATAGTACTGTTTTAAAACCATCGAAATATTACCTACACAACAGGTAATGGTAATTAATAAAGCTTCGATAAAATTAAAATTCCAGATATTAACTCCTATATAATTCAACACAGTTAAGCCCACAGCGATGATTATCGATACTAACAGACTATTTTCTATTGCTGTGTACAGAGCAAATTTTTTATTGACCCCTCCATCAGTATAAATCCCCAGCTCATATCGAAGTGACAGTGTAGATTGCAAAATAGCTAGAAGAGAAAAATAAATTCCGAATTTTACTACATTGGAGACGTCACCCTCGGATGATAAAAAAAGCACAATAATGGCTGATGAAGCTGTCACCATCCCCTGTGAAAATATATAAGGTATTGCTGTTATATTTAACTTTTTCATATGTTCACTAAATTTGTCATACTTGCGTCTCAGATCTATATTATTTGAGTAATATAATCATGACTTAGTAATCTCTATGATCTGTTGGGCAATGAACTTTTGGGAACGTAAAGACAGGTAAGGATGCATTGGTAAGCTGAGGACGTTATTTGACAGACGCGATGACACACAGGTGCCTGTTTTTACCACTGGGTAATGCTTATACCCAGTTTGTTTACAGAGGGGAATCGGGTAATACACAACACTAGGTATACCATGTTTCGCTAGTTTTCTCTGTACTTGATCTCTACTGTCGATAATCAAAGTATATTGAGCCCATGCGCTTGTATGCCCCGTTAGTAACCTAGGAACTTTGACTAAGTCTGATAATAACTCGGCGTAATTGGTAGCAACCCTAGAGCGCAACTCAAGTTCTTTAGGAAATAACTTTAATTTTTCAATTAATATGGCGGCTTGGATCGAATCAAGCCTTGAATTCAATCCGATACGCACGTTGTCATACTTTTGCACTCCTTTACCATGTAGGCGGATAGCATTAATAATCTCTGCATTCTCATCATTATTGGTAAAAACCGCTCCCCCATCTCCATAACAGCCAAGTGGTTTTGCTGGGAAAAAGCTGGTGGTGGTCGCGTCACCCATAGAGCCAACAGTGCGCCCTTTTGACGTGGCACCAAAACTTTGCGCGCCATCAACTAGGACCCTTATATTTTCAGCGTGGGCGATTTCTGTAATAGCGTCGACATCGGCAGGTTGCCCAAATAGATCTACCGCAATCACCACCGCCGGTTTTAAACCTAATGCTCGGCTATCTATTATCGCTTGCTTAAAACTCTGAGGGTCTAAATTGAAAGTATTCTCGCAGACATCTACAAAAAAGGGGGTAGCCCCAAGCTGGGCGGGAGCTTCAGCAGTCGCAACATAGGTAAATGAGGGTACAAATACCGCATCTCCCAAGCCTATACCCCATGCCATTAGTACAAGTGACAGAGCATCCGTGCCATTGGCACAGGTAAGCGCATGTTTGGCGCCAGTAGTCACACAAAGTTGTCGTTCCAACTCAGCTACTTCAGGGCCCATAATGTATTGACCATGATCAAGTACTTTTTTGATTGCTGCATCAATTTGTGATCTGATTAATTTTTGCTGGGCCGCTAAGTCGATAAACTTAGTGGGTTCTGAATATTCACTCATTATACTATTGCCTCAAGCGTATCTGGCCCAGTAAGACGGTAAGCCATTCCATCAATCGGACAGACTAAGTCATCTCCTAGACGTCCTCCTGCTCTACTCATCCAGCCGATTCTCCTGGCTGGAGTACCAGCCATCAGGGCATAGGCCGGAACCTCTTTGGTTATTACAGCACCAGCCGCAATAAAGCAGTATTCGCCCAGATCATGACCACAAATAATAGTGGCGTTTGCCCCAATTGAAGCGCCACGCCTTACGTTTGTCCTGCGATATTCATCTTTGCGCAAAATTTCTGACCGTGGGTTATGCACATTGGTAAAAACGCAGGATGGTCCACAAAAAACGTCATCTTCAAGAGTAACTCCTTCGTAGACACTTACATTGTTTTGTATTTTGACACGACTACCTACTGTAACATTTGGTCCGATAACCACGTTCTGCCCAAGTGAGCACCCTTTGCCAATATCACAATTAGGCATAATATGGCTAAAGTGCCAAATCTTAGTGCCAGCACCAATGGTTACATTTTCATCAATATATGATGATTCATGAACCAATACATCTTGATGTAATTTACTCATAGCATTGCCAACCTCACTGGTTCTTTTTTACTTTCAGACAGAGACGCGGCTGCCAGTACGTTGAGCACGCTCATACCCTCATTGCCATCGGTAAAAGGTATTTTATTGTCCCTGACGACAGCCAAAAAGTGCTGGCATTCATTCCGCAAAGGTTCTGATTTTGGAATCTCAAGATATTCGACCTCAGATTTTTCCAGACTCGGAAGGTCGCCAGAAGTCAGCACAATGTGACGATATAATGCGAGTTTTTCATTCCAAGGCTTCGTATCATCGAACACCGCCATCCCATCTGTGCCGACTACAACAAGTTTTTGCTCCTTATATGGATGCAGCCAAGAAACCGATATATGTGCCTTCACAGAGGACTTAAACTCCATATGAACTGTCGCAGTATCTGCAATATTCGACTGAAGTATGTGAGCGGATTCGGTTCTTACTAGTTCAGGCTCTTGCCCAGTTAAAGACAAAATCATTGATATATCATGAGGAGCAAAACTCCATATAACATCTTCCTCTGAACGAACTTTGCCAAAGCTCAAACGATTCGAATAGACATAGCTCAAGCGACCAAGCTCTCCAGATTCAACAAGCCCCCGAAGTGCCACAAATACAGGATGGTATTGAAGGAGGTGTCCAACCATTAGTTGAACCTCATTATCCTTGGCGGCAGCTATCATAGCCATCGCTTCCTTTTTGTTCAGTGCTAATGGCTTTTCTACATATACATGCTTCCCAGCATTCATTGCTTCTATAGCCATAGAAGCATGAAAAACGGCAGGAACTGCCAGCACAACACCCGATATAGAAGGATTATTCAAAATTTCTGCAAAAGACAAATTATTAACGTTGTATTGTTCAGCATAGAATTGCGCCAATTTATCATTAGGGTCACATACTGCTACTAATGCGCTTAGCTCAGAAAAATTTCGCACCAAATTTTTGCCCCAGTAGCCGCAGCCAATAACAGCAATATTTTTTTTCATAAAAATCCTAAAATACTAATAATAAGGTTACGAAAATTAAAGCCTAAATACAGAGAAACCACGCTCGCTAAGGGCATGTCGATCATATAAAGATTTTACATCTGCTAGAACTGGCGCCGATCCCTTGCAGTAGGATCTCAGGATATCTGGATCTAGATCGCGAAACTCATTATGTCCCACTGCGACAATTAATGAATCTACTGGGTGATCACTATCAATTTTTCCTAACCTAATACCGTAATTGCGATCCACATCTAATGGGTCTGCCCAAGGATCCATAACAACTAAATTCACACCCCAGTTTTCAAGTTCAGACACCACCTCAGTGATTTTACTGTTACGAACATCGGGACAATTTTCCTTAAATGTTATACCTAAAACTCCCACGGTACTCTTAGTCACATCAATACCATTTATGAGCATCTGTTGAATAACTTTCTTAACCATGTACCGAGCCATACCATCATTGATTTGCCGTCCAGCAAGAATAACTTGAGGGTGATAACCAACCTGCTCTGCCTTGTGTGTTAAATAATAGGGATCAACCCCAATACAGTGACCACCAACTAATCCGGGCCTAAAGGGTAAAAAATTCCATTTACTTCCAGCCGCCTCAAGCACATCTTGGGTGTCTATGCCTAATCTTCCAAAAATTACAGACAACTCATTTGTCAGCGCAATATTTAGATCTCGCTGTGTATTTTCGATAACTTTGGCCGCCTCAGCTACTTTTATACTTGGAGCCTGAAAGGTACCTGCGGTAATGATACTGTTATAAAGACTATCTACCTCTTCGCTAACCTCAGTAGTAGAACCGCTTGTGATTTTTTTAATTTTAGTTAACGTGTTTATTTTGTCGCCCGGATTAATTCTCTCTGGGCTATAGCCACAGAAGAAATCTTGATTAAAAACAAGACCCGATACCCTTTCAAGAATGGGAACGCACACCTCTTCCGTACAACCGGGGAATACTGTGGACTCATATATGACAATATCACCAACATTAAGTGATTTGGCCACCGTCTCACTCGCCATGATAATTGGCGTTAAATCTGGTCGATTTACATCATCAATTGGGGTAGGCACTGTGACAATCACAATCTTACACTCATTCAAATCACGGGCATCACAACTAAACTCTAAATGCGTTGCTCGCAATAAATCTTCTTCAAGCACCTCAAGAGTATTATCTTTATTCTCCTCCAGCTCTTCTATCCGAGATACATTTATATCGAATCCGAGCGTAGGTCTAGCTTTACCGAACTCCACGGCTAAAGGTAGGCCGACATAGCCAAGTCCAACAATTCCAATTTTTTTATGTTCCAACATAAAAATTTTGTCCTCAAAATAAACCTGTAACCACTAACAATCTAGCTCTCACTAAGATTCATTGTCATGCACAAAACCACATACAATTAGTCTGACTGAACCACAGCAGCAGACTCAATATCGCTAATAGGACTTCCAGCCTGGGTAAAGACAACTCCATAGATGGCGCACTGGCCAATAAATACCCCTAACCACTCGGTCCCAGTTACCGGCCACCATGCGCCGAGATAACCCACCAAGGCCACACCAGCAGTAGCACCAGCTATTGACAAGCCAGTTAACGAGTTAGCCATGTTGGCCGACTTAAATTGACGTTTAAAAAATTGGTGTACACGGTTGTGCAAATGGTCATTGTCGGGCAAGAATACGGATCGCCCGATTAGCGCTCGTCGAGCCATACTTACTAAAATTTCAATACAGGGATAGGCTAGTAACACCGCTAGGAATGGAGCGGAAAAGATTCCCTGCTTATAAAAAAATAGCCCCGCTAATGCGACACCACTGGCCAGCCCATAGGCACCTGCATCGCCTAAAAATAGTCGACCTGAGATCACATTAAAAATTAGAAAAAGGCCGCAACCTGTCATCAATGCCTGAAAACCCAGGCCACCGTACTCCAAGTAGAAAATAAGAAATGCAGCAAAAAATATTCCGGGCATCAAGCCATTGGCTCCATCTGCCATATTGGCCGAATTTAAAAACCCCACGCAGAAGATAATAGTAAGGAGTAGTGCTGAACCCCTATAGGCGAGTAAGCTATCTAAGCCTACGATACCTATTTCACTGGGAACCAACTCTGGCCAACCTATAAAGACCACTAAAAAAACCAGCACTTTACCTAGTAAACGGTAGCGGGGCTTGAGGGTATCATTGCGGATATCTTCTACCAGGCCCATTAGTGCGCAGCCCGACATGCCTACCCAGGCATAAATTGGAATACCAAACGGGGCCCCGGTGCGCGTCTCAGCGCCTGAGATAACCGCCAATAAAATCATCGCAGTGCTGCCGATGAGAATCATCACACCACCCAATCTCGAGGCCGGGACCTCCGCTATGCCGTGTTTATCAACCGCATCGGCGGCGAAGCTCTGTCGGGTGACCCATTGCATCAAGATCATTGCCACTAGTCCCTTAAGACCAAAAAATCCCACCGCTAACAACATCATAATCGACAGCTTGATAAGGTCTTTTTCCGAGAGTAAAAATTTATTCATCGAGTCATTAAGAAAGGTCTAAAAGACCTGATCTTTCCTGGTGTAATGAATGACCAACACAACAAGTGCAGAGAACATACCGCCGAGTATGGTCGCCAATATTAAAATTAAAGCCCGTTTGGGTTGTGACTTTTCTTCCGGCACCATGGCACGACTTACTGTGGTGAATGCATATTCTGGACTGGCCTCGGCCAGCATTTTATTTTTAATTTGCTCTTCTATTATCTGATAAAACACTTCACGCATATCGGCAATAGCTGTTTTATCAATCTGAACTTCAAGATACTCAATATTTCTGTTGACCTGAGTTAACTTGCGATCTCTCATATGTTCGTTAATTGTTAATATGAAGAGTTCGACCCACTGCTTGGCAATGGAGGGGGAGTAATATTCCACCGACACAGATACTAGACCGCTCTTTTTATCTGAGGACACTGACAAACGCTTACTAAACTCTTCATATAACTCCCAGCTAGTGGGTGCTATGGTCTTACCTGATGGCGGGTTGCGCACCCATTGCTGTTGCTCGCTGTCATAGAGACTACTGTCAAGCGATAGTCGATTATTCCGTCCATCCCAACCCTCGGCTGCAAATACCTCCACGGCCAGATTATTTTGTTCGATAAATTTTTCGATAAATCCCCAGGACTGCATAATCTCCATAGCTTCTTGAGCATCACTGCTCTGGTCACCACCAAGGTCAATACCGGCGATAGATGCTAGACCGCCAAACTGTGATGCCATGGCACCCATCATCGAACTGCCACCACTATGCGCCGGTGCAATAATCGCGGTGGCTTTATATTGATTGGGGGTTATTAGTGCAACGACTACGGCAACTAAGACAAACACTGACGTAATACCTACTAGCAATTTACGCCCCGCCCACAGAACCGCAAACAGCTCACGCAGATCAATCTCATTCTCATAATCTATAGCCATTGGTGCACCTGACCGAGCCGGTTCTTGCATTATTGTTGACCTCTAAAAAGATTTAATATCATGCTGATTGAGTCTCTAGCTACATTAATAAAAGCGATATACAACTGTTGCACTTAGACGAAATTTTTCCTCTTGGCGTCCATAGCTTTCAAACAGGTTATCTGTATAACGCCCCTGAAGTTGCACCTCACCCCAATCAAATAGGTGCTGCCATTTACCTGAAAGAGATTGAAAATCACTGCCTTGGAGACTTACCGAATGTGTCGAGGGAACTGTGGTGTAAAAGCTATCGCGATTGATGGTTCCCTCGGTATAGCGAAGCTCCATCTGGTCACCATTAGCTAAGTAACCTAAAGCTCCGATTGAAAACACCTTTGAATCATTATCCCAGGTAGCCCCAATAGCACGACCCTGATATCGGTACCCGGTCTTATATAGGTGGTGGTTATAAATGACGTTGTAGCGGCCAAGAGACTTATCCGTGGCGGTATCCTCATACTCGACGAATAGCATGCCATTAAATAAATCAGTATTAACGGGCATCTTAAGACCAACCTGGCGAGCATTTTTCGCCGGCTTTTTACCAATCTCGTCTTCACCTATTTTTTGGCCATAAACAGTGGTATTAAGCCAGGGAACAGCCCAACTAATATCGTACCCCGCTAACTGGTTACCCGGCTCACTAGCCCGGCAATCCACTGTAAAACAATTGTCTGATACGCCGCCGATTAGCTTGATGAAATTCTTGAGGCCCTGAGGTCTGCCCTCACCTCCCCACTGAGCGGTCCTCCTTAGATTAATTTCTAAGGAGGGAGTTGGACGAAAACCCAACGTCAAACCAACCAGTTTAGCGCTATCGATAAACCGCTTATCATCTAGCTTGGAGATAAACAGGTTAGTGGTCCAGGGCCCCAGCCATTTCAATGGCTTTAATTCAAAGGGGTCCGAGTAATTTCTATGCAAGGTCAAACCAGGCGTGGGCCTTGCGTTATTGCTAAGCATAATGCTGCTACTCCAGCCCGGACCCCACCATTTTTCAATATTGCCTATTAGGCCGATCCAGTTACCTAGTACAAAACCAAAATAACTATTGTCATAGTTGGTTTTATCGCCATCCCAAGGATCATGACTGTGCGTGAGTTCAAGGTTATAGGCCATATGATCAGTAAGGCCGGTGCTTCGCATTCTTAACTCTGCACCCTCACGGCTGGAATCACCGTAATGGCGCAAGGTCTGACTTTCGGTAGCGACCGATACGGAGACTGATCGATGAGATTGGTTACTTCTGGTGGCATTTCTGCCAGCATAAAGTACTCGACCTAGAGTGCCGTGCAATTGTGTAGGGATATCATTGACCTCTACTATTTCGAGGTCATTCACTAGGCTAGCCCACATCAATGGCCAGGTGTTGATTGGCACGCTAATCAGTCCAGCCTGCGCCAAACGCTCAATATCTCCGCGCAACCATGGATCTCTGGTATCTATCCAGGGCTCTGCCTGCACTGCGCCCTGCCCAGCGAGGCATGCGATTACTCCAACTGCGATATAACAGCTCAAGGGTTTACCTAGCGACATGAAAAATGCTTTTACAGTGCCCATTAACTTATAAACTGTTAAATGCAGCCGCACCCAATGCGAGCTGGTAGATAATCTGTGATGCCTCAGCCCAGACCGTGAGCGCCCTCTGCTTGTCAGTATTGACAGGCACAATTATCGTATCTCCCGCTTCAATATCGAGCCTTTTACGAGATAGCCAGCCTGACCTATCTGGAAGTGCAACAGCACCGCTGGCTTTAACAACATAGATGCGTTTTTTGTCCGCCGACTCTTTGGTGCCACCACTAAGATCTAGATAGTCTCGCAATCTTAGTCCCTTATTGTAGAGATGGGATGTCGGTTGCTGAACCTCACCTAGGACCGAAATTTCCTGTCTATACTCTGGAATAACCAGCATATCGCCATCTTTAAGTTGCACATCATCTAGCCGTCCATCCAAAATACCCTCCAGGTCAATAACTAAACGACCAAGGGCTTTCGTGGCATCCAATGTCGCCACCAATTTATCAGCAGCCGCTACGGTTTCTCTGCTATTGCCCTGATTAGCATTATCAAGTTCAGCCGCAGCAATGTCGGACTTTAGTCGCATCTGAATTTGTTCGAGTTTTTTCTCTTCTTGAACCCGCAAATCTTCCCGGGTAAATGCTGCGGCATCGGCATGAGCCAAATTATTTAAGCCCCCCGCCCGTCGGATAATATCTCCGAGAGTTTCGCCACGGGTAAAGCTGTACTCACCGGGAAATCGGACCTCTCCTTTGAGCGTAACTGATAGGGTTTGTCTAAACTCTGGGATTGTTCTTACCGACAGAACATCATAACTTTGTAGGACAACATCGGCACTTGTGTTGGTATAGGCTTCTCTTAAATCAACCGGGAAATGGCTCGCAATCGCCTGCTCAGGATTACTTAAGTCGTAGCGAGATATTTCAATACCGGAGGTGTAAGCAGATTCTTCAAGGCCTCCAGCTGCAGAAATAAGCTGGGTCACTGTCATATTTTCGGTTAATGGGTACTCTCCCGGGGATCGAACTGTGCCCGTTATTGAGACGACATCAGCCATTTTTCCAGAACGAGCCTGTAATTTGAGCTCGTCAACTACGTGGGCGAGCATTTCCGCTCGGTTCTCGTTACGGGAAAAAATAAAGAGCTCATCACGCGGGGTAAATTCAATATCTGCTGCACTACCTCTATTTTTTAAAGCCTCGCCCAAGTTGACGAAAACTGGCAAAACTCGACCAATAGGCGGCAGCTCGCGGCGAATTAACGCGAAGTCTAGGTCGGCGTCTGGGCGCACTTGACGCACATCTTTGACCAGATCAGACACACGCAATTCCGGCTTCCAACGGAACTCACCGGGACGGTAGACATGCCCCGATAGAGTCACTACAGCCTCTTTGCGTTCAACGACTGAATCGATAACCAGCTGGTCGCCATTACCCACGAGCTCAGCGCGACCAGCTTCGCTAGTTAGATCTATATCCACTACCGTCATAAAACCATCAGCATCTGATCGCTCAATGACCGCTCGATTGGGAAAAGCTGTGGGTTGCATACCACCGGCCATAGCGACTAATTGCTTGACTGAGGTAGCGCCCTTCAACTCGTAAATAGCTGGTCGTTTCACCTCCCCATCTACCGATGCCGTTTTACCAACCGTGGGAATATAAATAACATCGGCCGCCTGCAGTCTTTGATCATTACTAGTATCGCCGTTGAGTAGTAATTCATATAGATCAAGGGTAGCAATGGTAGCGCCGGCTCGTTTGAGCTGGATATTGCGCAATGAGGCAATATCACTGACACCACCGCTTAAAAACAACGCATTGGTAATAGTAGACAGTGCCGATACTGTGTAGGCGCCGGGTTTGTAGGACTCGCCCAGCAAAAATATCTGGATGGATCGCAACTCGCCGAGACTGATACTTGCCTGAACACCCAGTATCTCTTCGGCAATACGATTTTGTAGCAGTCTCTTGGCGTCAGCGAAGGTCATTCCGGTCAAATTAATCGGACCCAGCTGCGGAAAATCCACCGCACCGTTACGATTGACCTCCAAGCTATAAGATTCATTGGTTTTGCCGTAAAACAAAATATTTAGGCTATCACCAGGCCCTAAAAGATAGTCAGGCGATACAGGAATCTGGTTAGCGGGAGCAAATGTTGTCGGTTCTCCGGCAAATAACTCATACCCAAAAGGCTGTAACTGTTGATCCTCATCATCGATATAGAAGTTCTGCTCAGCTACCTGTCGATCATCATAGTCGGAATTATCCTCCCGCTCTGCTGACTGCTTAATAGCAACATAGGGCTGACCATCTGGGGTTGATGTACCTTTGTGCATTTCTTTGCGCGGCCCTATGAGGGCTTCATTTTCAATCTCGTCCTGTTCAAGACCCACACTGTCAATATTCTTGAGGCTGTCACAAAGTTTTCCAATATCATAGCCTGCAGCTCTAGCGATACGTTTTTTGTCGGCCGTCATTTTGACGCACAAACTCTTCGCCTCTTGTAGGCCAGCTGATATATCAACCTCCTCCTGCGCGATCGAGGAGTTTGATAGAAGCGCTAGCAGCGATATAAATAGGGCGGATACCGCAAAGATGAAACCAGATTTTGAGTCGAATAAATTATTTATCATGGTATTTAAGTTCTACTAACTTCCCTTTTAAAAATGAGCCTAGCGGACATAATCACCCCTAAACATTGCACAAGATGGGACGCCATCAGTCTATTGAACATATTCATAGCTTCTTACAGAAATAAATAACTAGCCTATATTACCGTATAAATACCTACACTTAAAACAAAAAAGAACCTGATTACTTATAGTTAAATCTAGCAATTAAAGCCTAGATATTTCTTAAGTACGTCTGACATAACCTCGCAGGATAATGGATTAATAGTAGTACATATTGAGGGAGTGCCCATGTTTTACTAACAATGGGAGACACCAAAACCAACATGATCCAACAGCAAGTTGATCCTGAACGATGACTTTGGAGTTGATAACCTGAGCTACCGTACCATTGCGGCTAATTGAATAGACTAATGCTAGGCTGTTAAATGGAAGTGCTGTGGGGACCTGCTGGCGGAGCAAATTGATCAACAAAATGGCTCGGCTAGGGTCATCTGACTGGGGAAAAATGCATCTAGGCCACGAAATGGGCCCTTGAGTATCTCTAACTTGTCGCCGCTTTGGGGGAAGTTAGCTGAACATTCACCTTCACTTTGGGCGCCAGACTACGGCGGCCTATCTGAACTTGCCCTGAGGCGGGGCGGGGATAGACAGGCTGAATTGAGATCATAGCTCAATTCAACGCTATCTAGGCTCGCCCCTTAGGTTGCTTTCATGCGAGTAAATACCAACTTTAACCGCTTGAAACCCTCAGTGACTCTGACCAACCTCTGGGGCGGCCTATCTTACTTAATAACAAGAATGTCCAGTGCTTACGCAGTCTCTAGCAGTGACAGTAATTCTGCTTGACGCTCGACCATTAATTGTCTGTCGCCTCGGGTCTCTAGATTGAGCCGCACAACTGGCTCTGTGTTACTCATTCGCAGATTGAACCGCCACTGTGGAAATTCCATGGAAATACCATCGGTATCATCAATTACCTGTGCCGATGATTCATAATATTTACGCACCCGTTCGATAGCGACTGCAGGATCAGAAATTTTACGGTTTATCTCACCTGGCGAGGGATAGGCCTCAACCATAGCGCTAACCAAGGCCGATAGTGGTTCACCCCTACTACTCATTAGCTCCATCACCAGCAGCCAAGGAATCATACCGCTATCACAGTAAAAGAAATCACGGAAATAATGATGGGCACTCATCTCCCCGCCATAGACCGCGTCCTCACTGCGCATAAGCTCTTTAATAAAGGCATGGCCTGTCTTCGACTGAATAGCTTTACCACCACCCTGCTCAGCCACATCAATAGTATTCCAGGTGAGGCGGGGATCATGAACGACCTTAGCGCCTGGATTTTTAAGTAAAAAGGCTTCAGCCAGTAAACCAACAATATAGTAACCTTCGATAAAATTACCTTTTTCATCCACCAAAAAACAGCGGTCAAAGTCACCATCCCAAGCAATACCCATATCAGCCTTATGCTCGAGTACCGCATCTATGGTCGGCGCGCGATTCTCATGCAAGATAGGGTTAGGAATACCATTGGGAAATGTACCATCAGGCTCATTAAATATTTTGATCAATTCTATCGGTAGGTCTAGAGCGGCAAATCTTTCTTCCAATGCGTCGACCACATGGCCAGCTGCGCCATTACCTGCGTTCATAACAAGGCGCATTGGTTTAATGCGATCTAGCTCTATATAGGTAAACAGATGATCAAGGTAAGCATCCAGTATGGATACCTGTGTGTAACCTCCACGCTTGGCAGCGTCAGTAGAGAGAAAATCGTTGGCCTCTGCAAGCCGCTTTATGTCCAGCAAGCCAGTATCGGAGCTAATTGGGCGTGAGCCCTCACGAATAGGCTTCATACCATTGTAGTCAATAGGGTTATGGCTTGCTGTGACCTCAATACCACCATCAGCCTCTAGGTGTGATGTGGCAAAGTAGACCTCTTCGGTACCCACCATACCAATATCAATTACATCGGCACCGGCATCACGAATACCATCGCTGAGTGCCGTTTTAATTGCCGCACTGGTAAGGCGTATATCACCCCCAAGTACAATAGTTTTGGGGTCTAAGAACTCCGCGTAGGCGCGGCCGATTCTATATGCGATTTCTTCGTCTAACTCTGTACCTAATTGCCCACGAATATCGTAGGCCTTAAAGCAGGTAAGTTCAGCCATATGTTTCTATTCTCCTTATATAAGTTATCTGCTTGTTCATAATTAAGATTTAAAAGGCCCACACCATAGGTACTGCGATCACTACTGCAAGACCGACTAAAATACTCAGTAGTATTCCAACTTTAAAATAATCAGCAAAATAGTAGCCTCCAGGACCCTGCACCATTAGGTTGGTCTGATAGCCCACTGGGGTTAAAAAGCTGGCCGAAGCGCCAAACATTATGACCATAACAAACGGCAGCAAGCTTACGTTCAGTTCCATACTCAGCACCTGAGCCAAGGGGAACATCAGTACTGCAGCTGCATTATTAGTGATCAGTTCGGTGACAATCACGGTGGCTACATAAAGTAGTACCAAGTTAAAATAGGGATTGGCACCAGCTACAGACATCATGCCCTTACCAGCCATCTCCGCTAAACCTGTTTTTTGTAGGGCAAAACCCAATGCAAGGGAGGCGCCAATAGCCAGTAACACACGAATATCAATACTGCGTTGGGCGAACTCCGCCGAGATACATTTAGTCATCGCCAGAGCAGCCACCAAAAGTACAGAGGCCGCAACCAAAGACAGCATTCCAGACATGACCACCACAATAAATACGCCCAACAATCCTAGAGCGACAGGCGCCTTATTCAGGTCGGGGATGGTGACATCATCGAGGCGACTGAGCAGTAAAAAATCTCTGCTGTAACGATGACGGCGAACAAAACCCCGAGCTGCCTCCAGCAGCAACGTATCACCGCCACGCAGCACAATACTACCGACCTTTTGACTGATACGTTCACCACTGCGCGACACCGATAAAATAGCTCCGCCAAACTGAGTGCGAAAGCTTGAGGCTTTAACAGTTTTGCCTACCATATTGGATGCCGGCGATATTACCGCTTCAATAAGTGCTCTAGAACTGTAGGGAACATCAAGCTTTAATATCTGGCCCTCGGCAGGGTGAAGCCCACGAAATTGACGTAACTCAGTAACAGCTTCTGGCTGACCAACAAAGACTAAAATATCATTGTCACTAAGAATCTCTTCCGGTCCCACCGCAGGAATAATGTGTCCTTCTGACTGTATCTCCGACAAAAAACTGTACTGCAGGTGTCGTAGCCCCGCATCGGCAATCGACAAACCAGATAGCGCGCCGCCCGCTTCAACTCTCATACTCACCGCGTATTCCCGTGAATCCTTACCCTGCTCGACGAAGCTTGTGCGCGATGGCAACAATCGGTGACCAATAAAAATAAAATATAGCACTCCCAATATCACCAGAGGCAGGCCAATGATAGCTGGGCTAAATAGATGAAGACTGTCAGCTTCAATTGTGTCTTGGAGCATACCGACCACCAGTATATTGGTGCTGGTGCCGACCAAAGTGCAGGTCCCCCCTAAAATAGAGGCATAACTCAACGGAATAAGTAGCTTAGAGACAGATAATTTATGACGGCGAGCCCAGTCTTGTAGCAAGGGTATAAAGATAGCTACCACAGGCGTATTACTAATAATTGAACTCATGAGAGCAACCGGCGCCATCACCCGAGGAATTGCCCTGTGGGTAGACGCGTCTGTGCCCAACCATTTCATCATCCACCAATGCAATGCGCCGCTGTCTTTAAGCGCGGCAGAAACAACGTAAAAGCAGGCAATAATAAAGATAGCTGGATGAGCAAAACCCTGAAATGTCTCAGCAGGCGACAGTACACCAAATACCAGCAGTCCGCTCATAGCCCCAATTAACGCAAAATCAACCGCCAATTTGCCACTGACAACCAACACCAGAAAACTGACCAAGATAACAAGGGTGACAATGGCGTCGGGGCTCATATGTAGCTGGATTCCTTAACCGTTGTTAGACTTGGACGGGTAAAAACCGGCCGCGAAGACGGCCGGAGACTAATTCTGAAGCAGCAGTTTATATTATTCCAGACTAATTACACCTGTATTTTTCAACAAAGTTTGACGGCCCACGCCCTTTACTGACATCAGTGAGTCCGCAGTTTTAAACGGGCCGTTGGCCCTGCGATAGGCCACGATAGCGGCGGCGGTTTTTAACCCGACACCCTTAAGAGCAGCTGCGATCTGAGGTGCAGAGGCCTCATTGATATTTACGGGATGATGAGTCTCAGGCATGACCATGGTGGCAGGGTTGTCCAAAGGTTCTGCAGCCCAAGCTGTCGAGGATAGCAAAACGAGAATTGAAGCCATTATTAAAGCACGTGTTTTCGATGATTTTTTCATTGTAAATTTCCCTATCTATTGAGTTTGTATTACGCCACAACCACTTAGACTGACGAAGCCGACAAAACTATAGCTAGGGAATTTTGGCAAACCTATTTGAATACACAAAAGAGCACATCACAAAAACACGAAGTGCCATCCTTACGATTGACAAAAACCATCACGATTACTATAGTGCCCGCCCGCTGTGAGAACTGTCTGCAACAAGTAATGTGACACACTTCGCAGATAAAACGGACGTCAGTGACGGCAACAGGTGAAATAGTTTATCTAGCACCTCATTGGCGGCACGGGCTGAAAGGAAGTCAACAATAAACAAGCGCACTCCGGCATGGAACTGCGTTGCGATAGAAAGATAAAACCCATCAAGTTATATGCCCAGGTGGTGAAATTGGTAGACACGCCAGCTTCAGGTGCTGGTCCTCGCAAGGGGGTGGAGGTTCAAGTCCTCTCCTGGGCACCATATACTAAAGTAACTTTTTAGCTCTTTAGTTCATTTTTCACACGAATGTCTCTATTCGGCTCACCTCAGTCAAGATTAGCAGCGCAATCAACAATAGATTCCAAGGATCTAGCAAGCAAGGCTTCTTACTCGTACTCTGACAAACTTTCAGTCCACGTCTCTGTCTGCTCGCCATCCTCAGGCGTTACAATAATTCAGTAGCGCCTTTAAAGCCCGATGCTTTCCTTATACCATTCGCATAACCCTTTATTGGTGCCTAATGCCTAATAACCGATAAAGGGTTCTACTCACCTAAAGGCAGTGTTCACTGCATCTGCTTAAACTTGCCACCGCGCGCAACGTCAAGTCAGAGAGTACAGGCTTTGATCTCCTTTTCTCTGGCCTTATCACATTTTTTCCCGGATTTTTTACATCTTTTTTCTACATTCCTTTTTGATTTTTCACAGCTCTTTACAAATTTGCTAACGTTCTTCTGCTCTTTCTTAGATAGGCGATTTGCCACATCACCCTTAGATATAGGTGCCTTTTCGTAGATAATATTTGCTTTTGAAAATTTAGGTTTCAACTCGAAAACCTTAACCAAAGCTATCAACTCTTCCTCTGCACCAATAATCTCACCAGTATCGGGATCCTCGAATCCTTCTCCCAGTGCGACAATTTTCAATACCTCATTTTGCTTTAAGAAGTTACTGCCATAGTTTAGGTACACCTTCCCGTTTGACGAGTTGGCCACCTTGACCGGGAAGATCGCCTGAGTAAGAGACGCCGCTACCGCTCTCGAAGCAGATGCGGTCAGTGTATCAAAAGCAGTTATTCCAATTCCTTGACAGGGATTAGATTCAGCATCGCTAGTGTTGACGCCATCACTTTTTGTTATGGTGTCGGTCAACCGAATCTCGCCCGTACGCACATCGACCACTTTGACATCCAACCCGAATTTGGCCTTGCATTCACTCATGATTAGTAAGTTTTTTGACTCGAGTCCTAGTGCAGTAATACGCCCCATAATTAGATAATCAACTCCTGAAAACCCACCGAGATTGGAAGCCCCACCAACAATCCCAGACATGGACAGGTTTTGCTCTGACAATAGCTGATCTAGTCGGCCTCTTTCCATTAGCGTAAACTTTCCGGTTTGTGACAGGGCAGTTTCAAGGGCCGTTTTGATGTTTCTAGTATCAAAATTTGCAAAGGAGCTTTCAAAGTCACCAACAGCTACTATGGGCTTATTACTCTGAGAAATGGTGTGTGCTGAGAGTAAAGTGAGCACCAAGATAATAAATAGTTTTTTCATTTTATTGTCCGCTTTTTATTTGAGTTTTTTTAAATTTAAGAACCAACTAATACTATATTTTTCTACCGCGCTTTTGCTCTTGAGCCTTTCCTCCAGATTTTCTCACCTCTGAGGCTTTCTCAAGTATTCTAACCAGACTTCCTTTCTGAGGAGTCTCGCCATCGAGTAATTTAGCCTTAGAGAACTTATCATTTGAATCAGTTACCTCTATTTTGCCAAGATACTTTTCTTCGGATCCTAAATTCAAGCCTGTTGTCTCATCAATCAAGTCCTCACCAGGTTCGAACACTGCGAGTACATCGCCAGAGTCTAAAATCGAAGAACCATAGTTTAGATAGATAATCGAACCACCCTTGATCACCTCAATTGGAAAGATACTTGTCGCAATCAACGCGGCCGCTTTTTTTGCTGCCATTCTCTGAACGTCTGACAGAGGATCTGAACCACCACTGATATTAGTGAAATTTCCGGTAGCAACACCGCTGGCAGTTTTGACGCTTGCAGAGACTGATTCTGCCTTTCTAATCTCACCGGTTGATGCATCCACAACTTTAAGGTCAACACTCATCTCCGTGACGAGTTTGGCAGAGGCAAAGTTTCCAGTAGAGACTGCTGACTTAACCTGACCTAACTTGGTAATCGTTCCGTACACAAGATAATCAACGCCTCCAACATTAAATCCTCCATTGGCTGTTTTGCCATCCCCAAATTCATTATTGAGACCCTGCTCGGCTAGTATCTCATCAACTCTCACACGCTCCATGATTCTAAACCGCCCTACTTTTGCCATTTGGGTTTCTAACATCGCTTGGAAGTTATCGCCCTTGGCATTTCGCCGCCTATCATTAACAGTTTCTTTAATCGTAGAAATACCGATGATAGGAAGATCGTTCGCTGACACTAATGAAACGCTGAAATGAGGAAGGATTAATAAAAGAGCCAGACAGGCCTTTAATATTTTCATAACTGGGGTCCCTAAAATAGAGCGCTTAACTGCCAAAGCAATAAAACTGCTCATTGAAGTAAGTGGATTAGTAGAATTCTAATTTTTATTTAGAAAAAGTATCTCAGACAAATACCTCCTATGCAACAGTTAGTAGCCGTTCCTACTTTTCCTCGTCCATAGGCGATCGAAGAATACTGGAGACCCTAAATTTGCTGCCCATTAATAGTCAAATTAATAATTGCTTGTAGTTTTGGATTGTTGATCGTTAGAAATGATAACTGACTGTGGGTGAGGCTCAATATTGATTCTTAAGGCTCTCGCCGGAGCCTAGGCGCCGGCGATTAAGTACAGCAATACAGGGCCAATTGTCTTGCCATTACGCCCTGCGCTTGTACTGTATGAGTTGCTTTCCTTAACTCAATGTCTAAAGGCTTAAAACAGTACAGAGATGACCGGAAGGCCGCTATTATTTAATAACGGCTCAGGAGTAAGTCGCGCTGCCATAGCAGCTCTTTTGGCATATGATCCCAAAGTTCTAAAAACAGAGCTTCATGACCTAAAGCTTGGGCCTTTAAGGCACTGGTGTCGACTTTCATCAGTTCCGCCCAGTCTTGTTCGGTGAAATCTAAGCCTTCCCAATCGAGATCTGAATAACTGGGCATCCATCCCAATGGTGTCTCCTTAGCATGAGCCAAGCCATTAACTCGCTCAACCATCCACTTTAATACCCGCGCGTTTTCGCCAAAGCCCGGCCATAGAAACTTGCCGTTTTCATCTTTACGGAACCAATTGACGTGAAATATGCGTGGCGGTTCATTAATGAGCTTGCCCATTTTTAACCAGTGACGGAAGTAGTCTCCCATGTGATATCCGCAAAATGGTAACATCGCAAACGGGTCTTGGCGCATGCTACCTACAGCGCCTTCCGCGGCTGCAGTTTGCTCAGAACCCACAGTCGCCCCCATATACACGCCATGCTGCCAGTTAAAGCTTTGATAGACCAATGGGATAGTTGTCATGCGACGACCACCAAATACCATGGCACCGACTTCCACTCCCTCAGGATTTTCCCAATCTGGGTCAATTACCGGGCAATTTCTCGCCGGTGCAGTAAATCTAGCATTAGGATGTGAAGACAGTGTTTCATCCTCTGGCGACCAGTCATTGCCTTTCCAGTCAATCAAATGAGCTGGTGGCTGCTTGGTCATACCCTCCCACCAAATGTCACCCTCGTCGGTTAGCGCCACATTAGTGAAAATGGTGTCACGGGCACAGGACTCCATCGCCATTGGGTTGGTATCCATACCAGTTCCTGGAGCCACCCCAAAGAAACCAGCCTCGGGGTTTATGGCGCGTAATTTGCCGTTTGCATCGGGCTTGATCCAAGCGATATCATCACCGATACAAGAAATCTCCCAGCCCTGCTTTTGCATAGTTGGCGGCGGGATTAACATAGCAAAGTTCGTTTTACCGCAGGCACTTGGAAAGGCTGCGGTGACGTAGGTCTTTTTGCCGCTGGGGTCTTTTACACCCAGTACCAGCATATGCTCGGCTAACCAACCCTCGTCGCGAGCAAGTGTGCTGGCGATACGCAGGGCAAAACATTTTTTGCCTAACAGCGCATTGCCGCCATAACCCGATCCAAAGCTCAGGATAGTTTTCTCTTCAGGAAAGTGTGCAATATAGGTATTCTCTGGATTACAGGGCCAACTAACGTCATCTTGTTCGGTTAGTAGCGGCTGTCCCACTGTATGCACACAACGAACATAATCAACACTGTCGCCCAGCACCTCAAGTACCTTAGGAGACACTCTGGCCATAATACGCATGTTGGCTACGGCGTAAGCCGAGTCGGTAATCTGGATACCAATTTTGCCTATAGGGGAGCCAATAGGGCCCATACTGAAGGGAATAATGTAAAGAGTACGACCACGCATTGCGCCCTGTGACAGGCCGTTCATCTTTTTCTTCATCTCTTCAGGAGCCATCCAGTTGTTGGTTGGTCCAGCGTCCGATTCAGCTACAGAACAAATAAAGGTGCGACTCTCTACCCTTGCTACATCTCGGGGGTCAGAGCGGAACAAAAAGCTATTCGGGCGTAAATCTTCATTAAGTTTTATACAATCACCACGGGCAACCATCATACTCATCATGGCTGCAGACTCTTCCTCAGAACCATCTACCCAGTGCACACGTTCTGGCTCTAGTAGCGTGACCATACGCTCAATCCAGCGCTGAACGTCTTTGTTAGATGTGGGTGATACATCCCGAAGTGGGTAATCACATAAAGGCGCAATCGTTTTAACTTCTGTGGGCGTATTCATGTTGGCGCTACCTGTTGCATTTTGTGGGAGGAAATCAGGTTTAAGTAACCTAAATAGTCCAAATACTGATGTCTTAGCCTGGGTTTAGATCCAGCGGGTTGTGAATCACTCACCGTCTAAACCAACAGTCTGCAAGTGCTCTACTGCATACTAAATTAGCCTTGCATGTTAGTGGGATAAGTGGCAGAAGTGAAGTTCAATTTTAGATAGCGCCTATCATTGTTATGCATAAACCAAAAATGCACTGGGCTTTGAGCCACAACGCATTGCCACCTGCGTGTCGGTAGCTTTTGCAGCTTAGATAAAGACTGGCTAACAGACTAAATTATTGGAACTTCGGTACTTTTTTGCCGATAATTGTGCCATTCTTAGGTTAGTTATCAGCATTGTTAGCTTGCTGCCTGCTCCAAATAACCCATCCTTATTAGGGAGGTTCCGAAAATGTCTCAAGAAGCGTTCATAGTCGCTGCCACACGCACCGCGGGGGGCCGCCGCGGCGGCAGACTTTCAGGCTGGCATCCGGTTGATTTAGGGGCACAAATAATCAACGATCTGGTTGACCGTACCGCTGTCGACCCCGCATTAATCGATGATGTGATTATGGGATGCGTCCAACAAATTGGTGAACAAGCAGTAAATATCGGTCGCAATACAGTTTTAGCATCAAAGTTACCAAACTCGGTGCCAGGTACCAGCGTTGATCGCCAGTGTGGTTCGTCCCAGCAAGCCCTGCACTTTGCCGCACAGGCTGTGATGTCTGGCACTATGGACTGTGTTATCGCCGCTGGCGTTGAGTCTATGTCACGAATTCCTATGACTGCACCAGGCCCGGTGGCGCTCAAGGCTGGGCTAGGTCAATATGTCAGCCCACAGATCCAAGCAAATTTTGGCGTGACTGAATTTACTCAATTTCTCGGTGCCGAGATGGTGGCAGAAAAATATGATATCTCTCGAGATGCCATGGACAACTATGCTTACCAGACAACACTGAAAGCTATAGATGCAATTAATGCCGGCCACTTTGACAATGAAATACTCCCTCTGCAAAAGCGCATTATAGACATACCTATTGACGATCAAATGCACAGTATTGATGAGGGCGTTCGCTTCAATGCCTCACTTGAAGCCATTAGGGGACTTAATCTACTGCGGGACGGTGGTCGTATTACCGCGGGTACCGCCAGCCAAATTTGTGATGGCGCCAGTGGAGTCATGGTTGTCAATGCAGCGGGTCTAAAGGCTCTTGGCGTTGAGCCCCTGGCAAGAATCCACCATATGTCCGTGTTAGGTCACGACCCAGTTATTATGCTAGAGGCGCCTATTCCTGCGACCGAACGAGCACTGCAAAAGGCCGGCATGGGGATTGATGATATCGATCTATTTGAAGTCAATGAAGCCTTCGCCTCAGTACCTATGGCCTGGCTAAAGGCCACAGGCGCAGACCCAGAGCGCTTAAATATTAATGGTGGAGCCATTGCATTGGGGCATCCACTGGGCGGATCTGGCACTAAATTGATGACGACGCTGGTGCATGCATTGCAGCGCACCAACAAACGGTACGGCCTACAGACCATGTGCGAAGGCGGTGGCATGGCTAACGTGACTATTATTGAGAAGCTCTAGTCCAATACCCGAAATAATAAGAAAAGAGTACATTATGTCCACCAGTGAAAAACCTTTTGATGCCGTTGTTATCGGTGGCGGGCACAACGGTCTTGTGTGCGCCTACTATCTCGCCAAAGCGGGCCTGCGTATTAAAATCTGTGAGCGCAGACCAATGGTGGGAGGCGCAGCCGTTACTGAGGAGTTCCACCCCGGTTTTAAAAACTCTGTGGCCAGTTACACCGTGAGTCTACTCAATCCAGATGTTATTAAGGATATGCGTTTGAAAGACTACGGACTTAAGATCGTAAAGCGCCCTATCTCTAATTTTTTACCTATAGATGCCACTACATATTTGAAATTGGGTGGTGGCCTAGAACGCACTCAACAGGAATTTAGAAAGTTTTCCAAGCGCGATGCTCAGCGACTACCGGAATACTATGAGCGTATTGAAGCTGTTGCCGATGTTTTACGCGACATCTCTACCAAAACGCCCCCGAATACTAAAGGCGGTATTCGGGCTGCCCTGCAAGCAGCAATTCAACTTTGGCCTGTAGCCCGTGGCTCCAATCAACTCCATCAGGACCTTCTGGACCTGTTTACCAAAAGTGCTCGTTCATTTCTCGACGCCTGGTTTGAAAATGAGCATGTCAAAGCGGCCTTTGGCTTCGACGCTATTGTTGGCAACTATGCAAGCCCAGACACCCCCGGTTCGGCCTATGTGTTGCTGCACCATGTCTTTGGTGAGGTAGATGGCGAAAAAGGAGCATGGGGGCATGCTATTGGCGGCATGGGATCGATTACCCAAGCTATGCGGCAGGCCTGCGAAGATTTGGGGGTAGAGATAGCTACCGACGCTGAGGTGGCAAAGCTTATCGTTGAAAAAGGCGCCACTAAAGGGGTTGTCCTGAAAAACGGAGAAACTATTCACGCCAAGCGCGTCGTGTCTAATGTAAATCCGGCACTGCTCTACGGCAAGATGATCGCCGAGACGGATTTGCAACCAGAATTTAAACGTCGTATGGACGGCTATAAAAATGGCTCTGGTACCTTCAGAATGAATGTAGCACTGTCTGAATTACCCGACTTCACCGCCCTGCCGGGTAAAAAGTCCGCCGAGCATCATCAGTGCGGTATCGTTATTGCGCCGACACTGGACTATATGGATCGCGCCTATATAGATGCAAAACTACATGGCTGGTCCAAGGCGCCCATTGTGGAAATGCTAATACCCTCAACCTTGGATGATAGCCTAGCTCCCAAAGGTCAGCATGTTGCCTCGCTATTTTGCCAGCAGTTTGCGCCCGTATTGGCAGACGGACAGTCGTGGCATGATGTCAAGGACGCAGCAGCGCAAACCATCATTGATACCGTAAATGCCCATGCACCCAATTTTAAAGACGCCATTGTTGGCAGTATGATTTTATCGCCCCTAGACCTCGAAGAAAAACTCGGCCTGGTCGGTGGTGACATTATGCATGGAGTAATGAGCTTGGATCAGATGTGGGCAGCTCGCCCAGTGATGAACCACGGGAACTATCGTGGCCCACTTCAGGGTCTTTACATGTGTGGTGCTGGTGCTCACCCGGGTGGAGGCGTTACAGGCTTGCCCGGCCGCAATGCGGCCAGAGAAGTATTAAAAGATAAATAGTTGCCGACTGCGGCACTAGTTAGACCGGCCTAATAGCTTGCGGCCAGGATACATTCCCTCAAGGCGTGTCGAGTTCTGCACCACGTGACGTCCACCTACAAGGACATGAATAATGCCGGTCGGCTTTTGGTAGGGGTCACCATAGGTCGCATTAGCGGCAATAGTATCAGGGTCAAAAATAACAATATCGGCATCAGCTCCTTTTTGAATGCGCCCTTTTTTCTTAAATAACGGCGCTGCCTGCTCCATCCACTGAGCCTGATACAGGCTCAATTTAGCCAAGCCCTCAGTCAGAGGCATAAGCTGTCTATCGCGCACATAATGTCCCAGCATGCGCGAAAAGGTACCGGCAATATTAGGATTAGTTGCCACCGAGATATCTAGCGCCGGCAGCGCGTCCGTTGATACCATCATGCGCGGCCATTGCAGCGCGGTCTCTAGCCAGGGTTCTTTTACATAATGGTGATTGATCATGCCACTAGGCTGTTCTATGGAATATTTTTCCCAGGTAGCCTTGGTTAGCCATTCTCCAGTTGCCACCCACTGTACATCTTCATAACTAATATCAAACATAGACTGCCAGTCACGACGTCGAAAGACATCTGCTGAAATACTTGTGCCGCCAGCTGCATAGGACAAAGTCTCAGTAGTGATATTGGCCCCAGCGCGATTGGCCTGATCAATCATCGCCAACCAGTCACCAATGCGACCCATGGCATTATGGGTAATATGGCAGATAAATACTGGAGCCTTGGTTTTTTTGGCCAGTTCGATCACTTCCATTAATCCTGCTGGATCACCGGTATAACCGCGACGTACATGCACAGTCAGTGGCACCTGCCGATCAGCAGCAACCTCAAATAGCATTCTAAGCTCTTCATCAGATACGGCCGTGGTCATGTAGTCTAGCAGTACGCCTATACCCAAACCGCCCTCATCTAAGCCTTTATTTAGCAGCACACGCATCTGCTCGATCTGCGCTCTAGTAGCCTTTTTCACCCAAGTGGCGCTGGCCATACTTAAGACTTTACTGCCGGCAAATATATAGGGCATGTCAACGCCTTCCATCACCTTCATTCGCACAGCAAAATGACCCACAGACGAACCATAATTTAATTGCGCACCACCGCGAAAATGTTCGCCGTAAAAACTAACCGGAAAAGAACCAGCCTCAAGATCTAGCTGTGTGGTAACACCATCCAGAAGATTGAGATGCTGACCTAACAATGTGGGGCTGTGGCTGTGGACGTCAATAAATCCTGGTGCAACGACTAGGCCCTGGGCATCAATAGTGTGATTACCTTTCATCGGTTGCTTAGAAATACGACTAATAGCACCACCACGAACCCCGACATTTGTAATTTCATCGAAATTAGTTTCTGGGTCTATAACACGGCCATTGGCGATAACTACATCATAGTCAGCCGCATTTGCGTGAAAAAAAATCAGTAGTGATAAACATGTTATTAGTGTCTTCAAAACGGGCCCCAGCAAATTTGTATCTTTAATATACATTAATCGGCACCTGCAAAATAGGCGTGCGGCCAAGATGGCCAGATTGCCAATCCAATAGGCTCATCTACACTGAGCTCTAATTAAAAATAGGCAAATACTGTAGAGCCTTGATTTCCTGCACAGTCAGCATAGTAAACGCCTAAATCATAGCGGCGAGCATGGTTGCCGGATGTTGCAAATAACCCATCCATAGATTATTGAATCTTGCGATAGTGCCGCCATCAATCACACGGTGATCACCGGACCAACTAACCGTCATGATTTTGCGACTTACGATATTGCCCTGATCATCGAATCTCGGCAGACTTTGAATTTTGCCCAAAGCAACAATAGCTACCTCAGGTTTATTAATAATAGGGGTTGCTACTGTGCCACCGATGGCACCTATATTAGAAATAGTAATGGTACCGCCAGATAGGTCCTGAGGGTTAATCTTGCCACTGCGTGCGGCCGCAGTTAGACGCGTAACTTCCCTCGCTATATCAAGCAAACTCAGGTGCTGAACATTTTTGATATTTGGCACCAGCAGGCCTGTTTTGCCATCTACCGCCATACCAATATTATGGCTGGCAATATAGGTTAGCTCAGTGAAATCCTCATCGGCGCGACTGTTAATGATTGGAAACTGTTTGATGGCCAGAGATAGCGCCTTAATAAATAGTGGCATCAGAGTAATTTTAAATTCATCGCTAGTCTGGGCATCTACAAGGGACTGGCGAAGCTGTATAAGGTCGGTGACATCCATTTCGTCCACATAGCTAAAATGAGGAATAGTTGCTACGGCTGCACTCATACGCACTGCCATAATCTTACCGACGCCTTTAATCGGTTCGACTCGATCTTCATCGGCAAGAGTAACTTCAGATTTAGGTACCAGCGCATCTTCATCTTTAGCGAGAAAGGCCAAGATGTCTTCCTTAAGTATTCGTCCCTGCTTACCTGTACCTTTAATAGTAGTGAGATCTAGCTCATACTCCCTGGCCATTTTACGGACTACTGGCGTGGTTAATACCTTAGTGCTCGAAGGTAGCCCCGCTATAACTGAAGACTCAGGTGGGAGGCTAGATTCGGCAACTGACTTAGGCAGAGATGCAACCTCCGCCTCTTGCTGTGTATCTGTCTGCGCATCTATTTCAAGTCCAAATAATGGCTCATGAACCTTGGCTATATCACCTTCACCATAATAAAGTTTATCCACTTTTCCGTTGTACATAGAGGGAATTTCAACAATCGCTTTATCGGTACTAACATCCACGATAATCTGATCTTCCTCAATCAAATCACCCTCTTTGACCTTCCATTCAATTACTTCGCACTCAACGATGCCCTCACCAATATCCGGTAATATAAAATCTTTTTTCACAACGTTTAACCCTCCGGTTTCTAGTAGGCAAGATTCGCTTTAATCGCTTCATATATTTTTGAATAATCAGGTAAATACTGTTTCTCCTGTATCAGTGGAAAAGGGGTATCTAGTCCTGTCACTCGTGCAATAGGTGCCTCCAGATTTAGGAAGCAATGCTCTTGAATAGTCGCGGCAATCTCACCGGAAAAGCCACCGGTTAGCGGTGCTTCATGACTTATTAAAAGGCGGCCGGTTTTGTTCACTGAATCAACCACTGTACCTCTGTCCCAAGGAAGCAGAGTACGCAGATCAATGATCTCACAGGAAATACCCTCTGCAGCAGCTAGCTTTGCAGCCTTACCTATCTGTATCATCTGAGCACCCCAACCGAGTAAGGTGATATCACTACCCTGTTGCATGACTTCGGCAACACCTAACTCAAGCTCATAGTCTTCATTGGGAACCTCGCCCACAGAGGCGCGATAAATAGCTTTTGGTTCGAAGAAAATAACCGGATCGGGATCGCGAATTGCAGCCAGCAAAAGGCCTTTAGCCTGATAGGCATTGCTGGGGATTACCACCTTGAGGCCAGGAGTGTGGCAGAAATATGCTTCGGGTGATTGAGAGTGATAGAGGCCCCCGTCAATACCACCTCCATAGGGTGCCCGGATAGTCAGACCACCGCAGTTGAATTCATCGCCACTGCGATAGCGAAATTTAGCTGCTTCGTTAACAATTTGGTCAAACGCAGGGAATATATAATCGGCAAACTGAATTTCAGCGACCGCTATGCAACCCTGTGCCGCCAGCCCAATAGCAAAACCCGCTATGCCCTGCTCTGTCAGAGGTGTATTAAAACAGCGCAGGTGACCGTATTTTTCCTTAAGGTTACTGGTCGCTCTGAATACCCCACCAAACTGACCTATGTCTTCCCCCAGGCAAATAACTTTTTCATCGGCAGCCATTGCAGTATCCAGGCCATTATTCACCGCCTGTAATAAGTTCATATGTGTGACCTCCGTCATTGGCAGCCATCTCCATGAGTTCGATAATTATCGGGATATTTCGCCACATGAGTTTGCAAAGACTTTAATTGCTCAATCAGATGCTCGGGAGGAACCTTATAGACATCATCGATAATATCGGCGAGAGGCGGTTTGGGGCATTTTTCTGCCAGTTTTAATTCGTGCAGAATCTCATCATGAAATTTATTTTGTAGTTGCTCATCTCTACTCTCGTCCCACCAATTTTTTTTAATCAGCCAGTTTTTCATACGATTAATAGGATCCCGTTGACGCCACTCCTCTTCCTCTTCGTGACTGCGATAGCCACTGGGATCGTCGGATGTTGAATGGGCGCCAAGGCGATAGCTCATGGTTTCAATGAGCACTGGACACTGTTCCTTGACAGCAATCGCGCGCGCCTCAGAGGCTGCAGCGTAAACCGCTAAAATATCATTGCCATCGACACGAATAGTTTTAATACCATAGCCTATACCACGCGGTGCTATGCCATCGCCAGCATACTGCTCAGCAGAGGGCGTAGAAATAGCATATCCATTGTTGCGAGCCACAAACACCACAGGACTTTTTAAAACCGCCGCCATATTTAGCCCGGCATGAAAATCACCCTCTGAAGCGGCGCCATCGCCAAAATAGCAGAGGGTACAGGCGTTATTACCGGCCAGCTTTTGGCCATAGGCGTAGCCCGCTGCCTGGGGTATCTGTGTAGCTAGGGGTGAGCTAATAGTCATAAAATTAAGCTCGCGGGAGCCATAGTGAATAGGCATCTGTCGGCCCTTACCCAAGTCACTGGCATTGCTCAACAACTGATGCATAAACTGTTCGGTTGTAAAGCCGCGACAGCGCAGTGCCGCCTGCTCTCGATACTGTCCCATAATCATATCGTCTGCACTAAAGGCGGCCGCAGTACCTACCACTGAGGCCTCCTCACCAGTGCAAGTTAGATAAAAGCTCAGTCGGCCCTGGCGTTGGGCCCTTAGCATCCGTTGATCGAGGATACGGGTATAAACCATATCACTGTAGATTTTACCTGCCATGTCCTCTGTGATATCTGGCGCCTGTAAATCATCGACCAATGATCCATCGGCGTTTAGTAGACGCAAGGTAGAGATTTTTAATGCCGATCCATCAATAAATATCGGGGCACATATTTGCGAGCTTTTTACGGTCATCGGACACCTCTTATAATTCCATTTTTTAAGGATTTAGAATCTTTTTTGTATTTCTATTTACTCTTTTCTATGGTGCAGAAATTACCATGATGATCCCTAGGGAATCCTACTAAAGTGAGCCAAACTAAGGCTTTAATTGATACATTTATTGCGTCATTGGCAACTATATTGACTTTTAATAGCGCGTAACTGGCCTGCTAATACATATTTGATTAGCAAAACCTAGAATTTAAGTTTATTAGTAGTGATCAATTAATGTAGGATATAACACAGAAAAAGGCATTTTGGAGAATTTAGGCGAGCGCTCGAGAGACAATATGATCGAATATAAACCAGATAACATAGATTGGAAAATACTGGATATTTTGCAGTCTGATGCCGGAATATCCAATATAGAATTAGCAGATCGTGTGTGCCTGTCACCCTCACCCTGCTCTCGACGTGTTAAAAATCTCGAGCTAGTCGGCTATATAAACCGTCGCGTTACCCTGCTAGATCCCAAAAAAACCGGGCTTCCTGTAACCGTGTTTGTGCAGGTGACTATGCATCAGCAAATAAAAAAAGATCTCGACCACTTTGCCACTCAGGTACTCAATTGGCCTGAAGTGATGGAGTGCTATTTAATGACCGGAGATTTTGACTATTTAATTCGGGTAGTCAGTCCCGATCTGCTAAGTTACCAAGAATTCCTCGATGAGAAACTAACGCAGGTCAAAGGGATAGACCATATTAAAAGTAGTTTCTCCCTTAAACCCATCTGCTACAAAACCGAATTGCCCCTGGGGCATATCAATTAGCTAAGCGCCAAATCTGAGCAACCTGTTAACATCACCTATTGGCATCCCCACCGACAATTACATAGGTCCAAGTGCTAACTGACCAGAAGCCACCCTAGTCGAACTAAAACACTCCCGGGCGAGCTTAATTTTTTCATCTTGGTCATCTGTCTGGTCCGCTATTGTTTCCGCTACTGTAAGGCGGTGACGAAGACCCGCTTGATTGGCAACCTGTATCGCCAAGCCAGGTCTAGCATTAAGTTCTAACAACATAGGACCGCGCAAACGATCAAGCACCACATCTGCACCCAGATAGTCGAGCCCAGTCATATTGGCACAACTTGCCGCTAGATCGAGAACCTGCTGCCATTGGGGTATTTGCAAGCGTTCAAACACAACGCCAGTGTCGGGATGCTGGGAAATGACTTGATTGTGCTGAACCGCACAGACGCTCTGTCCTGTGCCTATATCTATCCCTACTCCCACAGCGCCCTGATGAAGGTTCGCCTTGCCATCGGACAAGGTTGTCGCACAGCGAATCATCGCCATTACTGGAACACCACGAAACACAATCACCCGAATATCTGGAACCCCGTCAACGCTATAGCCTGCGAGTACTGGATCAAAATCGATAAGCGCTTCGATCATGGCGCTGTCATTGCGCCCGCCCAAACTGTATAGGCCGGCCAAAATATTAGAGACATGACGCTGCACTTCGCGACTATCGATTTGCAGACCACCAGCCTTTACAAATAGATCGTCATTGCGTTTAGTGACAACCAGAATACCCCTGCCACCACTGCCCTGAGCGGGCTTGATAACAAAGCTGTCCCGCATCTTTAGTCGCTCGCTAATCATTTTGATCTGAAACTGATGCTCTATGGTGCCATACAGTTCAGGTACCGGGATGCCTCGGCTTAGTGCGGCCCCTTTGGTTTTGAGCTTATTGTCCGCTATGGGATAGTCTTTGCGCCTATTATGAGCACCTATGATGCCGATATTACGACGGTTCATACCCAGAATCCCAAGATGCCTAAGTCGTGAGGGTGAAATGAATTGAATCATTATTTGGCCGCTAAATCGCGGAAGCGATAGAGTTCAGAGAGCCTAAAGCCAGTGTACTTACCCAGCAATAGGATCACACCCAATAGGCTCAACATAAGCTCCGGGAAATTAAAAGTAAGGTGCTCTACTATTTGAGTGGACATAGCGAGATAGGCCATCACCGCGACCACTAGACTTCCGCCACCTTGAATCAATACCTCCTGACCACCCTCTTCCTCCCATAGAATGGACATACGCTCAATGGTCCAGGCCACAATCACGGTGGGGAAAAAGGTCACAGTTAAAGCCTGATCCAAACCCAGTTTGTAGCTTGCAATAGCCAGCACAGCCATCAATAGAATCACCACAATTATCACCGCAGCGACCCGCGCTACCAACAGTAAATTTAGTGCACTGAGGTAAGAGCGAATCCATAGGCCTATACCCACCAAGCTTAAAAAGATGAGCAACCCAACGACCAGTGTTGTTTGAATAAAGGCCAGGGCAATTAGTACCGGCATAAAGGTACCAGAGGTCCGCACACCGACAAGGATACGCATAAATACTACCACCAGCGCCGCCACTGGAATGAGAAGCAAGCCTTTGAAAATACCCTGCTGTTCAACGGGCAGGGCGTAAATAGAGAAGTCTAAAAAATCGACCTCATCAGATCTGTGACCCATACCAACCACTGTTTTCGCCGGCAAGCTATTACTCACCAGGGCAAATTCCAGACTTGAGTTTCTGCCACCAACAACGTTGAGAATGGTGCCATCACCACGCTGCCAAATAAAAAAGTTATCCGGTAGACCTCTATTGCCGTTATCGGGATTAAAGATTGACCAGCTATTATTATCGTAAATTTCTATTAGGGAACTCAGAGTCTGCCTGCGGCGACCGTCCTCAAGAAAAATTCCACGTACCTGATGAGCGGGAATACCTCTGTAAGCAAGGGCATCCATAATCACCGTAAGGGGCTCTTCGCGATAGGATTCCATGAGAAACAAGGTATCTTGATCTGGCGAGTCGCGCAGAAACTCCTGTATCAAAAGACTGGTAAAACTCTCTATATCCGAGGACTTTTCATCAAGCTTGGTCACCAGTCGTTGCATTGCGGCCTGCTGATCCGGCTCTAATAGGGGCTGCACAGGATTTAAAATAGGAAAATCAGGTAGGGAACTATTATCTGATGCACGATGGAGCTGCATCTTATAATACAGCGTGGTGGGGCGATCGAGGCTCTGCCTTGTCCACCGAGCGCGACGAGTGGCTTGCGTCAAACTGGTATCAGCACGGTCATCCAGGATCGAAAAGCCAAAACCCGATGATGCAAAATGCTCATCGAGGCTAGTCCAGCCTGCCAACATTTCTGGCAGCGTAAGCTCAACTTCAACAGAGCTGTCAGTGAGTGGACGAAAACTAGTTTTGCTCTCTACCGTCCAAACATCTTGATACTGCCCAGGCCATAGGGGAAAACCCAGATTAAACGCCTTATAGAGGGTTAGCCCAAGGCCTAGAAAGATCAGACATCCGGCGATAATAACGACCTGCGCGCGCGAGGTAACCAAATTATTCCCCTATTTTAACCACCCTATTCGAGAAACAGGGTGTGGTGACGACTGACATCGACAATCATGCTGTCAGTCAAAAAATTGCGGCCAATAAGCATTGGGTATTTAAAATCGCTACGGTCAGAGAGGTTAACATCAATACGAGACCTAGTCTTACCTAGAGTGACCCACATGCGCACAACGTAGCGGCGCTCATAGGGGCCGTCATTCTGTTTAATCAGCACCCGGCGGCGCAGCCGCAGTTCTTGTTGTAACCCTTCCCCATTCACCCTATCCACCAGCATAAATCGCACGTAGCGCTTACCGTCTTTCTCTACCAAGTGTATATCTTGAGCATGGATAGAGGTCGTAACGGCCCCGGTGTCTATCCGCGACTCAAGTAGCAGCCCAGAGGGTTCAACCTTGGCCCATTCAACAGCGCCAATAATAGGTAAATGCATCTTACCCGCTGTAACAGCCATAGGAGGTAAGTCAGACGGAACAATCTTGGTGACTATGCGTTCAACTACTTTTGGCACCGGACACTGAGGAGTAGGCTCCGGTATGGCTACGACTTCCGGCGCTGGACAGGCACTGCTATTCCAATTTTCAGCGGGCATCAGCTGACAGCCTGATATAAGGATTAGCGTAGGCAAAATAATACTCAGTGAAAACTTCATAAACAATAGCTAGGTATTTTGTCACTCAAAAATACAGTATAACTACTCAATCGTCTAAGAAAATCTATATGTTGTTTCTAGTTAAGGAATGCAATGAGCCTTGATTATGATTTTTACCCGAGCTGGCATGGTTGGTCTAATCTGTTTTCTAGACTGTATATCGCGCTCAATCCTGTATTGGGATACTGACAGTGACGGAGCAACCTCTATCCGCTTTATCTAGGCTAGATGTGCTGACAAGGGTAATAATTATTGTGTTGATGACTATCTCAGGGAAAGAGCAAACTAATTGCTCATCAGAGAACATGGGCAATGTTATACCAATTAGACCCATCATTAATAATGAATGGTAACGCAGGGTAAGGTAATAAACTGAAGCATTGAGCTTTGGTAGTGAGCGGAGCAACTAATTGGCGGGCAGGTTGGCACAGACTTAGTATGGTAGGACAGGCTAATTCACATTAGGCTATGTGGAGGCTATTTCCCCAAGTAGTGCACTATTAAAATAACATCAACCTACTCTTTGTGCGACTGGCCGCTAGTTGTTTTACTTCGTTTTCGCAGCGCTTGTCGTTCCGCGTAGGCTCTGTCGCGATCAGCGACAATCAGCCCACCGCCATAAAGTAGTACTAAAAGCACTATCAGGCTGAGTACCGTTAATATTTTCTCAAGCATATATATACCATCGACCAACAAAAAAGCCCCTGCATAGCAGGGGCTTTGTTTTGTTACTACAACTTTCTTAGAACTTGAATGCTGCACCAGCTGAGGCGCTAGTTTCGCCGCCAGAATGGCCCAGAGACAACTTGTAGCTGCGAGATCCGTCAACAAAGGTTAAACCCATTGCTACGGCAGACTCACCGTCAAAGTAACCTGTACCAACTGAGAAACCCATGCCTTCGCCAGGAGCGGTTGGCATACCAGCAATTGCCAATGCAGAGGCAATACCAGATTTCAACATGTCAACATTTTCGTTCATTTGCATTTCAACACGCTGCAAGTTGGCCATACCTTCAGTCAATCCATTATCTAGATCAACAATGTTGGCGGCGTTAGTTGCGATGTCAGCGGTGTTAGTTGCAATGTCCGCGGTGTTAGTTGCGATGTTGGTGGTGTTAGTTGCGATGTTGGTGGTGTTAGTCGCAATGTTAGCGATGTTAGTAGTCACCAAACCTTCGTGAACCGCCAAAGTAGCTACGTTAGCCGCAATTCCCTCAGCGTTTACTGCAGTCGCTTGATGATTAGTATTAACTGCAGCAACCACTGCACCGCCTGTGTCCGAACCTGCTACCAGAGCTGCCTGCAATACTGTCGCGGGGTTAGCAGCGTTAGCTTTAAGTTCCAACTGTAAGGCTCTATCAGCAGCGAGTCCATCAGCAATTTCCTGGTTATCCACTACCGTTCCACGAGCGGTTATCGCTGCTTTATTAGTTCCGTTTTGGGATGCTATTAGAGTAGCAGCGGTATTATCAGTGCCATAGTAGACGTCTGCCGCGGCTTTGGCGTCTGTGGCCGCCTCATTTTTGGCCGCAGTAGCAGCCGTCGTTGCGGCTGTTGCTTTTGTAAGCGCATCAAGATTTTCTGTCGTAGCGCCAGAGCCTCCAGGAACTGTGTAGGCGTCCCGAGCTTCTTTTTCTGCAAGGATCGCCTCTTCCTCAGCAGCAGTTGCGTCTTCCAAAGCAGCCGCAGTCGAATTAACGTCTGCTAAATCATCTGCAGCAGTGTCCTCAGCTTCCAGAGCGGCCGTTTCACTGTTGGCAACATTAACATTAGCTACTGCCACCTGCTCCTGAAGTACGCTATCCACTTCAGTAAAGGCTGTGGCTGCAGCTTTATACTTCGCAGTTGCTGCTTTTTCATGCGAGGCGAGTAATTCAACACCGTTATCGTAGTTAGTCTTAGCCAGGCTTACGTTACTAATACCTTCATTAAGCGCGTCTTCTGCTTTAGTGACCGCCAACTCAGCGTTAGCCACATGCATGCCATAGGTAAGAAGATTTGCAGGAATGTAATCTGCACCAGCCGCGCCCGCTGCACTGGTGGTTACTGCATTAGATGTGTCTGTGATTGTCGCTACAGCTTCGCGAGCTGTTTTTTTGTCGGCGCTCCAACTCGCATACGCTTGAACATCTGCTTCAGCATCGTCATAGGTGAGAGTAATACCACCAGTGGTATCACCAGTTGCCGTAAACGAAAAACCTTCCTCATCGTTAATCGCCTTAATAAGCGCAGCTTCGTTGTCAGCAGCTGTGGCGCCCAAGGTGAATAAAAGCTGAGTGTCACCGTCACGAAGGTCAAGAACGTCATCATCAGAAATGGAAAATGTAGTCGTTGCTTTGGTGCCTGGTGATGCAACCGCTCTATAATTTGCGTTAGTGGTGAAATCATCGTCCGCTGTAGTTGCTCCAGTGATTAAAGCTTTGGCATCTGTAAGATCAGATTTTGCGTTATCTAAAGCCAAATACAAGCCCGCCGCGGCGGCAGTTTCAACTGCTTGTGTATCAGGGTCGTCAACAACTGCTGCAGTACCGAGGGTATCGGTAGCATCAAATAATAGCTTACCAAGTGACTTAGGCGCTGAACCGGTAGCAACGGTACCGTTTGCTGTACTTTGGAGTGTAGCGGCGTCGGTGTAGGCTCGACCGTCAGACAATAACTTAGAGATCTGTCCGGTTTCAACTGCGGCGAGTACTGCCTGATAATCAGTTAATGCAGCTTGAGAATCGGTTACATTCTTATTTAAGCCGACGATTTCGAAAAGATAGCCGGCACCAGTGAGAGTGCCGTCTGCGTTCAGGCCCAGAGCCCCACGCTGGGTTGACAAAATCTCCGCTTTTGTTTTTCCGTCAATCAGCTGTCCCGCACTTAGCGCGTTTGCCGCACTGATCGCGGCATTCGCGTCATCGATCTGCTTCTGTTTGGCGGCTGCGGTATTCTGGGCTCCTCCCAGAGTGTTTAGCTCGCCTATTGCGTTTTGACGAGCGCCAAAAACTGCATCGGTGTATGCGGTGCGCTTGCCGGCTGCTGTTGTGGTCAAATCTGCCCAGGTAGGATCTGATGCAGTTGCATCAACTTGGTCAAAGACCAAAGGCGCGTCAAGTTGGGCGGAAATCGCAGGCAGACTCACACCAGCAATGGCCGTTACTACCGCGAGGCCTAGAATATTTCTTTTAAAATTCATTTTTTTTCTCCTAAAGCCTTGCTCGGCCTTATCCATTAAGTAAATGTTTTATCACTGGAACTGTCGCCGGAAGTTC
>Ga0206677_10000337_pt1 | contig 44070 bp, 29 predicted proteins | sample M130m12015metaG_FD_155475 | JGI IMG/M metagenome (GOLD analysis project Ga0206677, IMG submission 155475) | Ammonia-oxidizing marine archaeal communities from Monterey Bay, California, United States - M1 30m 12015 | ecosystem: Environmental > Aquatic > Marine > Intertidal zone | place: USA...
TCATGTTCCTCATCCCAAACCTTCATGTCATACAGATAGTCGTTCCCCCGAGCCACGTCGTAAAAACTTGTCGCAGCTCTTCCGTTATTGGTCGTTGAATGACTCATTCCGGTGAACACCTTGGCCATCTCGGTGATTGTTTGATTACCGTAAGTTGGAATGAAGTTCCCCTCTTGATCCAATTTACGTGAGCCATCCAAATTCAGCTCCCATAACCCAATCGTAAAAAGCTGCATGATTTCACGTGCAAAATTTTCATCAGGGAAACGTGTTGGGCTCACCGGGTCATCAGACTTTCGGTTATTTAAATGAGACAAGTAAAAGCCCATCGCAGGATTGTAAGTTACTTTTTCAAGAGCATCCCGATACGAACCAAACGCCCCGGTCGTGAAAATATCATAGTAGCGAGCTTGGATAAGGTAGTTGTCGCCGATGACACTTCCCCCCTGAAAATTCACAACAAGAATTTGGCTCAGTGCGTAGGCCATTCTCTGCCTCAATTGGTCGGGCGCAATATTAGCAGACCTCCACCAACCATCACGTCCCCTAGAACTATTAATGGGTAGAGCATTCCTTGCAATAGAGGTCTGCAGGCGGGTCGTAGGAATCGTCGCTTGGTTATCAATCCAACCTGTCAAACCCATTGACACAACTTCCTCGATTGATTCATCGGTAGGGCCAAAACTTGCTTTTAGCAAGAATCGAGCCGCCTCTTTCTCACTGGGCAATCTTCGATCAAGTTGTGTTCCGTTGCTTAAAACCACACCCTCTTCAGATTCGAGAGCACGAAGAGCGGTCACAAAATCACCTTCACCAGAACCATCAACGCCAGCCGCACTTTCATCGCTAGTTCCAATGAGAATCTCTTCCCAGGCACTCAACCCATCCCCATCCATGTCTATATCAGCAGACACAAGGCGAAAAACACCACCATCTAAGCGGTCCAATGTAACCGTCTGAATCGCTGAGATACTCAAAGGAAGAATCGAGGCAGCTTCGCTCCAGCCATTTGCAGCTGGATCCCAACGCTCAAGTCGATAACTTTTCCCGGCCTCAGCTGACCAAGAAAATCGAACTTCGGGCCCATCCAAAACCGGATGTTCAAGGGCCAAAACACTCTCGGGGTCGTGGGGGTCTGTCCCAGCAATTCCCTCAGCCAGATTTGAACTACCATCCTTATCGGAATCAAAATCATCCGCTACTGTCCCCTTGTATTGAAGCTCCCAAATTTCCGATACCCCATTCCCATTAAAATCAATCACTCCAAACAGAACCGAAGGGAAAGCAAGTAACGCTACTACAACTGTCAGGACTTTCATTTAACGTTGAAGGGATAACCCAATGGAGATGATAAACCTATGAGAAAATCACTTTAAAGGAGTATGTTTTCACCTGAACCATCGAGGGATTCTGGCTTTCTAGAACCTTCTCTTAACATATCACATACTTATTAGTAAATTCAACTTCATCGCAATTTCCCAATTAAAACCTATCTCAGATTAAAAGAAGCTCTTGCACCAAACCTCCTGCTAGCCTCTAATCTTGGCGCCTTGACGAACGCCATCCTTGCACTTGAAGACGGTCGCACCTTCCACGGTCGTGCCTTTGGTCACTCTGGAACAACCTCTGGAGAAATCTGCTTTAATACCTCAATGACCGGGTATCAAGAGATCATTACGGACCCCTCTTACCGCGGACAAATCGTAACAATGACCTATCCCCTCCAAGGGAATTATGGAGTCAACGCCGAAGATGCCGAATCAGCGTCACCCCATGTTCGTGGTTTCGTGATTGGAGAACTCTGCGAAGTCCCCTCTTCTTGGCGTTCGCAACAGTCTTTAGCGAACTATTTCAAGGAGCACCAGATCATTGGCATCGAAGACATTGATACACGGGCCCTCACAAAACACCTGCGTGATAAGGGAGCAATGCGAGCCGTCATTACTACCGAACTCTCCGAACAGGCTGCAATCGAAGCCGCCAACGAAGCGCCACCGATGGAAGGCAGCGATTTTGTCAAAGAAGTTTCAACCAAAACCTCCTACCTTTGGGAAGGTGAATCCCGGCTTTGGACAATTCCAAGTGTCACCGCAAATCAGGATACTAATTACATCGACCTGCCTCCCATTAAATACCGAATTGTTGCTTACGATTTTGGCATAAAACACAATATTCTCCGCTCGCTCCGACAATCTGGCTTTGAGGTTGAAGTCGTAAATTCACGGACACTTGCAAGTGAAGTTCTAGCTAAGAATCCCGACGGGGTCTTTCTTTCAAACGGACCAGGAGATCCTGCTGCACTCACCTACATCCACGAAGAAGTAAAACAACTCATCGGGCAAGTTCCTGTCTTTGGAATATGTCTAGGGCATCAAATCCTGACCCACTGTTTCGGTGGCACCACCTACAAACTCAAATTTGGCCACCGCGGAGGAAACCACCCGGTCAAAGACCTTCGGTCTGGCAAGGTAGCCATAACAGCACAGAATCACGGCTTCGCAACAGACGACAAATCACTACCCGATTTCGTCGAGGTGACCCACGTCAACCTCAACGACCAAACAGTAGAAGGAATGCGTAGCACCAAAGATCCTGTTTTCTCGGTCCAACATCACCCCGAGGCCGCCCCTGGCCCTAATGATGACAAGGGCTTTTTCGATGAGTTCATCAAACTCATCGAATCCTCGAACTAATTACTTTTTAAAATGAACACCATCATTTGCGGCCTCCAGTGGGGCGACGAAGGAAAAGGCAAAATTGTAGATTTCCTAACTGAAGATGCTGACCTTGTGGTTCGTGGACAAGGCGGAAACAACGCTGGTCACACCGTAATCGCGAAAGGTAAAAAATACATTCTTCACCTAATCCCTTCCGGGATTCTCTGGGATAAACAATGTATCATTGGGAACGGAGTCGTCATGGATCCGGTTGGACTATGCAAAGAAATTGAGGGCCTAGAAGCTGATGGAATTGCCATTACCCCTGAAAAACTTCTCATTTCAGACCGCGCTCATGTGGTCCTGCCATACCATCGCGAGCTTGATGCTGCTCGTGAGATGTCGCTTGGCGATAAAAAGATTGGCACAACCAAGCGGGGAATCGGCCCAACCTACGCCGATAAAGCGAACAGGATTGGCCTTCGTTTAGCCGACTTTCGCGACCCAGAGAAGGCTAAGGAACTAATCTCCACTCGACTCAAGGAAGCGAACCGAACCCTCGCCCACTTTGACCTTCCGACCTTCGAGACTGACGCAGTTTTCCATGAAGTAGAGGAGGCAATTGATCGGCTGCGCCCCCACTTTGCCAACGTTATACCAGTCATCCACACCTCTTGGAAAAATGGCGAAACTGTTCTCTTCGAGGGCGCGCAGGGGACATTCCTCGATATAGACTTCGGGACTTATCCATTTGTTACGTCCTCTAACACAACCTCCGGGGGGGCTTGCACCGGCTCTGGGATGCCACCGCATGCCATCGATCGAATTGTTGGAGTTTGCAAAGCCTACACGACCCGCGTTGGCTCAGGCCCTTTCCCTGCGCAAAATGACGAAATCGCCGAATTCTTTCATTCCCGTGGCTTGGAGTTTGGCGCCACCACTGGACGTCCTCGTCGCTGTGGTTGGCTCGACTCCGTCCTCATCCGCTATGCTGTTATGGTCAACGGGGTGACAGACCTCGCTGTCACCATTCTCGATGGCCTTGATGACCGCGAGACCATCAAGATTTGTGTTGGCTATAACATTAATGGAGAGATTCACGAGTTCCCACCAGCCGAACGTGATCACTGGGATGACATTGTCCCAGTTTACCAAGAAGTCCCAGGTTGGCAGGAATCCACAACTGCGTGCCGCGCCTACGATGACCTTCCGCAACTCGCCAAAGACTATCTAGCACGTATCGAGGAGCTTACCGGTGCTCCAGTCTCCTACGTGGGGGTTGGGCCCGACCGAGAACAAACCATCATTCGTTAGGTCACCATCATGGGCAACGCCCCACTCAATTCAACGCCAAGACATGTCGCCGTGATCATGGATGGCAACGGTCGATGGGCTGAAGGACGAGGTCTACCTCGCAAAGCCGGACACCGTGCTGGCGCGGAATCTGCCCGCGAGGCAGTTGACGCCTGCCTCGAGCATGGAATTGAATTTCTAACTCTTTACGCGTTTTCTTCAGAAAACTGGAATCGTCCCCAAAAGGAGATTGATGCGCTCATGAAGCTTCTTGAGCAATTTTTGAAAACTAAAGGGAAAGAGTTCCGCAAAAAAAACGTCCGACTTAAGACGATCGGCCGAATCCAACTCCTTCCCGAATCATGCCGGAAAGAGCTAGCTAACGTCATCGACGAAACATCTTCCAATACCAAACTAACCGTAGTTCTCGCCCTTTCTTACGGCAGTCGAGAAGAAATCACGGACGCCACCCGCCGTATTGCCGAAAAAGTTGCACGGGGAGAGCTCGACCCAGATCATATCCAAAAAGAAACTGTAGCGGAACATCTGGACACATCTGAATTCCCAGATCCTGACTTCCTAATCCGCACTTCTGGCGAGTTACGACTCTCAAATTTTCTTCTCTGGCAATTGAGCTACGCCGAGATTTTTATCACTGAAAAAAATTGGCCAGATTTTCGAAAGTCCGATTTTCATGAGGCTCTCGAAATTTATTCTCGTAGACGGAGGCGCTTCGGGAGACTCTAAAACCGAAATTTAGTTGTGAGCAAGGAACCAGAACATCACCTTTTGCTGGTCGATCAAGACCTCGACTACCTCGATTGGGCCACAAAACACCTCGGTGCCGAGGGGCTTAAAATCCTGCGTTGTGATAGTGCAGACAAGGCATCGCAAGTTGTTAAGAAGGCTCCCATTGATGTCGTGATCTGCGACATCAAGCTTGATCCCTTTGATGGCGTCGAATTACTCCAACTCATCCGGGCCTCTTCTCCTGAAACAATTACTATCCTCACCGCAGTTTCGCCCACCACTAGCCAGATCATCGAGGCGACCCAAAAGGGCGCGCTCGATGTCCTCCGCAAAGAATCGCTAGCTTTTGAACTCCGTCAAGTTGTCGAATCTGCCCTCCAGACTGTCGATCAGCGCCGGGAAATAGGACCACTTTCAGATCAACGTCCCGGACTTACCGGAAAAACCACGATCATTGGGGTTTCTCGACCTTTGCAAGACGTCATGAAGGTCGTTGGCCGCGTGGCTCACTCAGACGCTCCTGTCCTTGTTACTGGAGAGAGTGGCACTGGGAAAGAACTGATTGCGCGCTCAATTCACGCATACAGCCCACGACGTAAAAAAGAGATGCTAGTCATCAATTGCGGCGCCATTCCTGAGAATCTCCTTGAATCGGAACTCTTCGGTCACGAAAAGGGGGCATTTACTGGCGCCATTGCTCGCCGAACTGGGCGCTTTGAAGATTCTCACGAAAGCACGCTTTTCCTCGATGAAATTGGAGATCTTCCTCCAAGCGTTCAGGTAAAACTTCTTCGAGTCCTACAGGACGGGACTTTTTCACGAGTCGGGAGCAACGAGGTTCAAAAAACCGACGTTCGCATCGTCACAGCAACAAACAAGAACCTCGCCCAAGAGGTCAGTGAGGGTCGATTCCGAGAGGATCTTTACTACCGTCTGAATGTCGTTGAAATAGAACTCCCACCACTTCGCGACCGTCAGGAAGACATCGAAATTCTTGCCGAATTTTTCCTCGATCAAATTGCTCGCAGAAACGGGACAGCACGCATGCGACTAACCGGTGAAGCAATCGAACACCTCCAAGGGCATCGCTGGCCCGGCAATGTTCGCGAATTGGAAAACACCATGGCCCGAGCATGTGCCCTTGCGCTTAGCGATATCCTCCTACCTGAAGATATTCCAATCGGTCGAGGTCCCGCTAGCACCGGAGGCACCTTGAAGGACGCCCTTGCGCTAATTTTGGAACTCTCCGAGGGAACTGAACGAAATGCGCTCGATTTCGTAAAAGGTGAGCTCATTCGTCACACCCTTGAACAATGTAATCATGATCTAAAGGAGGCTTCTCACCTTCTTGGCATGAGCCAAGCAAACTTGAAGAAACTCCTTCCTACTGCAAAAAATGCCTGACCTCAAAAATCACCCACTAGTGGCTGACCGACTCGCTCGACTTCGCTCTGCCTCTTGCCCGCCAAAGGATTTCAGGAACTATCTTTCCGACATTGCAAGGCTATTGGTCTTACCTGCAACGGCCCATTTAGCGACGAAGGAAACAGAAGTGGTCACGCCGCTCACCTCTATGAGAGGTCAAAAATTGGCTCGTCGAATAGTGCTTGTTCCTATTCTAAGAGCAGGGCTCGGGTTCAGTGAGCCTTTTCTTCAAATGCTCCCTGAAGCAACCGTAGCTCACTATGGGATGAAGAGGAATGAGGAAAGCCTTCAACCAGAAGTCTATCTCGAAAGAATTCCCGGCCATATCGCGGAATCTGAAGTCTTTGTTTTAGACCCGATGCTAGCGACAGGAGGCAGCGCCATAGCCGCAATCGACGGCCTTAAAGAACGGGGAGCCACACATCTCCATTTCGTGTGCCTCGTTGCCAGCCCCGAAGGGATAAAGGCGCTCGAAGAGAGTCATCCCGATGTAAGGATCACTTCCGCGGCGGTTGACGAAGGTCTCAATAAACAAGGATATATTATTCCAGGTTTGGGCGACGCCGGCGATCGAATCTTCGGCACCTTATAAGATGGCGCTCTCTCCAACTTAGGCTTATTCTTCTCATGTGCGATTACTAGGATTAGCCTTCCTCCTCTGCTGTTCATCGTCCTTGTTCGGAGAAGGTGTCACTTTGAGCAAGGTTCAACAGTCACCGGAATATCAGGCGGCTAAAAAGTATATCTCCGATTACCTTCCTGATCTTGCAATTCCAAGAATTGAAAAACTTTTAACGCGGGAAGATCTCGACGAAACCGCCCGCGCAACCCTTCTAACCCTTCTCGGAGAAGCTCAGATCCGGGCAGGCACACCTGGCATCGCACTCAAAACGCTCGACAACCCACTTTTGAGAGAATTTAGCCCCGCCCATCTTTGGAGGAGCTACTCACTCGTCCAGATGGGCAGGTATCGAGATGCGATCGGTGAACTCGAAAAAATTGACCGTATGAACATGCGAGAAAACGCGGACCTCCAAACCGGAAAACTTTTACTCGCTCTCGGCAATCCCAAAGACGCTCGGCCAATATTGATCCCACTTTTAAAATCGAAGGACGCTTCAATCCAAAAGGAAACCACGCTGCAACTTATCTCGGTTGCCCTCTCACTGAATCAACTCGATGAAGCCAGCTCCCTTCTTGAAAAATCAAAACCTTCCAATCCCGTCGAAGAAAGTCTCATTCGTTATCTTAATGGAAGGCTTCAACTCGCAAGAGGCGACCGCCCCGCTGCAGTTGGAACATTTCAAACCTTACTCAACGATCCAGAGATTCGAAAAAATCTCCCTGCCGCACTTTACCACGAATCAACCATCGCTCTTGCCGATAGCCTATCCCTTGAAGGAAATGAATCCTCTGCAATTGATTCATTGCTCGAGGCCCTCAACAAGAATCCGGCTCCACCGAACTTGGAAGCCATTTTTGCACGCTTGAGAATTTGGGCAGACAAGACTGACCCAGCCGCCCTTATTTTAAATATTTCAAAGTGGGCTCCTCTTCAACAAGCGTTCCTAGAAAACCCATCGGTGAAAAACTCCAGTTCGGTTCAAGCAATCAACCTAACTCCCCTTAACGCCGTTCCCTCCACCACCTTACCTGAGCCCAGAAGCCTTTTCTCACTTTCATTTCTCACAAGTATCCAACTTCAATCTGACGACCTGAACCAGAGAAGAGAAGGTCGCAAAAGAGCCGCGCAACTTCAGCTCATCAGCCCAAGTGGCTCAGTATTCGTAAACCGCTCATTACTAGAACTCGGCGTCCTAAACTTTAAAAAGAATAATTTTGAGCAAGCACTCGCCATCTTTTCTCTAATCGATGACGAGAAAGCTGCGCCAGCAACCAAAGCCTACGCCAAAGCCCTTGCAGCAAAAGCGGCATTTGCTGTCGAAGAACAAACCAAAGCGAGCCAGCTCTTTCTTGAGGCCGAAGAAATTGCCCGGGAAATCCAGCGAAATGATCTTGGGTCACTTGCGGCTTTAAATGCCGGGATCACTCTACTTACTTCAACACGCTCAAAAGAGATCGATGAAATAACACGCAATCTCGACAGCCCTGAAGCCCGTTCATTTCTCATCCTAGAACGAGGCTTGTTCCTTTCCTCAAAAAGAGCCACCGAAGCCCGGGACCTTCTCATAAGCTTCCTCGCAAATTTCCCTGATAATCCCCGCACGCCCGAGGCCGCTTTGGCTCTTGCCGAAAGCGCGATTTTCAGCTTGCCCTTCGATCGAGAACTTGCCCTTAAAAACATCACGCCCCTCAAGTTTGATCTTAAGGCCAAACCTGATTTTGAAGCCAGGCGAGTCCTCGTGTTACTCGCTCTAAATCAAGGAATACAACAAGCTCAGGATTTTCTAACCAAGGCCCCTTCCCACCCTTTAGCACCACGGGTTCTCTTTCAGCTTGGCCAGACCTATCGCAAACCAACTAACGAAAGGGACAAGGAAATTGGTAAAGCGAACTACCAATTTGAACTTCTAATTGAGAAATATCCAGCGAGCGAATTTACAGACCCGGCCCGCTACTACAGCGCACTGACATCTACCGCGCTCAAAACCGACTCTGCGGACAAGACCGCTATTCTTCGATTTCGAGAACTCATCGATAAAAAAGGTGTGCTCGCCAATGAAGCCGCCATTAATCTTTGTAGTCTTTTGATCGACCGAAACCAACAGGAACGGGCACTGGGCGAAATCGTAACTTTTCTTAAGAATGAAAATAATTCCCAAAGCGACCAGCGACGCTTTCTCGTTCTTGGAGCCGATGCATCCAACCAAATTGGGCAGCACCAGATCGCCTTGGAATTTTACGAGAGCCTTCTCAAGCTTGAAAACTTGCCGGCTTCCACCCAAAATCGGGCGCATTACATAAGCGGACAAGCCCTGGAAAAATTAGGTAAAAATGCGCAAGCCCTCGAATCTTATTTTCGAGTGATCAATCGTGAGTTTTCTCCTGAAACCACTACTTCTCTCGAATGGAAATGGTATGACAAGTGTGGCATTGAAGGGGCACTTTCCCTTCTAGAAAGGGAAGAGCGCTGGAAAGCTGCTATTCAGCTTGCTGAAAAAATTGGAAGGAGTGGAAGCCCGCGCGCTGAGGACGCACGTAAGATAGCTGAGCGCATTGGCCTCGAACATTTCATCTATCGAGGACGCCAAGCGCCTCTCGAAAAAACTCTCCCAAATCAGTAGCCGTTCACCCACGCTTGCTCTTTGCAGAAATAAGGCCCCCTAAATTGCATTTTTTCCTTTAGTTTACTGGGCCCAAGGGTTATTTCGCCGCACCTTATTTGAACACTTTCCACGATCATGTCGCAAACAGCTTCTCCGCCCGCCGCCTCTTCAGATCTTCGTAACGCTGTCATCCGCCTCGCCGGCGACTCTCAGGACGGTATTCAGTCGGTGGGGGCCTTCCTTGGTCAGCTCGCCGGCACCACTGCTCAGGAGGTCATGACCTACATGACGATTCCCAGCACCATCTCCGGCGGACCTTCTATTTTTCAAGTCCACCTCGGCTCGGGAGAGGTCCTCCACCCCGGAGATCGCGCCGATACCCTGGTCGCGTTTTACCAGCATTCCTATGATGGTCATCTTGACACTCTCAAAGATGGAGGGATTTGCTTTTATGATAGCGATAATGTTGAAGAATTGAAGGACGAGCGTGGGATCATCCACATCGGAGTCCCCTTCACTTCGGCAACTATCGAAGCGATTGGCGGAAGCGCCAAATCGAGAGGGAAAAACATCTTTGTTCTCGGCCTGCTCTGCGCTGTCTACCAATTGGACCGCGAGAAGATGACCGCGATTATTGCTAAGAAATTCGGCAGAAAATCGGAGGATATTCTGCGCAATGCAATGCTCGCTTTCGACGCCGGTTATGCCTGGCCCGTCCACGACATAGAGCACATGCCGATGGCTCCTGGCGAAAATGATGCAGCTAATCGTATCTCCACTGATGGCAACACCATGATTTCGCTCGGTCTGATAGCAGGTGGTTGCCGCTTCGGTGCTGGATACCCCATCACTCCGTGGACCACTATCATGGAGTTTCTTCGCACCGAGCTTCCAAAGTATAATGGCATGTTCATTCAATGTGAGGACGAGCTTGCCGCAGTTTCCCTCGCCCTAGGAGCTTCTTATTCAGGTCACCTCGCTATCACCGGCTCATCCGGCCCCGGTCTAGCCCTGAAATCAGAAGCTCTCGGCTACGCCAGCATGGCCGAGCTTCCGCTCATCGTAGTCAACATCCAGCGGGGAGGTCCTTCCACCGGTCTTCCAACTTCTGTCGAACAATCCGATTTGCTACAAGCCATTTACGGATCCCACGGCGATGCCCCTCGTATTGTCTTAGCCCCCAAAAATGTCGAAGACTGTTTCTACACCGCCCTTGAAGCTTGCCGCCTTGCCAAGGAATATTCGACTCCTGTTTTCATTCTCTCCGATCAAGCGATCGCAACCCGCCTTGAAGCGTTCGAAGAGCCCGACCTTGAAACCCACTGGCAGGATCCGGAACTCGACCTCTCCGAGCGAGGAGCAGATTTCAAGCCATACCCTCTCGATCAATTAACTCGTCATTCACCTCCGGGAGCGCGTTCCAGCGAAGGGAAATACCCAGTTGTAACCGGCCTCGAGCATGACGAATGGGGCCACCCTTCTGGCAACCCACTCAACCACGAGAAGATGACAGAGAAACGACGGAATAAGCTCGTAAACCTTGCCAAATCGCTCCCTCTGCCCGAGATTCATGGTGAGAAAGGTGGTTCCCTTCTTCTAGTCGGCTGGGGATCCACTTACGGGCCCATTAAGGAGGCCACAGACCGACTCAACGGCCTTGGTCATAAAGTAGGCTCAATTAACATCCGCCATGTCCATCCACTTCCGGATGGTTTGGGCGAACTTTTCGAAAAATACGATCACGTCCTCGTACCCGAAATGAATGATTCCGGAGTTTATGGTTACGGTCAGCTTGCGACTCTCCTAAGAGGCAAAACTTGCAATCCCAAGATCGAATCCGTGAATAAAGTCCAAGGCATCAGTTTCCGTGTTCTGGAAATCACAGACGCTGCCGAAGCACTCATCAAAGGCTAAAATATTTCCCCCAATCTCAAACCGACTTTAATCATGTCAGATACCACCTCAGCCACTCCCGCCGAAAAGCTTACAAAGAAGCAACTCAAAGCAGATAAACCTACTTGGTGTCCTGCTTGCGGCGATTTCGCAGTGCTTGCTTCCTTTTTTAATGTTGTCCAAAAACTCGGGATTCCACACGAGAAGATCGTCTGTGTCGCTGGAATTGGGTGTTCTTCCCGCTTTCCCTATTTTGTAAACACTCACGGAATCCATTTCATTCACGGCCGGGCTCTTCCACTTGCTACCGGAATTTCGCTTTCCCGCCCTGATCTTCACGTCTTCGTTTTTGGCGGTGATGGCGACGGATTCTCCATCGGAGGAAACCACCTCAACCACGCCGCACGAAAAAACGTCAACCTCTCTTACGTCGTGATGGATAACTTCGTTTACGGTCTCACAAAAAACCAGACCTCCCCGACCACTCCGATTGGGCAGCGATCAAAAACTGACCCTCGAGGAGCGATTGACCGTCCAATCAATCCGATGGCCCAACTAGTTTCTAGCGGCGCAACCTTCATCGCCCGTACTCATGCCGCGCAAGTAAAGCATATGAACGAAATGTTCGAGCGAGCGATTCTTCACCCCGGTTTCGCAGTCGTAGAAACCCTTTCAGAATGCACCATGTTCAACCCTGGTTCGTTCGACGATAGTATTCCGCGCAAAGGTGGGGTATTTGACCTCGTCAACGAAGAAGAACAAGACCTGGAGTCTGTCGCGGCAGCAATGGACCTTTCACAAGACCTTTCTCCCGGGAAATTTGGCGTCTATTATGAAACCAAAAGGCCCACTAAAAATGAACTTGAACGCGAATGGCTTACAGACGCTCGCAGCAAGATCGGTGACCTCAGCGAACGTGATCTCCTCAGACAGCGCTTCGCTTCAATGCGCTAAGAATCACTTTAGCGTTAAAGTAATCATATGAAAAAAGGCGATCATCTCGATCGCCTTTTTTATGGAGTTTCTTTGACCCACTTATTGGATTTCCATTCCGCTTTTGGCGTAAACCCAGCGCTCGATTTTTCCATCCTTGATCAGAGCCTTAGCCTGAACCGGCCGAACCCCGAAAATCGTAGCAGCTTCGTAGGCTGCCAGGCCAGTTTGATACTCTGTCCCATCAATTGTTTCTTCTCCGTTCGCTTTCCACCCCTTAACTTGATCACTGGTAAACTCTTTCACGGCCCCACCTGCAATACTGTCTTTCATTAAAGCAATGATCTTATCTTCACCCAACTTCGCGTCCGCGGCAGGTGCAGGAGTGGGTTCAACAACAGGCATTGGCTCCGGATTAGGAACAACCGGATCAATTTTAGCAACAGGTGCAGGTGCAGGTGCAGGTGCAGGTGCAGGTGCAGGTGCAGGTGCAGGTGCAGGAATCGACGCCGGTGGAGTCGTAGTCGCGACAGCACCTCCAGCCTCTCTTTCATAAATTGTTTTAACCAATTGCTGGAAAAGGTCCGTATCCTTTGGGGAAATTTTACCTTTTCCGTTAGAATCAGACTTTTCGACGATCAACGAATCATTCTTGCGATTCAAAAGTGTGACAACATCCCCCTTTTTTAACCTCACCTGCCCTTCTCCACCAGAAGTCGGGATGACAGTAGGGTTTTCAATGGTAACAGTCTCAGGTAGGTCATTATCACGAATTTCGTCCAAATTTATCGAATAACTTGCCCCCTTGTATTTCACAATAACAACCATCCCGCTCGCTTCTTCTCTCACGTCGACCAGTGCGGGGGTTATTGTTCCACTCAGAATTCTTCCCAGAAAGTAGAGGACAAGGACAACTGCAGAAAATTGAGCGTATTTCATAATCAGATGAGAATCTTGAGAGAGGCTAAAACAGAATTATCAGATTGTCACGCAGTCAAAGTCGGCATTTGACCTTTCGCCCTTGAGGAGAAAGGCTCCTCCCATGGCAGAAAATCGTTTATTCCTACTTGATGGCATGGCGTTAGTCTATCGTGCTCACTTTGCCTTCATTCGCAATCCGATTACGAATTCGCAAGGAGTAAACACGTCCGCAATTTACGGTTTCACGAACACCTTACTTACAATCATTGAAAAAGAGGCCCCAACCCACCTCGCTGTTGCCTTTGACACATCAGCCCCAACTGCCCGGCATATTCTTTACCCCGAATACAAGGCCCAGCGCGAAGCCATGCCCGAAGATCTCGCTGCCGCCATCCCCGAGGTCAAAAAGGTCTGTGCCGCCTTCAAAATTCCTGTCCTCGTAATAGACGGCTTCGAAGCCGATGACATCATTGGCACCGTCGCCCGTCGCGCCGAGGAAACTGGTGGGATCGAAACCTTCATGGTTACGCCCGACAAAGATTTTGCACAGTTGGTAGCACCTCACACCGCGATGTGGAAACCAGGACGACAAGGGTCAGATCACGAGGTTCTCACCTACGAAAAAATTCTCAAAAACTGGGGAATCAGCGATCCCAAGCAGGTCATCGATATCCTAGGCCTCTGGGGCGATGCTTCCGATAATATCCCTGGCGTGCCAGGAATTGGTGAAAAAACCGCAAAAAAGCTCGTTTCTCAATTTGGTTCAGTCGAAGGGCTACTTCGAAACACCGACAAACTCAAAGGCAAACAGAAGGAAAACGTTACCAATTTTTCCGATCAAGCTCGTCTTTCAAAAGAACTAGCAACAATCATCACCGACGTCCCCATCGAAGAATCGCTCGATGACTTTAAGCTTGAAGAACCAGATGAGGAAACCCTCAAGTCGCTCTTCGAAATTTGGGAGTTTCGAACTCTTACGAAACGCCTATTTGGTAATACTGCGACGGCAACGAAACCTGCGATCACGCCAGTTTTCGAGAACCTTAAAACGTTAAATGATGTTCCTCATAAGTATCATCTAATTCAGTCCGAGAAAACTCTAGACTCTCTAATCAAAGAACTCCTCGCAGTAGACACTTTCTGCTTCGACGTAGAAACCAATTCACTCGACCGATTCTCCTCAAAACTTCTTGGCATTGCGTTTTCTCACAGCCCCGGTGAAGCCTTCTATCTTCCTCTCACCGAATGGACCTCTCTCCGTGAAAAACTTCTCCCAGTTTTCCAATCTCCCGCTCTAAAAATCGGTCATAACTTGAAGTTCGATCTCGCCATTATGCTCTCGCACGGGATCCAGGTTGCCGGACCTTTCTTCGATACCATGCTCGCGCACACCCTAGCCGCCCCGGAGCAAAAGCACAGCATGGACTCCTTGTCTGAAAACCTCCTCGGATATTCGCCAATTAAGCTCGTCGATCTCTTTTCCGGTGAGCAGAACGAAGAAGATGATCTTTTTGCCGCCGCCGCAAAAAAGAAAGCTTCGAAGGGAGAACTAGACCCTTCCGAGCTCCCCGTTAACATCCTCGCCGAATACGCGGCAGAGGACGCTGATGTCACTCTTCAACTTTACCACAAGCTTCTTCCCGAACTTAAAAAGCTCAATGCTCTCCGAGTCATGGAGGATATTGAGTCACCACTTCTTCCAGTCCTAGTAGCGATGGAAAACGAAGGCATTTCGATGGATCAAACCGTTCTCGATGAAGTTGGGAAGATTCTTACGATAAAGATCAAAAACCTCAGTAAGGAGATCGAGGAATCCGCCGGCCGCCCTTTTAATCTCAACTCACCTAAGCAGCTCGGGGAAATCCTCTTTGGCGAAATGAAACTCGTCGAAAAACCAAAGAAAACGAAAACAGGGCAATTTAAAACCGACGAGCAGACCCTCGCTTCGCTTGCTTCCAAACATTCGATTGTCGCAAATATTCTTAGCTACCGCGAAGCCAGCAAACTTAAGTCAACTTACGTTGATGCACTCCCAAATCATCGTGCCGAGCACTCTGAGCGCGTCCACACTCATCTTCACCAACTTGTCACCTCAACCGGACGTCTCGCTTCGTCTGATCCCAATCTTCAGAACATTCCCGTTCGGTCAGAAATGGGTCGTGAACTGCGCCGTGCTTTTATTCCTCGAAACTCGGATTTCACCTTAATGGCGGCCGACTATTCTCAAGTTGAACTTCGCGTGATGGCCGCGCTCTCTGGCGACCCAGCCATGATAAAGGCCTTCAAAAACGATCTCGATATTCACACCGCTACTGCAGCCCGCGTCTTTGGCGTTGAAACCGATGAAGTGGTCCCTGAAATGCGACGAACCGCTAAAATGGTCAATTTCGGTATCATATATGGAATCTCAGCTTTCGGACTTTCGCAGCGGCTCGGAATCCCCCGCAGTGAAGCTAGCGAGATCATTAAAACTTACTTTGAGCAGTATCCTGACATTCACCAATTTATGACAGACACTATTGAAAATGCTTGCGAAAAAGGATACACCGAAACGATTGCTGGTCGCCGGCGTTACTTCAAAGATATCAAATCCGGAAACGCCAGTATTCGAGCCAATGCTGAGCGCGCTGCTATTAACAGCCCCATCCAAGGAACCGCAGCCGATATGATCAAATTGGCGATGGTCAAGATTCACGAACTGATGCAAGGACGCAAATCCAGGATGATTCTCCAAGTTCATGACGAACTTCTTTTCGATCTCCATCAAGATGAACGTGACGAGCTTCCTCCCCTTATCTTGGAGGCCATGGAGTCCGCAATTAGTTTACCTAACGAGGTTCCGATAAAAATCGACCTAGGATTTGGCGACAACTGGTTGCAAGCCCACTAGTCTTCTCTAAACTCACCCCAGCTTATGAAATCATTCTGTAAAATCGCCCTGATCGGATTCCTCACCTCTTTTGCCCTTGGACAAGATCCCGCGCAGAAAACCATTGAGAAAAAAAAGCCCGGAAAATCTGCACCCGCTAAAGAAGCCACCGTGATTATGTCCACCTCGTTGGGTGAGATTCATATTGAACTAGATCCAAAAAGCGCTCCACTCACGGTCGAAAACTTCTTGAAATACGTCGATTCTAAGCACTACGACGGCACCATTTTCCACCGTATTATTGGCAACTTCATGGTTCAAGGTGGCGGATTCAAAGAAACCGATGGCTCATTCAAAAAGCAACCTACCAACCCCCCGATCAAAAACGAAAGCGAGAAGACTCCAAGCAATAAGCGTGGGACAATTGCCATGGCTCGGACTTCGGAACCAAATAGCGCGACCGCGCAATTTTTCATCAACGTGGTCGACAACCCCTTCCTCGACTATCCGAACAATGGCGGCGGATACGCCACCTTTGGGAAGGTTGTAAAAGGCATTGAAGCAGTAGAAAAAATGAGAGCCGTGAAAACCAGCTCCAAAAACGGTATGGCGGACGTCCCAACCCAAACGATCACGATCAATTCGATAAAGCGAGCCAAGTAACAACCGAAAAAAATCACTTATGAAATCACTTCTCATTCTCTCAGCTTCACTGCTATTCCTCGCCTGCAAAGGAGAACCCGATGATAACAGCCCCGCCGATAGTGGTCCCGTCGATATCAGCTCAAACATTATTATCGAAACCAGCATGGGAGCGATCAAGGTTAACCTCCACTCCGAAACTGCACCTATCACAGTTGCAAACTTTCTAGATTACGTTGATCAAGAACACTTTGATGGAACGATTTTCCACCGCGTCATGTCCAACTTCATGATCCAAGGCGGAGGCTTCGAATTAAAGAATGACGTCCCCACCGAAAAAAAGACAGGCGACGGGATCCAAAACGAAAGTGCCCGAACCAAGAAAAATTTGCGCGGAACTCTTGCGATGGCCCGTACTAGCGATCCGCACTCCGCAACCGCTCAATTCTTCATCAATGTTGTCGACAATCCAAACCTCGACTATCCCAAGAACGGCGGGGGTTACGCGGTTTTCGGAGAAGTCACCGAGGGCATGGAGATCGTTAACAAGATCAAGATGGTCGAGGTAGGAACCGGTTACTTGAACTCCTTGACACCCGACGGACGAGTCGCCTCCGGACCCCACCAGAATGTCCCACTCATCGATCCCGTGATCATTAAATCGATTCGCCGAGAGCCGAAATCCTGACTCCATAATCATGCTCTGGCTTTTCATTCCTCTTGCCTTCCTTCTGGGATCCATCCCATTTGGACTTCTACTTGGAAAAGTTAAAGGCATTGATATCCGCGAACATGGTTCGGGCAATATTGGCTCCACCAATGTTTTCAGAACTCTAGGAAAAAAGTCAGGGATCATCTGTCTTATTCTAGACATCCTGAAAGGCTTCTTTCCCGTTTTTCTGGCTCGTCACTTTGTTCCGGATGATACAGGCGGCCACACCATTGAGGTCTTGACAGCACTAGCCTCCATCCTCGGCCATAACTATTCGCCGTGGATTGGATTCAAAGGAGGCAAAGGCATTGCCACGTCCGGAGGAGCCCTTCTCGCTCTTATGCCTGCCGCCGTAGTAATCTTGATCATCATTTTTGCCATCTTCACCTTCACCACAAAATATGTATCGATCGGTAGTATCGCCACTGGCTTTGCTCTTCCAATCGTCGCAATTTATGGGTCCTGGCACCACGGTAAGATCGCTGACGGAACCTGGAACAAGCCGCTCTTTTTTTTCTCAATCGTCGCGGGTGCGCTCGCTATTTGGAAACACCGTTCCAATATCACACGCCTACGCGCCGGAACCGAAAATAAAATCGGACAAAAAAAGGAGGCCACCGAATTATGAAATTTCAAAATCCCGTGGTCGTGGGTTCAGGCTCTTGGGGAACCGCACTCGCCGTTTTTCTGGCCAATAAATGCCCCCAGGTTCACTTGATCGGACGAGATGAACAGGTGACTGCCGCGATCAACTCGACTCACTGTAACGAGCGTTACCTACCAAACTCCACGCTTCCACAGAATTTGATCGCCACGACTGATCTTTCTTTGGTCACCAAAGCTGATCTTCTTCTTTTTGTTGTTCCAACTAAAGCCACTCGCTCCACCGCGGAAAACCTCGTTTCCCTAAACATTCCGGAATCTGCAGTAATCCTTTCCTGCGCAAAAGGAATTGAGTTAGAAACCGGGAAGCGCATGTCACAAATTATCGGTGATTACTTCCCCAGCAATCAGATTGCGGTTCTTTCGGGGCCTAACCACGCCGAAGAAATCGCAGAAGGTCTACCCGCCGCGGCCACTATCGGATGCTTGAACGAAGAAGTAGGACTAGCACTTCAGGATATCTTCGCGACAGATCGCTTTCGTTCATACACAAACCATGACATCGCCGGCATTGAGCTCGGTGGAGCAATCAAAAATGTTTACGCCATCGCCGCCGGAGTCACAATGGGGCTTAAGTTGGGAGACAATGCCATCTCCGCTCTGGTCACACGTGCTCTCGCCGAAATGACCCGTCTCGGCACCGATCTCGGTGGAAAAACCGAAACCTTCGCCGGTCTTTCCGGCCTCGGCGACCTCATCGCGACCTGTTTTTCGGTTCATTCCCGAAATCACAAGGTTGGCCTCGCTCTAGGTCAGAATAGATCCTTAGAAGAAATCGTCACGGAACTTGGCATGGTTGCGGAAGGGGTTCCAAATACTCGCTCCATTTACGAGGCAGCCCGCCGCGCAGGCACCCGAACTCCAATTCTAGATGTCGTGTATGCCGTAATCTATGAAAACGTTCCTCCCGCCGAAGCACTCGACCGGCTCTTTCGCCAAGTTCCACGTAAGGAGAGCGAATAATTCAAGACTTTAGACATTTACCTCCTCACAAGAAACGTCCGTTCGCCAGATATCTTAGATTTCCACACGCGACAGTGTGAACCTTCACCAATCTTTTGACAAGGTGATGACTAAAAATGGCCTTGCTCACGGATCACATTCAAAATGTGACACTCCATATTCTAACTTTTAACTTCAGCTCCTATGCTCGACACACACCACCATCTTTGGTCCTACAACACCGACGATTACCCTTGGATCCCTGCTAATACCCCCCTCGCCCAAAACCAGTTACTCGCCGAACTAGAAGAGGTCACCTCTGCAGCAGGAGTTACCGGAACAATCGCTGTCCAGGCTCGGCAAATCATTGAGGAATCAACCTCTCTTCTTAAGATCGCGGACCAAAGTGACCTCATAAGGGGTATCGTAGGATGGTTACCTTTAGTTTCTGAAAATGTGGAGGAAGACCTAGAACACTTTTCCGATCATCCCAAATTTGTAGGAATCCGCCATGTCCTCCAAGACGAACCCGACGAATATTTCCTGCGAAATGATTTCCACCGCGGACTCTCTAAATTACCCACTCATGATCTCCGCTACGATATTCTCCTTTACCAGCATCAGATTCCAGTTGCTACAAAACTAGTCGACCGCCAACCAGAGTTAGGAATGATCATTGATCACATCGCTAAACCAAAGGCTCAAAATGGCCGCATTGAAGCCGAATGGCGCAGTGGAATGAAGGAACTAGCAAAAAGAGAAAACATTCTTGGAGTCAAATTCTCGGGTCTTGCGACCGAATTCTCTGACGAAGATGAAGTTGATCCCTCGACCATTCGGGCCTACTTTGAAGAGACGCTAGAGATTTTCGGCGCTGAGCGCGTTATGTTCGGAACCGATTGGCCTGTATGTCTTTTGAGATTGGCTTCTTACCAAGAATGGTCTGACACCGTAATTGGCCTGACTTCCTCTCTCTCAGTTGACGAGAAAGATCTGATTCTCCACAAAAATGGAGAAACTGCCTATCAACTGAAAAGTTAGGCTGGTCAGAACCCGATTTTCCCCCTTAGCTTTCCGCCCGCGATGACTCTCTCACAAGTTATCTTCCCCAGACACTTTCATAACTTCGATTCCTATTGAGCCTTAACCGCACAGAATACAAGTATCTGATTACGCTCGACCAAATGGAGAAAATCCAGAGAGACTTGGACGATCGGCTTATCGTGGACAGCTTGGCGTCGGAAGACGGTTGCTACCCCATCGTCACGGAGTATTTTGAAACTCCAGATCGAGAATGCTTTTGGGAGAAGGAAAGACGCCTTGCCAGCCGGCGGAAGATTCGGGTTAGAATTTATGGCTGCGAGGGCGGAAAAATCCCTCCCACCGGCTTTATTGAGATTAAGCACAAACACTTTGGTCTCGGAGCCAAACGAAGACTTTTTCTCCCCGTGGAAGAGGCGATCGAGTTTGCAAATGGTAATTACGATATCCTGAAAACCATAAAACGCGATTGGACGAGGACTGAACGCATGATCATCAAAGAACTCTTCGACCTCGTTGAAAGGCGTAAATTTGGTCCTGCAATTCAACTTCGATATGATCGCAAGGCGCTGATGACTCCCGATGGCCAGCTTCGAATTACTTTCGACACCCGCTTGATGTGCCGCTCAAACCTCCTACCACTGGAGGCTGACGACCAAAGATTCGAGGATTACATCATCCCTGCCAATAAATCAATTTTTGAGGTGAAATCAATCGGCCCAGTTCCTTTTTGGTTCCGTGAATATGGAGGTGAAGAGGGACTTGTAAGACGAAGCTTTAGTAAGTTTTGCACCGCTATGAAAGAAGTCGATCCAGTGCTTCGCTCACAAATCGGAAAACTTAAGCAGCCGGCAGCCTGATCACACCCGAAAAGAACCCAAATTCCTCCACACCAAAACACATCACTTTATGGACCCCGTTATTGCATTCTCTTTAGACAGTATCATCGACACCCTTGAGACCATCAGGCAAAGCGACCCTAAGCCCCTAGAAGTTCTAGGAGCCATGGGCATGAGCTTCTTCCTGAACATGTTAGTCGGACTTCTTTACAAGAGCACTTACAAGGGCACGCGCTACTCACAAGATTACGTTCACACCCTGGTTATTATTGGAACCGTAACGACCATCCTCATCATGGTCGTCAATGGAAACCAAGCTGTTGCCTTCGGCATGTTTGCCGCATTTTCCATGATTCGCTTCAGACGTAATCTGGGGCAATCGCGTGACCTTGCCTTTATCTTTTTTGCGATGGCGACAGGCATGGGAGTTGGAGCTCGCGAATACGAAATCGTTTTAGTTACCACGATAATCGTTGGACTCGCCATTTGGTTTATCTCCAAGCGAGACGCCTTCGCTCCAAAGCGCGCGTCTCACCAGCTTCGCATCCGCGTAAACAACGACGTCGACTTCTCTAAAGCCTTCAATGATATTTTCGATAAATTTACAGATGCTACCGAGATGATCAGCGTGGAGTCAGTCCAAGCTGGAATGATGAGTGAGCTCCGCTACGGGATCGTCCTTAAGAATAACGTCCAAATCTCTGACTTCATGGAAGAGATCCAGATCGCCTGCGGAAACAATCGTGCCATCCTGACATCGACCACTCGAGACCTCGAATTCTAGGCTCGGAGCCTTTTTCCTCCTTCACAATCCCGATGGGCCATTCCGGCCATCGGGATTTTCTTTTCGCTCCAGACTTGAATGCGACGAGCACTCCCCCAAGACTCTCCACCTTATGTGGAAGGGCCGATTTTCAAAAGCAACCGCTGATCTTGTTCAACAATATGGAGAATCCATCTCCTATGACTGGCGCTTATATTCGCACGATATCTTGGGATCAATCGCCCACGCCAGGGCCCAAGTCAAAGCTGGAATCTTGACCGAGGATGAATTCTCCCAAATCGAAAATGGACTTCGCGAAATTGAGAATGAAATTTCAGGAGGCCACTTCGAATTCTCGATTGAACACGAGGACATCCATATGAATATCGAAGCAGCTCTCACCGAAAGGATCGGGGCGGCTGGCGCGAAGCTTCACACCGCACGTTCCCGAAATGATCAAGTTGCCACAGACACTCGCCTCTATTGTCGGGACGCTATTGATGACCTCCTCACTCTTCTTGGTGGCCTTCAGAATGCGCTCCTCGATCAGGCAAGCCGTTACGCTGAAACAGTCCTTCCAGGATACACACACCTGCAGCGTGGCCAGCCAGTGACCGTCGGGCACCACCTTCTCGCCTACGTTGAAATGCTAGCCCGAGATAAAAGCCGCCTTACTGAGGCCCGTCGTCGGGTCAACGTTTCCCCGCTAGGCTCTGGCGCCCTTGCAGGCTCAACTATTAATCTTGATCGCGAAGCAATTGCAGCGGAGCTGGGTTTTGACTCAGTCACCACAAATTCGATGGATGCCATTTCTGATCGTGACTACATTGCCGAGCTTCTTTTCGACTTTGCCCTCATCGGCGCTCACCTTTCTCGACTTTCTGAGGACTTAATCCTCTGGTGTTCCAGCGAATTTGGGTTTGTCACCTTATCCGATGCCCACACCACCGGGTCATCTCTGATGCCTCAGAAAAAAAACCCTGATGTTTGCGAACTCACGCGTGGAAAGACCGGTCGGCTTTATGGCAATCTAACCTCAATCCTAACCTCGGTGAAGGGACTTCCACTCACCTACAATCGAGACCTCCAAGAGGACAAAGAACCCCTTTTCGACTCTATCGATACCCTTACCATCGCGTTCAAAGTAAACACCGAAATGATTTCTGAAATGGAAATCAATGAAGACGCATGTGCCGCCGCTTCAGAAGACCCGCTTCTCCTTGCCACGGACCTTGCAGACTGGCTTGTGAAACAAGGAATACCTTTCCGCACAGCTCACGAGCTGGTCGGAAAAGCCGTTGCGATTTCAGTCCAATCAAACATACCGCTCAACAAGCTCGACCTCACCGAAGTTGACCCGGCATTCACACCGGAAGCCTCAGGTGTATTTTCGTTAAAAACAGCTCTCGAAGCCCGGACAAATCCAGGAGCACCTTCAATAAAAAACGTCCGCGCACAAATCGCCCGCTGGCGGAACGCTTAGGTAGTGAAATCCCGCAAAGCCTGCCCAGTAAGAGATTTTTCACTTTTTCTAACTTCGGCTGGAGTCCCAGTTGCTACAATGTTGCCACCCCCCACCCCTCCAGTGGGTCCGAGATCAATGATGTGATCACAAACTGAGATCACATCTAGATTATGCTCAACCACAACCAACGAATGCCCGGCGTCCCGAAGCTTTAACAAAGCTTCAAGGAGCACCTGCACATCCTGATAGTGCAAGCCAGTCGTGGGTTCATCCAAAAGATAAAGCGTATGCCCCGGCGCTGATTTAGATAGCTCGCATGCCAACTTGACGCGCTGAGCTTCACCGCCCGAAAGCGTGTTAGCAGCTTGTCCAAGCCGCACGTAACCTAACCCGACATCAAAAAGTGTATTCATAATCACACTCAATCTCGGAACCGCTCCAAAAAACTCCCGCCCCTCCTCAATCGTCATTTCGAGTATATCGGCAACACTCTTCCCTCGATAACGCACATCGAGAGTCTCGCGATTGTAGCGATGCCCTTGGCAAGCCTCACACTCGATCCAGACATCCGGTAAAAAGTGCATATCAATCCGGATCGAACCTCCACCCTGGCATTTCTCACAGCGCCCACCTTTAACATTAAAACTAAAACGCCCTGCTTTGTAACCACGCTGCCTCGACAGAGGAAGCTGAGAAAACAGATCGCGCACTAAATCAAAGGCACCAGTATAGGTTGCCGGATTGGATCTCGGACTTTTACCTAGTGGACTCTGGTCTACAATTACCACTTTCTCGAGATACTCTAGGCCCTCAATCCCTTCGTGCTTTCCTGGCTCGTCCTTAGCTCGATGAAACTTTCTAGCTAAAGCACGACGTAAAACCCGATCAACTAGAGTCGATTTGCCACTCCCGCTTGGCCCCGTCACACCAACCAACTGCCCTAGGGGAATCGTGACATCCTCACCTTTTAGGTTGTTCTCACGCGGTCCTTTAATTGTTAATTTGAACGCCGATTTTCTTTTTCTAGAATTCACCGTTGGCACTCCTCTTCGAAGCCAGCATCCCGTTGGAGTATCAAGCTTCGCAATTTCGGCCGGAGTTCCCTGTGCCACTAACTCCCCACCGTGTTTCCCTGCCGCCGGACCAATCTCAACCACTTGGTCTGCCGCCTTCACCATCGCCTCATCGTGCTCTACCACAACGACCGTATTTCCAGAATCTCGCAAACGCTGTAAGGCCTGAATTAAACGCTCATTATCCAGTGGATGCAGCCCGACACTAGGTTCATCTAGGACATACAAGACACCAGCTAAACCAGCACCCAACTGTGTCGCGAGCCTTACTCTCTGGATTTCACCTCCAGACAAAGTCCCGCTCGCACGATCTAGCGCCAGATAACCTAACCCAACTTCATCAAGAAAAGATAAACGTTTTTCTAACTCAGCAAGCACCCCTTTCATCGCCACTTGGCGGTCCGCAAAACCTTCCACCGTCCCGACCCAATCAAGAGCCTCACCAATGGGAGTTGAACAAAGTTCGTCAATCCCCTTCGCTCCATCTTTCCCCTTCAGGGTTACCGCCAGATATTCCTTTTTGAGCCTCTTTCCTTTACACACTTTGCACTCACGCGAAGTCATAAATCTCCCCATACTTCTTTTAACTCCATCACTTTCAGTCTCGCGGTAAAGACGCTCAACCTGCTTACAAATCCCCTCAAATTCCTTCTTCCAAGAAACAGTCGCTCCGTCTTTTTCCCAAGGAACTTCAATTTTCGTATCGCCGGTCCCATAAAACAAAGCCCGTTTGAAATTCTCTGGAAAACTATCAAATCGCTCATTTAGACTTACTCCAAAAAAACTGGCCAAAGCTTCGATATGTAACTGGTTCCAACCTTTCTTCTTTTTTGAGACCTTGCTCCAAACAGCCACAGCACCCTCGGCTAACGATTTACTCGGGTCCGGAACAACCAAAAATGGATTACAAAAAGCCTCCGTTCCAAGCCCATGGCAAACTTCACATGCTCCTAAGTGAGAATTGAAAGAGAAATGTTTTGGAGTCAGTAGCGGCAGCTCAAATCCAGTTTTGGCATTCCGATAACTTGTAGCAAAAGCTAGCTCCTCCCAATGATCGGCACCGCGTTCCTGCGCTAGAGCACGCACCTCAAGTCCGCAAATCCGTATCGCAATCTCAACACTGTCCGCCATCCGAGAATCCACTCCCTCTTTCACAACTAAGCGATCCACTACAATTTCAATCTCACCACCGTCTTCCGGCCAAACTTCTTCGGCAGCCTCCAACTCGATGACTTCCCCCTTAACACGCACCCTCACAAACCCCTGCCGTTGAAGATCGGAAATCATTCCCTTCGAATCACCCTCCGTCGTGATCGGCGCCAATAAGATTACCCGACTCCCCTCGGGACGGTTGGAAAGACTCTTTACGATGTCGGCCGTCGACATCCGCATCAGCTCCTCACCAGTTTCTGGATCGTGAGGCACTCCGACTGCCGCATAAAGAATACGAAGAAAATCGTGAATTTCGGTCACCGTTGCAATCGTAGACCGGGGATTACCCGCACCGGTTCGCTGCTCAATCGCAATTGCAGGACTTAGCCCCTCGATCGAATCAACCTCTGGCTTCTCTAGCTGATCAAGAAATTGCCGTGCATAAACCGAAAGCGATTCCACATACCGGCGCTGTCCTTCAGCATAGAGTGTATGAAATGCTAAACTCGACTTACCACTCCCACTCACCCCAGTAATGGCGATCATTTTTCCACGCGGTAAATCAACATCAAGCCCTTTGAGGTTATGTTGGCGTGCTCCTCGAATCCTGATCACACCGGAATTAGTTGCTGGTTCAGCCATTCTAGTCAACTGCCGCAAAAGAAAACCGCACCGAAAACGAATCCGGTACGGTTTTTAGAGAAACTGGAGGCGGAGGCGAGAATCGAACTCGCGAATACAGGTTTTGCAAACCCGCGCCTTACCACTTGGCTACTCCGCCCTCGGGCGAAGATCTAATCTCCTAGCCGGCACCTGTCAATACCCTGATGCCTGAAAGGCTCATTCTCGCCGCTTCAGGATGAAATCTGCTCTTTTCCACCAATCACCCGTTTGATAACCTCTCCACGCCATGGCATACCTACGTCATCTCATTGGGCTCGTTTTCTTGGCCCTTCTTACCGCTCCATTACTGGCCCAAACACCAGAAGAGCTTGCAAGACTCGATCCTGGTGGTCTCTACTACCAAGCTTGGTCACTTGTCAAACAGGCCGAGGAACTTGAAAAAAAAGAAGACTTTGTCGAATCGTTTACAAAATACCGCAAAGCACGGTCATTCTTTGACCTCATCACAATCACCCATCCAAACTTCAAACAGAAAGAAGGGCTTAAATGGCGGACCAAGTCCACGACCGAGGCCATGCAGAGGATCCACGCCAGCGCCCTTGCCCAACAGAAGGAACGACAAGACGCCGGCAAAACGCCTCTTTTGGAGGTGCCTGGCGAAGCAAAAGCTAAACTCACAATTCCTGGGAAAGTTGACCCCAACGGACTAGCCACTAAGACGATTCGTGACCTGCAGGCTGAAATCAAAAGCTTTAACGCAGATCTCCGCCGCCGCGCCAACATGCGTGATGCTGAAAGCGCTAGAATTCGCCGGCAAATACAAGAACGCCAAACCCAGCTCTCCCGCCTCGCAGCATCCCCGCTGAGAAATCAGGTAGCCGAACTCAATCAACAAATCGAACAACTCCGACAGGAACGTGATGCCATGGCTGCGGCCCGAGACAAAGCGCTGGCCGATCAACGACTCACCTTACAGCAGCTTGCCTCAACTCAAAAAGCTCTGCTTGCCGCAAGAAATGAAGAGGAACGGCTGAAAGCCATCATTGCCAAACAGACCAAAATCAACAACAGGGTTGCCGAGGGGCAGCAAGGCCAGATCGATGCCCTTAAGACAACAATCAAAGAAAAAGACCGACTTCTGAACGAATCTAATCGCGTCAAAGCTGTCTTGGAAACCCGGCTAACCCAATCGGAAAAAATGGTGACTGAGCTCCGTCAAGAGCGGCTCGGTCTCATCGAAGAGCGCGACCAAATGAAGGCGCTTCTTGGAATGGACGAAACCGACCGAATCCAAAATCTTATCACCCAAAATGTTAGCCTCAGCAAAGAGCTTAATGAGGCCAAAGCAAACCTCGAACTTGTTCAACAAGACGCCAACGCTTCAAAGGATAAGATCCTCATCGCCAAACAGACTCTCGTGGTTGCCAAGGCAAAGATTCAAAATCTACAGAAAAGTGACATGCAAAGTAAGCTGCGCATGGACCGACTGCAAAAACGTCTCAAGCAAGCTGAAAATGACCTTCTCGCACAACTCAACGGAGGAACGCTTAATAAGCGAGGAAAGGAGGAAGTCGCTCTGCTTCGAGGAGTGATCGACAAGCTCAAAGCAAAGATACAAGCCCAGCAAGGTGCCGCTGAACTCCTCTTGAAACAGGGTGAAAAATTGGGAGCGAATGACCAGAATTGGAAAGATGCACTTGCTCGTATTAGTGGGGATGAGAAAATGGAACTGACCATTGAGGAAATGGAACTGATAGAAAAGACCGCTCCGCTCAGCCCAAGCCTTGAAAGTAATATCACTCCAAGCCCCGAGGAACTCGCCGCTGGGACTTCACAACTCCGAGCCGCCAATAAAAACCTAAATACTGTGGCACGACGCCTCTTTGCGAAAGGAGATTTTCAAGCCTCACGGGGAGCCCTCGAACTCATCGTGGATCAGGATCCCGGAGCCTGGGAGGCCATGATTAACCTTGGCATTGTCCAACTTCGGCTGGACGACCCAACAGCGGCTACTAAGCAATTTGAACAATCAATCCTTGTAGCCGGTGACCGGAAAATCCCCTACGCTCACTTTATGCTCGGGGATTCGCTTTATCGCGTTGAGCTTTTCGAAGAAGCCGAGCAGGAACTCCGACGCTCACTTTCCTTTGAACCTCAAAATGCATTGGCTCACATTCTCCTTGGAAATATTGCCGGTAAAACCAACCGCTTTGACGATGCTGAATTTCACTTTCTGGAAGCGATCGCTCGGGATCCCAATTTATTCGAACCCTACGTCAATCTTTCCATCATCTACCTCCGGAAGGGACAAAAAGACGAGGCTCGAAAGTATTACCAGCGCTACCTTGCGAAGGGTGGTGCCGCCAGACCACCGTTGGAAACTCGTCTCAGCAACTAATTCTCGCTTGGACTTGGTTCACCTCATGGCCTAGCCTTCCGATGTGGCTAGAACATACCTTGATGACGACTTCCTTCTCTTCTCCGAGACAGCCCGCAAGCTTTTTCACGATACTGCGAAAAATCTCCCAATTATCGATTATCACACTCATCTCCCTCCAGATGAGGTCGCTACTAACCAACGTTGGGAAAACATCACCGATCTCTGGCTTGGTCATGACCACTACAAATGGCGTGCCATGCGAGCCAATGGGATTCCAGAATCTCACATCACCGGCAATGCTTCTCCAAAAGAGAAATTCCGTGCCTGGGCCGAGACTATTCCGAATACCCTTCGAAATCCACTCTACGACTGGACTCACCTCGAGCTCCGCCGCTGCTTCGGCATCGATACTCTTTTGGGCCCAGAAACAGCAGACAAAATTTGGGAAGCTTGTAACGATCGCCTAACAGACGAAGATTTCTCAGCACAAGGTCTCCTTCGTAAGTTTCGAGTTGATGCTGTTGGCACTACTGATGACCCCACCGATAGCCTCTCCCATCACGAAACAGCAAATGCCTCAAATTGCCCTACTAAGATTTATCCAACCTTCCGGCCTGACAAAGCATTCTTCGTTGACCGTCCTACTGTGCTAATCCCCTGGCTCAACCAGCTTGGTGGAAATATTATTAGCTTCGCTGATTTCCTTTCGGCGTTAAGGGCTCGTCATGATTACTTCCACGATAAGGGCTGTCGCTTGACCGACCACGGAATGCGCTATGCATTATCCAAGCCATGCGACGAAAGGAAAGCAGATCAAATTCTCGCTAAAGTTCGAGAAGGCCAAGCCGCCAATCAAGAAGAGGCCGATGCTTTCGGTGCTCTCATTATGTATCACGTCGGTCAGTGGGTTTCCGAAAAAGACTGGACGATGCAACTCCATTTGGGACCAAAGCGAAATCCTAACACTAGACTCTTTGATAAACTAGGTCCCGACTCAGGATTTGATACCATCGGCGATTGGCCTCAGGGCGAGGCGCTTTTATCGTTCTTAGATTCCCTGAGCAAACTCAACAAGCTACCAAAGACGATCGTTTATAACCTCAATCCACGCGATAATGCCGTCCTAGCCGCCGCCTGCGGCTCTTTTCAGGAGGCCCCAATCCGTGGGAAAATCCAATTTGGCTCCGGATGGTGGTTCAACGACACCCTTCAGGGAATGGAGTCTCAAATTAACACGCTCTCGGCGATCGGCCTTCTCTCCCACTTTGTTGGGATGCTTACCGATTCAAGATCTTTTTTATCCTTTCCAAGACACGAATATTTCCGCCGTTTGCTTTGTAACATCGTGGGACAAGATGTCGAAGACGGTAAGCTGCCAAATGACGAACGCCTCATCAGTAAGATGATTGGGAATATTTGCTACCATAACGCTGAATCCTACTTTGGACTCCCTCATCATTCAGAAGATCTCTTAGCCTAACCCCCCAAAACTGGCGCATTTCAGCCTCATTTTTTTCTAAAAAGCGCGGTCGCTCTTTTGGCAGACGATGTTAGTATCTTGTTGTTTTAAATATTGAGTAAATCCCATGCTTAAGATCGCTTCCCCGGTGAAACGAAACCCTCTTCTGATTGATTGAACCCGATGCTTAATATCATCTTTGCCAACCCCCACTTCTTGTGGTTGCTCATTCCGCTTATCGGAGGACTTGTTTGGCGTTGGTTCAGCGTTCCAGCTTCTATTGCTGTCTCTTCCACAGACCACTACACCAAGACTACACCGAGGAAGAATTTTGCGCCCCGGCACCTACTTCTATTGCTAGAAATTTTCGCTGCGGCAGCCTTCATCTTTGCACTCGCTCGTCCCCAGTCTGATATGGAAATCGTTCCTGTGACCAAGGAAGGGACTGACATCATGCTAGTGCTCGACTACTCCAACAGTATGGATGCCTTTGACCCAGCATCTGATATGGATGATTCCGCAGTTCGAAAAGGCATTGCCCAAGGCCGAATAAAGGACCGCCTAGGTGTTGCAAAGGATCAGATCAACCGATTCGTTTCGAGACGTTCAGGCGATCGGATCGGCCTCGTTATTTTTGGACACCTTGGCAACCTCGCAGTAGACCCAACGATCGATCACGACCACCTCATCGGTTATGTCAATCAGCTCGAGAACTCGCTTCTTTCGCAGAGTGAACGCGGCACCAATATTGCCGGCGGAATCAGTCAAGGAATCATCGCTTTAAAGGACTACAATGAAACGAGACGCACTATCGTCCTAATCACTGACGGTGATCACACAGTTCCTGATCCCGTTTACACCCCAGTAACAGCTGCGGAAGCAGCAAAAAAACAAGACATCACGATTCACACTGTCGGCATTGGAAGTGACGACCCCTTTCTGCTAGGACCACTTTCACGCATGGGCGCGACAATCCGCTTCGACACCAGAAACCTCGAAAAGATAGCTTCGATCACCGGCGGCCAATTTTTTAGGGCAAAGGATAACAAGGGTTTTGAGGATGTCATGGATACCATCGACGCTCTTGAAAAAACGTCAAAACAACGTCCAGCCCTGATTTATCAGCGCGATCTATACCCCACTCTTTTGCTCGGAGGAATCGCAGCCCTCAGCCTTGCTATTTGTCTTCGTTACACCGTACTTCGAGAAATCTCTTAGACTTAGTTATCAAAATGGAATTCCTCGCCCTCAAAAACCTCTTCTGGGTCCTACCAATCATTATCGTGTCCATTAGTTTCGCTGCGTGGTCTTACCATCAGCGGAAGAAGGCTATCTCTCTTCTAACGCAGAACTCTGGGCATTGTAATCTAAAGTCAAACGCCTCTCCGGTTCGCCGCCGGATCCTCGGGATCGCTCTTCTCGCTTCGCTTTTACTTGCGGGGATTTCCGCCCTTCGCCCGATCAGCGGGTTCGTCAGAACTGAGTTCAAACGTCCTTCAAAAAATCTGGTTGTCCTCTTCGATATTTCCAAATCGATGACAGCAAAAGACACCGAAGGAATTAGTCGAAATGACGCCGCGAAGCTTCTCTTGCGAGAATTTATTAATTCTCGCCCCACTGATCGTATCGGCCTGATTTCTTTCGCGGGAGATACCTTTATCGAGACTCCCATCACCCGGAGCCGGGCCACCCTCCTCAAACGGGTGAATCAAATTCAGCCCGGTGACTTCTTAGTTCCAGGCACCGACATCACCTCTGCTCTCGAGGAAGCTCAAAATCTTCTTACCGAAGAACCTCCACCGGGATCAGCGATTATCGTTCTTTCCGATGGAGACAACGTTACCGGCGGAGATCCAGAAAAGGTCCTAGCGCAACTTAAGAAATCCAAAGTCCCCATTATTGCGGTTGCCTTTGGAAAAGATGGAGTAGCAGCCAACGTGCCCCAGACCGAAATGTTCACGCAGGCAGATCATAATACGGTTAAGCAACTCTCCCAAGAAACCAACGGACTCTTTCTTAGCGCTTCACCAAAGGAAGTAGATGCTCAAATTACAAAGCTCAACACCCGTGTCGACACGATTGAGTTGGATGGTGAAAATATCGCCGGTGAACTCTACGAACGACCCCAAGATATTTTCGTCTGGCCTCTTACCTTAGCTCTTATCTGTCTCATGACCCACATCTTGCTCCCGCTTAGAACCAAGAATTGGCATTCACTGACAACCGCAATCGTCTTTCTTCTTTCACTTTCCCCAAGCCTTTCCGGCGAACAAGTCGATTCATACGACGAAGCACTAGAGGTTGCCAAAGCAGAAGAACTGTCAGTCATGGTGATATTCACTGGATCAGATTGGTCAAAACTCTCGATTACATTCGAACAAGAGATTCTCACGCACCAAATTTTCAAAAAATGGGTCGAGACTAAAATTATATGGACGCTCATCGACCTTCCCCGTGTTGGGCTCACTGATGTAGAAAGGCGCAGCCGCCGCGCCCTCATGAAAAAACTGGGGGTCGAAACCTTTCCAATGGCGGTCTTTTTAGACCTTAACGAGAACCCCATCGGCTCCCTGACCCACGATCCCAAAGGGCCCAGTTCATGGATCGAGCGCGCGGATGCCATCTTAAAGGGCGAGATTGCAGCCGCCGACACTGCCGCGTCGACAGATTACCTCCCTGAAGAGATCCGAAAAAGCCTCGAAGATCCTGCTCTTACCGAGACCCAGAGAAGTATCCGCTACTATAACAAGGCTCTAGAGCTTGAGAAAGCTGAGCCTGAACTCACCCTTAAATCTGCCGACCGGTTTAAGCTACTGCTTGATCTTTACAGTAAGGCTGCTGACGCAGCTCCGATTCCCCGAAACGATCTAAAATTCGCCGCTCTCCACAAGCGCGGGCTCCTCCACCACAGAAAGGGCCAATCAAACGTCCCCAAATCTCAACAAGAAATCATGATGATGGCGATGCAGGAACGTTCCGATCCGATAAAACTTCTCAAGCGTGCTAAAAGTTCATTCAAAAAGGCCCTCGAGATTTATAAGGGTGCCGCACCCCTGAAGCCAGCAGACGAGCAACTCAGCGACAACCTCGCCCTAGTTTACAAAAACATCTCACGAGTTCAGGCCTACCTTGATTTTCTTGCGGCGTTCCAAGATGCCATTGAGAACACCCAAAACGCTCTCGACCAGGAAAATCGATTCGTCGAAAGTCTCAAGCGCGATGTCAACACACTGACCGAAGTGAACAAGAAGACAATCGAAAGCGCCGTGAACTCGATTCAAAACCTTATCGTCAGAGCAGAGGCAATTGAAGATTCCCCGACCATTCTCCCGGAAGAAGGTTTAAAAGATTACCGTCTAGCCGAGGAGGATATCGTTCTGGCACCCTCCCCACATCGTGAACGCCGGCTCGAGCAAGCAGCTCAGCATATTCAAGATGCCCTAGATCACCTCATTGATCCCCAACAACAACAGCAGCAACAACCATCTCAAGGTGAAGGTGAATCCGAAGACGGCGAACAAAGCGAAGGTGAGGAACCAGACGGCGAAGGTGGCCGCCAAGACAATCAGGAAAATCCGCAGGGGGATCGCCCCGAAGGCGATGAACCTGCAGCTGGAGATAAGGGCGAAGACGAGGGTCAGGGCGAGCCCGATGACAATGATCTCAAGAGAGCCGAAAAAGAAGGCGGCGATCTACGCTCGCGTCTTCTAAGAAAGCAGCAGCAAGAATATCTCCGAAATGGTCGACGAATCCCCCGTAGTAAGAGCCACTAATTTTCGCAACCAAAATGCTCCGACTCCTTCTCATTTTTAGTCTCTTTTCGGCCACGGTCTGTTTGGCACAAGACTACCGGGTTTCCCGACCACCAAATATTATTACTGAGGACCGGATTGAATACGTCAGTATCGTGACCAGAGCCGAAATGGAACTGGGCAAACTTCCTGAACATCCCAAAATCACCTGGCTCGGTTACTCCAGTATTCGGCTTCCTAATGATGCCTATGGAAACATGCAAACCGATAACCGGATCTCATTTATCGCGACCTCACCAGGGTTAATCGATTTCCCTCCTGTTCCAATCGTGCTTGAAAACAAGGAGTTTTTTATTCGAATCGGGGAGATAAAAGCAACAGAAAACACCACTTCAAAAACCGACACCCGCTTAGAGATCCTCTGGAACGGAAGTGCTAAGATTCCAAAACAAGTTCATTTGGGTGAAGCTGTAGAGGTTCAATTTATCGAACTTGTTGAAAACAAGAACAATCGATTCCGAGGAAGTTCATATTTTTCTCAGCCCTCAAACCGGATCGAGGGAGCGCAGTGGCATCAATACCTGCGTTACTCAGGACGCAAACCAGTTCCTAGTGACTATTTCTATACCTATTCCCAAGGCGGGTTCTTCAGTCGCTACGGAAGCCCTGAGAACTATAGCGAGATGGCACAAGAAATCGAGGGGGTTGATTACAACCTCCGCGCCTACAAGGCTCGTTTGTATTTCACGAAAATTGGAAAATCGACCGGACACCTCAGCGCGACTCTTGGGACTTCTAGGGTTCGCTCCAAACATCGAACACACGTCATTCCATTTGAAATTGAAGTGCTTCCCATTCCGCCCATTCCTAATAACCAGGCGATCGATTCGGGACTTGTAGGAGACTGGGAGTTTCAAATCGACTACCGCCCTCTTCAACCTGCAGCCTCTCGCCCCTTTATCATCGACATTTCAATCACCGGCCAGGGAAACCCAAATCTTCGGAACGACTTCGATTTTTCAAGCCAAGGCTTCCCATCCGTGGAAAGCGATCTCTATCCAAAGGTCGGCAGTAACTATGATTTTTGGGAAGGAGACTTCACGCAAACTCTTCTACCAACCGGAAAAGTAGGAACCCTACCCGCAATCACCCTCGCCTCTTTCGACACCGTCGACGACAAATGGCGTTTCCAAAAAATTACACCAACTCTAAACCTTCCAGGGACCAGTGACATCACTTCATCAATGACTCCTAGAATCGACGCTGGTACCGTCACCACACGCCCGGTTTTACTCAACCTACCGGCCTCTACCTTTGGAGCCTTCGCTCTTGCTCCTTTTCTCCCGTTTCTTTTCGGCCTCGCCAAGAAACGACTTGATTCGCGAGATCCAGAGCAAAGGAAACGGGAACAAACTCTTAAGCGTCTGATTATAACCTTCAAATCAGGACAAGGAACAGCAGAGGAAATTGATAACGAATTACTGCCCATTCTTCGGCACAAAACCCGACTCCCTTCAGGATCAACTGTAAGAGAAATTGCGAGTGCACTTGATGATCAAGAGCTCGCCAAGAGCCTCGAAACCCATGCCGAAAATTCGTTTTCAACTCAGGAAAGGCCATTCGACTTCATTGCATTGGGGCGCGAACTCACAAAGATTTCGCTCCTGCTGTTGATCAGCATTAGCTCCCTAAAGGGCTCAAGCTTGGAGGAAGCCAATCAAGCGTTTAACGAGGCGAACTTCACCAAAGCAATCAGCATCTACGATAGTCTCATTAAAGAGAGCCCCGACCGCGGATCCCTGCACTACAATCTGGCTCAAGCCCACCTTTCCGCAAATGCCCCCTCTCGCGCACGAGCATCCTGCCACACCGCGCTTTTACTTGATCCACTAGACAAGGACGCGCGGTCCTTGATGAGTGACATTCGCGAGCGCCAGGGTGATCTTACCGTTTCCCGAAACCGATTTCTCGATCTTCGTCCGGATCAATGGGTCGTCGTAGCTGCTGTGATCTGGGTTATGACCTTCTTGTTTTTTGGGGTCCGCAAGTTCAACTCACTCCCCCGCTGGCCTGGGTTTACTCTTGGAGCCATCGCGCTCCTCTGTTTAGGAACCGCCGCTTGGCGACAGGTCCAACATTACTCCTCCGATCAATACATGGTTCTTGCCGACGAACTCCCCCGCGAACCCAAGGCGGGCACACCCGATTGGAACTATCCCGCACTTAGGGCGGGGCAAATCGTTCAAATTTCCGAGGTCAATGAAACTCATGCCCTCGTTCAATCATCCGAAAGCACCTTCTGGCTTCCCATAAATGAACTTCAACAAGTCTGGTAAATGAAAACTATTCTCATTGCTGCCGCATTAGCTTCTCTCCTTCCCGCCCAGACAATCACCTGGACCAAAGAACACGAAATCTCCGTTCAAAATAGCGCAACTCAATTTGCTTCGAACCTGTCGAGCCAAATGGTTATTGTTGGCCGACTTGGTTTATCCGAAACAAGACCAGCAGTCGTTATTAGCCTTAACGGCCATATCCTTTCTCCATTCTTACCGAGCATTGACGGAGAGGATGCCCCTTATCTTCTTTATCGGATCGATGGTTCTCGTATCGAACTCGAAACAGTCGCTGAAAATCCAAAGCGCTTCGTTTCCTTACTCAAAATCAAACAACCACCACCTGAGCTCGTTCCAGTCCGAGTTTCAAAAACCCTAGATCACACTGTGCTCGTGCCCACCACAGCGCCCATCTCTTCAATCGGAGAGCCTCCAAGCCTCTTCGTAGATCATCTTGAGTTTGCTCCTCCAGAGGAAGCAAAAGCCCTCCGACTAGATAGTACACTTTACACTCTGGGAGCCCCTGTCTTCGACCTCTCCGGCGCGTTGATCGCCACCACTTTGAAGGGTCGCGAAACAAATACTCCAGCCCTTATGATCCAATGGTTAATTGCCGACTTCCCGGAACTTGATGCCATCCTAGCGAATGAAACTATTTCGGACCTTGAGGCACTACCACTCGCGCCAAAGACCACTCAAGAAGAAGCGAGAGAAATCGTGATCTCGCCCATCACCCGCGCACGACAGCGTTTCATTCAAAAGTCACACCAAAACCCACTCCCCTGTGTCCTTGTCTCTAACAAAGGGGCGCAAGCAACTCACTCAGTTATTGGAACGACTATTCACTCGGAAGGGCTAATCATCACGAAAGCCAGTGATCTTGGCCCATCCCTTGTAGTTCGTTACAACGGAAAAAACTATCCAGCAGTTCTTCTTTCGACTGACGAGACCACCGACCTTGCATTAGTTGGCATCTCCGAATCAGGGATGCCAGTCGTACGTTGGATCGATGAACTTCCAAAAGCCGGCTCAGTCGTGGCCTCTCCAATCTTACTTCAGGAATCCACAGATGAAATGGTTGTAGAAGCGACGTCCTATGTAGGAATTTTTAGCCATGTTCTAGGAATGGGAATTCCCACTGTCCATGCGACAAGCCAGGTTACCAGCCTAGGGGTCACCACTGAACAACTTGATTCAGGATTAACGATCGCAGCGATCAAGCCTGATACACCGGCTTTCGAATCTGGACTTTCACCCGGAGACCTCATTAAAAAAATAAATAACCAGCCGATCAATAACCGAGCCGATCTGACAGCATTTTTAGATCGTTGCGAGGTTGGAGAAAAAGTTACTGCCGAAATTGCGCGGGCTGGGTCCAAGAGCTCGCATGAGATTAAACTCATTTCGCCGCTCATAATCCCTCCGGTCACCGGCCTCAATCTTGCAAAGAATCTCTCCATGGTTCCCAGTATTAGGCGAGCCCCTTTTCCCGACGTGATTGTCCACAGCATCCCAATTAATGCTTGGGATTGCGGGTCTCCAGTCTTCGACATCAATGGAAATGCTCTAGGGCTTAATATCGCCGCAATTTCTCCAGCACGAACGATCGCTCTCAAACCAAAAGAAATTCGTGCAGCAATCGACCGCCTTCTCGCCAAAACCCGCGCATTTTAGTCTCGATGAAAACCTTACTTTTCTTCCTCAGCTTCACAGGAACTGTCTTTTCCCAAACTCCAAAGGATTTAGATCGAATCGTTCGAAAACTCGTCCCGGACTTGGTCGATGCAACTGTTGCGATCATGATCAACGGGGGCTCTGGTTCCGGCGTAATTGTAAGCCCGGAGGGATTGGTAATTACTGCTGCACACGTTACGAGTGATCCTAAAAAGCAGATGAAAGTCCTTCTTTCTGACGGACGAGAACTTCCAGCAACTAGTCTTGGAGTTGATCACGAAACTGACGGCGCGCTCTTACAGATCAACGCACCCGGGCCTTTCCCCTACCGGCCATACGTCGAAACAAAAACCTACAAGGTCAATGACTGGGTCATTGCGACTGGCCACCCTGGAGGCCCAGTCGTAGGCCGTCCCGCTCCGGTTCGACTAGGCCGAATAAGCGAAGCCGGAACTAAGAGTGGCTTCAGCGACGCCATCACAACCTCGGCAATGGTGATCTCAGGCGACTCTGGCGGCCCCCTTTACAACCTTAAGGGTGAGGTCATCGGGATTAATAGTAACATCAGTGGTTCCTGGCGAATCAACAAACACGTTCCTCTGCCCTCGATTGTGGCACGTTGGGATGCACTGATAGCTGGGGAAGCATTTGGCCGACCAATGCAACCACAACAAGAAGTGGGAGATCTTTTTAATGAACCCTATGCCGAGCTTAGGGAGCGCTTTGAAGATGCCCTCAGTAAACATAGTAAAGACGACCCAGATGGCATGGCATTGCTCAAAAAACCACGACTTTTGGATCCCCACCACATGCAGAAGTTCCTAGATCGCTGGGAGCCAGATCCCGAAGCACCAAAATCGCCTCAATATGGTTTTCAGCTGGAAAGTCGCGCTCCGCGAATCACCTCAATTATTCCCAATAGTCCTGCGGATAAAAGTGAACTCGTGCCCGGTGATGTGATCACTGCAATCAACGGCCAACCGTTTCCAAGAACTACCGATCTCGCTCTCGTTCTTCAAAAAGGTGGTAAAGTTTCGCTCACGATCAACAGGGGTAAAATCGTGGACCTAACTCCAATGGAGGTCATCGCCCGCAAGCACTTCCCCCAACCAGTTGCCGGCGTGATTGACATGATTGTCATCGAAACCGCTGACGACAACAATAGGCCAGAGCAAATCCCTGAGAAAAACTTCACTGGAGATTTAGAATTCATTCGGAAGAGATTCGAAAATTCTATTATCCCACTTGGAAACGGGCGGGGAAGAACGCTTGTCTCAGCAACCGTCATCCACGAAATCGGCCAACTCATTACCAAAGCCTCCGAAATCGCAGATGTCGAAAACCTCAGCGCAACCGTAAATGGTCAGAATTATCCTGTCACAATTATGGCAGTAGACGAAGCGACCGATCTCGCGCTAGTCAATATCGATGTAAAAGGCATGATCCCGGTAAAATGGGAAGCGAAGGAACCCAAAGTCGGACAACTTCTTGTCACTCCAGGGGGAAGGACCCTTTTAGTCGGTGTAATTACACAACCAGGCCGTGATGCCCCAAAGAAAGGCTATGAGCTCAATCACACCTCTGAAAAGCCATCAGCTTATCTGGGTGTCACTTTTTCTGCCGAAACCTCAACACCGGTCATCGAAACTATTGAACTTGGAAGCCCTGCCGACAAAATTGGAATTCTAGAAGGGGACGAGATCATTCAGTTTGAGGGAGTTTCCATCTCAACCGTAGAAGCACTCGCCGAACTCCTCACGAAGCGCTCACCAGGTGAAAAAGTTGAAATCTTAATACAGAGAGGGAGTGAAGAAGTGAAAGTTAAACCAATTTTGGATGTCCGCCCAGCTACTGCTGCTGGCTCTTTCGATCGCCAAGCCTCCCAACGCGACGGCCGACTTAGCGAGCTCAGCGCGCGAGGTGGCGACCTAAGTCAACGGCGCGACGACTTCCCCTACGTTCTTTACCACGATCAACCCTTAACCCCACGCTTGACCGGAACGCCCTTGGTCGACCTTAGGGGCAAGGTCGTCGGGATCAATATCGCGAGGGCGATGCGACACCGCTCACTCGCGATTCCAACTTTGACTCTTGATCGCGTAATCGAAAAACTCCGGAGCGAAGCATTAGACAATTAAATCACCCCTGTGAAAGTCGTGAGTTCAGTTGTTTTCTTTACCGACTCTCGGGAGGGTGTTGCTCCATTCATGGAGCGCATAACCCTCGCCTAGCCCACCGATTTCATCAAGCAACTTGGCACATTCTGTTTTCCAAGATGAATAGTCTGGCGCCTTCCATGTTCCGGAAGTTCGTGGAAACACAACATAGGTCACACCAAGGCCAGAAACCGGCGCGTTATATGGAGTAGAATTCGGATTAAGCGCTTTAGCCATGCGTAAACTAGCCTCTCCGATTTTAAAACTTGGCCCCCCATCACCAACGATTGCCGGATAAACATTTTTACCGTGAATAACGGCAACATAATCACCGACATTTGGCCCCCACGCGCTCTCCCGATCCTGCAGGATAAACACGGGAATTACGACAAAAGGATCATATTCGGCGATCAAAAAACTCCGACGTTTAAGATCAGTAATACCAGCGGACAGACGCTTCACTTCACTAGCGTTACCCTTGGCCTTTGCATCAGCTAACATCTTCTTCCAGCCTTTAATCATGGGGTTTTCAATTTTCCCGGTCTTTTTCCAACCGTAACTCGTAAACGGTTGATAATTTGCTGAATTCACAATCTTGTCAGGCATCGTCGGAACACGATCACCATCCGAGCCATCGGACACCACATCCATATCGGTCTGAAACAGAAAGACCTTTCGTTTAGACTGGGGGTGCTCTAGTTCAAGCATCGTCTCACAGTCAAAATAATTGTGCTTTGTGAGAACTCGGTCAAATCGGTTGGCGTAAAGCTTCAAGCGGGATTTCTTATTGTCATACAAACCCTTAAAAAATGGCGAGACTCTTGATTTCTCCACGAGAGCTTCGAGCCCAGGAAAGATCTTGGGAAGCTCTGGGTTTTGCTTTACCAGCTCACCGAACCGCCTCGCAGCTTCCGGTCGAACCACTGAAAAAGTAAGCGATGCTTCATAAGTCCCATCTTTTTCCCTCTCGCTCGATGCCAACCGACCTGCCTTTTCTTGAATTTGGTATTTATAATCAAATCCCCTAGACGTTTTGGAAACATCAGTCCCCTTCTTGACCTCGTAATATGGCGGCCGCACTAAGATTTTCTTTTCAACAACCCGATCTTTATAAATCACATCGGGCTTTGGTTCTTTTTTCCGACTAGGTGGTGTAACTTTGCGCTCCAGGCCAAGTCGTCTGCGGATTTTTTCTGGAATCGGAGTAAGAATGGTGATTCCAAGAACAAATGCTGAAACTGCAAAAAATACCGTAACCCATGAGAAAGAGTTCGAAGTTCGTCGTTTCACGCCGTCAATTTTGTAGGGGGTCGGGTTGGAAGCCATGATTATCTTAAATCGCCACAATAAATAAACAATCATCACAAAAGGGAAAGGGTTTTCAAATAGCGATCATTCGCTACCATTCCTCTATGAGCCTCGAAAAGATCAAACGCCTAACAGAACTTGCCTCCTGTGGAGGATGAGCTTCCAAGCTCGGCCAAGCCGAACTCACGCAAGTTTTGCGTGGACTTACTAACATCTCAGATCCGAACCTCCTCATCGGCTCAGCGAGTTCAGACGATGCTGCCGTTTATCGTATCTCAGATGAAACCGCACTCGTTCAAACTCTGGATTTCTTCACACCCATTGTAGATGATCCCTATCTTTTTGGACAGATCGCAGCCGCCAACTCCCTCTCCGATGTTTACGCGATGGGAGGAAAGCCGATCACTGCCATGAATATTGTCGCGGTGCCTACCGATCATCTCGATCTCGACACCATCAACATGATTCTCAGAGGAGGCGCAGATAAGGTTGCCGAGGCTGAGTGCTCACTCTCAGGTGGTCATACCGTACAAAACCCTGAACCTCTCTACGGCCTTTCCGTCACCGGATTGGTAAACCCACATCGGGTCATTTCAAACGCTGGCGCTCAGGCCGGAGATCGCCTGCTACTTACTAAACCTCTCGGTACGGGTATTATCTCAACTGCCATAAAACGAGGAATCTGCTCACCTGAGCTTGAAAAAAAAGCCTCAAACCAGATGGCAACACTCAACACACCGGGTTCCGCAATCGCTTCAGCCGGCCTAACAAAGGCTGGGACTGATGTGACCGGGTTTGGCCTACTGGGTCACCTAAGCCATCTTTGCCGAGAATCTCGAGTCACTGCTAATATCGACTCCGCAGCAGTACCTGCAATCGATCCAAACGTTCCCGAATTTATCAGGCAAGGATGTGTCCCCGGGGGAAGTCGCGAAAACCTCCGACTTGCCAAAGAATTTACAACCTTCGCCAGCAACCTTACGGAGGAAATTCAAATCCTTCTTGCCGATGCTCAAACTTCTGGCGGACTTCTTGTCGCCGTCAACCAAGCTAACCTAGAGCAAGCTCAAGATGTCCTCGATGCAAATGGAGCAAACATTGTTGCCGAAATTGGAGTTCTGACCGGTCCTTCCGAAAAATCGATCGTCGTCTCATAATTCTTCATCTTGGCAAAAGCTCAGGAAACAATCAGAATGACTTCTATGATCATTCGATTATTCCTTTTTCTTTTGGCTATTTCGCAACTTCCGGGAAAGAAGCGGCCAAATATTCTCTTCTGTATCGCTGACGATTGGGGTGCTCCCCATGCCTCTGTCTACAAAAATGATGACGTAGTTCGAACTCCGACCTTTGACAGAATAGCTCGCGAGGGCGCGCTTTTCCATAACGCCTACGTTTCTTCACCCTCCTGCACCCCCTGCCGAAACTCCATCATGACTGGACAATGGCACTGGCGCCTAAAAGAAGGTGCCAATCTTTACGGAACTCTTTCGCAGGAGGTCGAAACTTACTCGAGACTCCTTAAAAAATCAGGCTACCACACCGGGTCATGGCGTAAGTCATTTGGACCTGGAAAACTTGAAGGAAAGTTTCTCAAAGAGCATCCTGCCGGAAAACCTTATCGCAAAGGTTTCTCAGAATTCCTCACTCAACGGCCATCGAAAGAGACTCCATTTTGCTTTTGGTTAGGATCCTCCGACCCCCATCGGGGCTACAAGAAAGGATCTGGAAAGCAGTCCGGTATGGACCTTTCAAAAATCAAACTTTTCTCTTTTTTCCCTGATGATCCTGAAATCCGCAGCGATGTTGCAGATTACTACTTCGAGGTCCAGCGCTTCGACTCCGATGTCTCCAAAGCGATCGCTCGCCTCGAAGAAATTGGCGAACTAGAGAACACTATTATCGTGGTTACTGGCGATCACGGCATGCCCTTTCCCCGATGTAAGTCCAATCTCTACGACTCTGGAACACGTGTTCCTCTCGCGATCCGATGGGGGCAGAAAATTAAAAAGGGCCTAGAATTTAAGGATTTTGTTTCGCTCACTGATCTCGCCCCTACTTTTCTTCAGGCAGCAAGCGTAATGGCACCTATCGAAATGACCGGTAAAAGCCTTCTTCCAGCCTTAACAGGAAAAGGTGAACTACGAAAATTCATCCTTACAGGCAAAGAACGACACGTTCCAAGTCAAGAGTCCCCGAGTATGGAAGGGTATCCATCACGATCATACCGCGATCACGAATTTCTCTACATCCGCAACTACTCGCCAAACCTCTGGCCAAATGGCACCCCAAACTGGCAAAATGCGACAATAAAAAACACATGGTATGGGGACACCGATAATGGCCCGACCAAGTCAGCAATCGTCAACTTGGGATTACACTCAAAGTTCTACCAATGGAGTTTCGCCAAACGACCGAGCGAAGAGTTCTACGATCTCAGTAACGATCCAGAGCAACTTAAAAATCTTGCGACAGAAGTCCCAAAGCTTGTCGCCAAATATCGTAATGCCCTTGAATCCGAACTCCGCGCCTCTGGTGACCCACGTCATGGCGGCCCAAATTTCGACTTTGCTGAACCCGCCTACACAGGTGGTGGACCACGTTTTCCAGGAAAACTCTAACTAGTAGATTCTTCAATCATCGGCTTTTTTGGAGGATCCGGCTTATATTTGGTCACAAGAAATCCGCCAACAGCAGCAAGACCAATCCCCGCATAAAACTGCCACCGAATTCCACCCATACCACCTTCGGGAGGATGCATCCATAGTGCGACCAAGGCATTCACAATAGGGGCGCCAGCAAAAATAATAGACATCACGGCGGCAGGCTGCCCTTTCGCCCCAAACGCAAGAAGAACCCCCAAAGCACCAATCGCACCAACAGTACCGGCAATCAAAGACCATTTAAACCCAACCGCGGTAAATTTTAGGTTGGAACCCGAAAGCTTGAGCAAAATCAAAGGCGCGATGACTGCCACCAAGAAATAAGCAATTCCCACTACCAAAAAAGCCTTATAACGCCCGAATTCGGGATCCTTCATCCCAACTGCTCCTTTGTGAAGAAACACCCCATAGAGGCCCCAAAAGGCAACCGTCATAAGTGCAAACCCTAACCAATTCAT